>Ga0075115_10000367_pt1 | contig 22103 bp, 19 predicted proteins | sample AntAceMetag02UKH_FD_69785 | JGI IMG/M metagenome (GOLD analysis project Ga0075115, IMG submission 69785) | Saline lake microbial communities from Ace Lake, Antarctica - Antarctic Ace Lake Metagenome 02UKH | ecosystem: Environmental > Aquatic > Non-marine Saline and Alkaline > Saline | place... | reverse complement strand
AACACAGCAAGCGTCCATCCCATCACGATGATCAAGACAGCAACGCTTACGAAGATCCAGCCCACAAAAGCGGGAACGCCCTCCCCGCCATCCTCTGGAGGAGGAAATGCGCCTGCCAGCATTGCAATGCCTACCGCCAGATGAATGAACGGAATACAAGCGAACAGAGCAGCGAGCCCCGCGACGACATAGTAGAAGATGGACAATAAATTCAGGTGCTGATTATCTTGGTCGTTGTTCATAGAATCCCCCAATTTCAGCGGCGGGATACTAGATACTAGTAAAAGCAAGAACCTTTGATCTTACCAGCATCCAGAATCCGGCATCCAGAATCCGGTTTTCAGCTTACTCCGATCTTTTTCTTCGCCTCTGCAAGCAGTCCGTCCACTTCTTCAAAACTCGGAGCCTCTGAGTAGAGACGAATCATCGGTTCGGTACCTGACGCTCGGAACAAGAGCCACGAGTCGTCCTCGAAGAGAAAATGATGCCCATCGATGGTTGTATGTTTCTTCACCTTGCGCCCGCCGATCTCCTTGAAGTCAAATGTCTTCATCTTCTCCCGAATATCCTGAATCTGGTCCTGCTTGAGATGCAGATCGATGCGCTTGTATTTGCAGGGCCCGACATCTTTTTGCAGCTCGCTCACGAGCGTTCCAAGCGACTTACCCGTAACCGCCATATATTCCAGCAGCAATAGATCGGAGAATACACCGTCACGCTCGGGGATGTGGCACGGCATACCAAAGCCGCCGGACTCCTCGCCGCCGATCATGACACCGGGCTCCTTCATAGCAGGACTGATGTATTTGAAGCCTACCTGTACGGTGTCGACGGGCATGCCATACTTTTCGCCAAGGCGGTTGATCATCATCGTTGTTGAGATGGATTTAATGATCTTGCCCGACCACTTTTTGTTCTCAACTATATGACGCAGGATAAGTGCGTAGACCTCATGCGTGGTCACGAAGTTTCCGTTTTCATCTACCGCCCCTGCACGATCCGCATCACCGTCGGTCGCCATGCCGCAATCGTACGAGCCGCCCTTCACCCTCTCCATTAGCTCGTTGACGTGCGGCGGAATGGGCTCAGGATTGAGCCCGCCAAAATTTACATCCGCCTCACTGTGAATTTCTTCAACGCACTCGCCCAAAAGCTTAGGCATATACCCCGTGCCGGAACCAAAAAGTGTATCCATCAGGATCTTAAAATTTGCAGCACGGATCTTTTCCACATCTACAAACTTTTTGAACGACCCCATGTATTGGTCATACGGGTTGAATGTTGAAAAATTATCGTTACCCTCGAGCGATCCCGTCTGCGGCTTGCGACCGCTGGCTTCGTTTTCAGCGATCTTTTCCTCGATTGGTTTGACGTACTCGCCAGAGGCTGCCCCGCCATAGCTCTCCTTGAACTTGATGCCGTTCCAATTGGGCGGATTGTGGCTCGCCGTGACCATGATCCCAGCCGTCGCGTTCAGGTGCACCGTCATCCATGAAACCGCCGGCGTGGGACAAAAAGTCTCGCACAGAACCGTAGGAATATTGTTGCCGAGCAACACCTCGGCGATGAGGCGTGCCGACTCGGGCGACTGGTTGCGTCGATCATAGCCAATGACTACAGAACTCCCCGTATTGTGTAGCTTGGGATAGAGATCGCAGAATGCTTGGGCTACCTTCTGAACGTTCTCTGGCACAAAGTCTTCACCGACGATCGCGCGCCAGCCATCCGTACCGAATTTGATCGCAGCCATCTCTAACTCCTTGGAATTATTATTAATATATCCATAGATTGAACCATATAACTAATACAGCGCACGACCATTGTCAATTGAGCGCTATTCACCTACAATCCCGCGCTATGAAGACTCTCATCACAATGCTCGCAGTCGCCTGTTTTCTGGGCGTAACATCAACCGCAGCCGCCTTCGACTGGAACGTACCGTGGAAGAAGGACAAACAGACCAAGATCGAAAAGGATAGATCCGGCGGCTACACGCAGACGCAGCGCGACTACAAGTCGCGCGCTAACCGCACGCAAGAGCGCAAGGAAGGCTCCGGTTATTACAACGGTGAATACCACAACAAGGGTAAGCACTACAAAAAGGGCGAGTACCAGTTAGTCAAGGAAGACTAGACGCTCGCCATGAAGCATTTCTATAGGGATCTCCACACAATCACCGCAAGGTGCAAGCGCGCGAAAAAGCTGCTCTTGCTCTTTGATTTTGACGGCACTCTTGCGCCGATAGCAGCCAAGCCCTGGATGGCGAAGATGAATGCCGACTGGCATACCCGCCTAGCCAGGCTGCAAAGGCAACCGAACATCACAATCGGCATCGTTACCGGACGCACCATGTCTAGCATTCGCACACGTGTAAAAATCCCAGGGATCATTTACGCTGCGGTTCACGGCTGCGAGATAGCTCGCGGCCAGCGCCTTTTGCACGCGGTTGGAAAGGAAAACCAAAAACCGCTTAAGCAACTTGCTCGCGAACTGAGGGTAGCACTCCGCGGCATCAAAGGTGCACAGGTTGAGGACAAAGATTTTTCACTCGCCATCCATTACAGGCATGCAACGCCGGCGAGCCGTCGCACAATAAAGCGCAGGACGCACGCCGTGGTTAAACCGTGGCTCGCGTCATACGGATGGCGACTGACTCAGGGCAAGATGTTTTTGGAGGTATGCCCCAAGCTCTGGCACAAAGGATACTCGGTAAATTGGATCTGGAAACATCTGGCGCCCGGCGCCCTCCCCTGTTATATCGGGGATGACACGACGGACGAAGATGCCTTTCGCGCGATCAAGTCACGCGGCATCACAATCCGCATCGGCAAAAAGAAAAATTCAGCCGCACAGTATTATGTGCGCAACATTGACGAATTGATACCCTGGTTTGAAACTATGTAGGAGGTTTGATGAAGCTTTCACCGTTTGTGGAAAAATCCCTGATCGCTGCGGATCTGCCACCCGGCACCAAGAAGGAGCTCCTCGAGAAGCTTCTCTCTTTGGCGGAAGAGCATTATTCACTCGGCGACAAGACAAAGATATTGAAGGATCTCGTCGCACGGGAAAAACAGAGCACCACAGGAATCGGCTGTTCCATCGCCGTCCCGCACACCATCGTGGACGGCATAGAGAAAACGCTGCTCATCATCGGCTCGGTACCCGAAGGGACTGAATTTCACGCAGTCGACTCCAAACCGGTGAAGGTCGTCTTTCTGCTCCTGAGTCCGCCTGACAGGACGAGGGAGCACATCAAGCTCTTAGCACGCATCGCGCGCATATGCTCGATAGAGGAGTTGGTTGAAGATCTCGCGGGCGCCGCCACGGCGGAAGAGGTCCTCGAACGCATCACACGCGAAGATGAGTCTCATGTAGGCTGAAGCATATGTTGGGGGAATCATGGAATTGCTGGTCATCATTATAAAGCAGACACAGTATCTCGACGATATACTCACGGGATTTGTCGATATCGGCATCGGCGGCGCAACGGTCGTCGACAGCCGCGGTATGGGGCAGATCCTCACCGCCAACGTGCCTATCTTTGCTGGGCTCAAGGATCTCATGCCTGGCGGAGCAATCGGCAACTACATGATCGTCTCGGTCATCGAATCTGAAAAGGTTGAAACCGCCTTACAGCTCGTGAACGAGGTGTGCGGCAATATTGAAGAAGAGGGTGCTGGAATTGCATTTACGCTTCCAGTTAATAAGGTGTTTGGACTTCATAAAGAATAGGGATACTAGATACTGGATTCTAAATGCTGGTAAGATCAAAAACTTTTGTTTTTACTAGTATCCAGTATCCAGCATCCAGCGTCTTTGTTTATCATGGACATCATCATCCTCATACTCGCGCTCATCCTGCTCTCCTACATTCTGAGTGGACGCGCCTTCAGAATCAAACGTCCGACGCTTGCCATCCACCTCACCTACGGCGCAGAATTTGCCGTCATAGGCGCGCTGCTTGGACCCTACGTCCTTAACGTACTCACGCCAGACCTGATCGATAAGCTCGAACCGCTAATCAATATCTGCCTCGGCTGGATCGGTTTGATGTTTGGCTTCCAGCTACGATTCAAGGATCTCAAACTCCTCCCCCTATCCAATTATTTTATCGCGGGTATTGAAACGGGCACGACATTCGTCTTCATGCTCATCACGTTTCTGGTCGTCAAAGACGTGTTCGGAGCAACTATCGGGTACCCGCCTGGAGGCACAGCACTCGCTTTCGTGCTCGCGGCGATCGCCATGGTATCATCACCGTCGATCATAACGGCGGTCATCAAACGCTCAAACGCACATGGTCGCGTGAGCCGCACGCTTCAGTATATTTCGAGTTTCGACAACGTCCTGGGCGTGGCCGCCTTTGGGCTCATCTACCCCTTCTTTCACTATTCGGTGCGCCTGGGCGACGGCGCGCTCCCGGGCTTTGCATGGCTCATCATTTCGATCGGGGCGGGGATAGCCCTGGGAGCGTTGTTTCATTGTTTCATCACGCCGCGCTCGAGCAGCAACCAGAATCTCATTATCGCGGTCGGCATGATCACCTTCTCCACCGGCATCGCCTATGATCTCCACCTCTCCGCACTCGTCATCAACGTGGCGGTCGGTGCTGTGCTGTGCAATTACTCAGAACGCTACGATCGTTTCTACCGCCTCCTCGTCCACGCCGAGCGCCCGCTGTACGTAATTCTGCTCATAATGGCCGGCGCCCTCTGGCGCATGTCGATCCTCATCGCAGCGCTTGCCATCATCTTCATCATCGTCCGCGCAATAGCCAAATCGCTGGGCGGCATGGCGGCGTTCAAACGATACCCCAGCACCATCAAACACCCTGGGCTTTTCGGATCCGCGCTGCTCGCGCAAGGAGCCATGGCACTCGCCATCGCCATCGACTATCGTTTCTTGATGCCCGGGGAAACGTCGAGTCTCCTCATCGGACTCGTGCTCACGACGCTGGCCCTCAACGGGCTCATAAGCCCTCACATGATCAAGCATCTTCTGAAGCGGGAAGGAGAGATCGCGTGAGATTTGCTGCACTCGTCATGCTGTTCGCGCTCGCGCTCACCGTCCGGATCTTCGAGCTTGGCGGCTCCTTCAATGATCCATTCGCGCGCACGATGATCGGATTCGGCTTCCTAGTCCTCGCCGGCATGGTGATCGGAGAGCTCGCCCAACGAATCAAGCTACCACGCATTACGGGCTACCTCTTCGCAGGTATCCTCTGCGGCCCGCATATTTTACAGATAGTCGACCGCGACGTCGTAACGCAGCTCAAGACCATAGACGAGCTGGCACTGGCACTCATCGCCTTCACGGCAGGCGGCGAACTGAAGCTTGAGCGGCTAAAACGCGCGGGGCGCGCCATCGCTGCCATCACATCGTTTCAGACAGTCACCGCATTCGCCCTGACAGTCGCTACCACAGTCATCGCATCATATTTCTATCAACCCTTTGCCAACCTGGCATTCCCCTCGCTCATCACGGCGGCACTCTTCTTGGGTGTCATAGCGGCAACCAATTCACCGGCATCGGCAGTCGCCATCATCGTCGATACCGGTGCACAAGGCCCAGTATCAGAACAGGTGATGAGCGTTACGGTATTCAAGGACGTGATCATACTCATACTCGCGAGTTTCGTAATGGCAATCGGCGGATGGATCCATGCTCCCGCAGCATCGACAACACATTCGGTGGCATGGGTATTAGTGGATACACTGGTGTCCATCGCAACGGGCGCCTTCATCGGTGTGCTAATCATACTCTACCTCCGCTACGTCAAGCGCGAGATGGTCCTCTTCGTCGTCGCGGCATCACTCGTTATAGTCTACGAGAGCCAGCTTTTCGGTCTACACTTTATCCTCGAATGCATCACGGCGGGTTTCGTCGTTGAAAATTTCTCCAACCACGGGGATGAACTCATCAAGGCGGTTGAAAGAACTTCTATGACCGTATACGTCGTCTTCTTTGCAATTGCTGGCGCCAGTATCGATTTTGCGATCCTGCGCCACTCATGGATCATCGCCCTCGCATTCGTCATCGTCCGCGCGTTTTCATTTGGCGTAGGAACGCGGCTGGGCTGCACTATCTCAAAACAACCCCGCTTCATCACCAGGTATTCGTGGACCGGTTATCTGGGTCAGGCCGGCTTAAGCCTCGGCATCGCGGGCATGATCATGCGCACCTATCCCGAACTGGGATCGATCCTGTACACGATCATCGTAGCGGCGGTAGCATTCAATCAAATCGCAGGACCGATCGCGCTGAAAACGCTGCTCATCGAAGCGGGGGAAACGGCTGAAAAACGGGCTTCAGAAACTCGTAGCTAGGGGTTGGTAGCTAGTAGAACAACCTGAGCCTATAAAACTCTCTTAAGACTTTCGTTTTGTTTCTCTACTTGCTAGTAGCTACTAGCTACTAATCACTAACTACTGTTCACGGGGGACTAATGGTCACAAAAAAGATAAAACGCATCGGCGTACTCACGGGTGGTGGCGACTGCCCCGGTCTCAACGCGGTCATCCGTGCCGGCACCAAGACGTCGCTACTAGAATATGGCTGGGAGGTAATCGGCTTTCATGATGGCTACGAGGGCGTCATCGACAATGTCACGACAGAACTCACATTATCACATGTGTCGAACATTCTTACACAGGGCGGGACAATTCTCGGCACATCAAACGTGGCAAACCCCTTTGCACACCCACGCAAAGTTCGCGGCAAAGTCGTGATCGAGGATCGCTCAAAGGAAGCGTTCGCCAATCTCAAGAAGCTCAAAATAGATTGTCTCGTGGCAATCGGGGGCGACGGCACAATGGCCATCACGGATAAGATGGGCAAGGCCGGCTTCCCCGTCGTGGGCGTACCAAAGACGATCGACAATGACCTGATGGGCACTGATGTAACGTTCGGTCACGATACGGCGGTGCAGATTATCAGTGATGCACTCGACCGCCTGCACACGACCGCACAGTCACATCACCGCGTCATGGTGCTTGAGGTCATGGGACGCTATGCGGGGTGGCTGGCGCTCAATGGCGCGGTTTCAGGCGGAGGTGACATCGTCCTCATTCCTGAAATTCCTTTCAGCTTCGAAAAGGTCATCAAGCAGATTCATCAGCGCCGCAAGCACGGCAAACGCTTCAGTCTGGTGATAGTGGCAGAGGGAGCCGCGCCCCTGGGCGGCACACTGGTCGTGGAAAGGCGCGTGGAGGGAAGTCCCGACCCAATCAGGCTCGGCGGTATAGGCAAGATGGTCGCAGATCACATCGAGATGGAGACGGGCATATCGACGCGCTACACGGTCCTGGGCCACATCCAGCGTGGCGGCACGCCGACGGCAATGGATCGCCGCCTTGGAACTGATCTCGGCGCCCATGCCACCGATATGATCGCGCACGGAAAATTCGGGCGCATGGCGGCAGTACACGGCAGCAAAGTGACCGATGTCCCGCTTTCAAAGGTAGCTGGCAAAATCAGGAGGGTTACGCCCAACCATCCCACGGTTCGCGCCGCGCGCGGCTTGGGCATGAGTTTCGGAGACTGAAGAGCAGATACTGGATACTAGATTCTAGATGCTGGATAACAGCAAAAGCAAACCACAACCGCTGTTTTGTTCTTACTAGCATCCAGTATCCTGATTTCTCATGATACTGCACAGACAACATTTTGAACAAATTGATTCTACCCACGCCTACCTCATGCGCGCGGGCAACGATCTGCCAGAAGGAACGCTCATCACCACAGATTTTCAGAAGGAAGGACGCGGGCGCCTTGGCCGCAAATGGACTGCTTCGCCGGGCTCGTCGCTACTCGCTTCACTTCTTCTCAAACCAGGCATCGCCGCAGCTCACGCACCGCAGCTCACGCACCTGATGGCGCTCGCCTGTGCACGCACATTGAACGACGCGGGACTAGAGGTGGGCATCCGCTGGCCCAACGATCTCATCTGCAATGGCAGGAAAATTGCCGGCATCCTGGCGGAGGCAAGCCTCAACGGGAATGACGTAATATTTGCCGTCCTCTCATTGGGCATCAACCTCAATCAGACACGCGAAGAACTCGCCGCGATCGACCGGCCCGCAACATCCTGTGCGCTTGAGACCGGACGCGCGTGGAATGCCGACACCGTCCTGGCAACGCTCATCGAAGAGCTGAAAACACTGTATAAAACGTTCCTGAAAGCCGGTTTCCCGGCTTTTAAAAATGAGTGGGAAAGCTTGAATTCTCTCCGGGGAACGGATATCACCCTCGACCTCGGCACACGCACTATCGCCGGGACCGTGGAAGGCATCGATGATACCGGCGCGCTGATTCTCGCCACCCCAGAAGGTGTGCGCACTTTTTCATCGGGAGAGGTCGTACGCGTATCGGGAGGATTTCTATGATCTTCGAAGGCTTTAAAATTATGATTCTTGGCATGGGCACGGTCTTCATAATGCTCATCACGCTCATCACAACAACGATGATTGCTTCACGCATCATCGCTGCGTATGAAGGTGCGCCCACGGACCAAGCCGGCGGACATCCCGGCACGCACGAATCAGGGAACAAACCGCTTGCCGCCATCATCGCCGCGGCTGTGGCAAAATTCAGGAATAAAGGAGCATAAGATGTCATTCCCGCGCCCGCCAAACAAACGGCGGGTCCACATCATTATAATAGCGGTGTCCGCCATGCTTTAGTGGCGGAAAAGCGGGAATCCAGGTTCTGGATCCCGGCTCGGAGGCCGGGATGACAACACGAAAGGCACACCATACGATGAAAAAGAAAAAGGTTGGAATTACCGAAGTTGTGCTGCGCGATGCGCATCAATCGCTGCTGGCCACGCGCATGCGCACCGAGGATATGCTTAAAGTAGCTTCAAAGCTCGACCAGGTCGGTTACTGGTCGATCGAGTGCTGGGGCGGCGCAACCTTCGATTCATGCATCAGGTTTTTGCGCGAGGACCCGTGGGAACGCATTCGTCTCTTGAAAAAAGCAATGCCCAGCACGAGGCTCCAGATGCTCTTGCGCGGTCAAAACCTTCTGGGCTATCGACACTATGGCGACGACGTCGTCGATGTTTTTGTTGAGCGCGCGGCGATGAACGGCGTCGATGTGTTCCGCATCTTCGACGCGCTCAACGACACGCGCAACCTTTCACGAGCCATCACGGCGGTCAAACAAGCCTCGCGCCACGCGCAGGGGGCCATCTCCTACACGACCAGCCCCGTTCATACGCTCGAGCGGTTTGTCGAACTCGGGCAGGAACTCGAGCAGATGGGATGCAACTCCATCTGCATCAAGGACATGGCGGGCCTGCTCACGCCCGCTCAGGCAACCGAGCTCATCGGCGGGCTGAAGGCAAATGTTAAGATACCGATCCATCTTCACAGCCATGCGACGACCGGACTCGCTTCCACCACGCTGTACACAGCCGTCGAGGCAGGCTGCGACGTGATCGACACCGCGATCTCAACGCTGTCACTGGGCAGCTCTCATCCGCCGACGGAGTCGCTCGTCGCCATGTTCGCTGGCACACCGCACGACACCGGCCTGCGCCTCGACGTTCTGCAGAGCATTGCCGAGCATTTTGTTTCGATACGATCCAACTATGCGGAATACGAGTCCAGCCTGGCGCCGGTCGACACGCGCATCCTCGCGGCCCAGGTTCCGGGAGGCATGCTCACCAATATGGAGAGCCAGCTCAGACAACAGGGCGCGCTCGACAAGTTAGCAGAAGTTCTCAAGGAGATTCCGCGCGTGCGCAAGGACCTGGGATACCCTCCGCTCGTGACGCCGACCTCGCAGATCGTAGGCACACAGGCCATTCTCAACGTTCTGCAGGGTGAACGCTACAAGACGATCACCGCTGAAACCAAGGGTTTGCTGGCAGGTCGTTACGGGCGCACGCCTGCACCGGTCGACGAAGGCATACAACAAAAAGCGCTGGGCGATGAAGAGGCCATCACCTGCCGGCCGGCAGATCTCATCAAACCGGAAATGGACAAGTTGAAGAAAGAGCTCGGCAAGGATTCGTCGATCGAGGATGTATTGACCTACGCCCTCTTCCCAAAGATCGCGAAGGAGTTCTTCAAGATACGCGACTCGGGTGAAAAACCGGTGGAAGTCAAAAAACCAGCAGCCAAAACCACTACTCCGACACCTGAGAGCGAAGCCGCGGCCTATACCGTCACGGTCGACGGCATCGCGTACAACGTTATCGTCCAGGAAGGTGAAGGCGCACCCGTCATCGACTATCGCCCGCAGCAAGCAACGTCACATGCCGAAGCGCGCGGAGTTCCTGAATCAGGCGCAACTCCTGTCGACGCTCCGCTCGCCGGCAGGGTGCTGCGCATGAGCGTGAAGGAAGGTGCGCGTATCGCCGAGGGCGATGTCGTTATGGTCATCGAGGCGATGAAGATGGAAACCGAGATCAAGACATCGCTGAATGGCGTTCTTGCACGCTTCTTCGTTAAGGAAGGAAGTGAATTCTCAGTCGGTCAGCCGCTCTACGCCGTAAAAGAGGGATAACCTATGTTCAGACGCACATTGCCATACATCGTCGCCCTTGCAGTTGTCGCCATACTCTTCGTGTCGATCTCGTTCGCACGAAGCGGCGCTCCGTCACCGGGCATCGCCCAGCGGTCGGCACTGGAAGAAGCAACGGGCATCGTGCAGGAAGAAGATTTGGGTGATCCCCTTGCGGGGGCAATCGTTGAACACGCTGGGACAACAGCCCCCGGCTCGCTCGGCAGTCTGATCACCACCCTTGCAAAGACAACGGGCATCTATCAGTTCATCACGCGCAAGGATGGCGATCCCGAACCTGCGACCATGCATATGCCGGAGGTCAAAGAGGACCGCGAGTCAGCCGCAGGATGGAAACGCCTCATTATGATTGTAATCGGCTGTCTGCTCGTCTATCTAGCAATAGCCAAAAAGTTTGAACCGTTGCTGCTCATCCCCATCGGATTCGGCACGATCCTCACGAACATACCGATGGGTGGCCTCGCACTCGAGGGAGGTTTGTTGCGCTACTTCTTTGATGTCGGAATTGCGACCGAGGTATGTCCCCTGCTCATCTTCATGGGCATCGGTGCGCTCACAGACTTCGGACCGCTGATCGCAAGTCCAAAGACCGCACTCCTTGGTGCCGCCGCGCAGTTCGGCGTATTCACGACCGTCATCGGCGCACTGCTGCTAACCAAATACGCCGGCTTTGCGTTCACGCTGCAGGATGCCTGTTCGATCGGCATCATCGGCGGTGCCGACGGACCTACGTCGATCTTTCTATCCAGCCAGCTATCGCCTAATCTCATGGGAGCTATAGCCGTGGCGGCATATTCCTACATGGCGCTCGTACCGCTCATCCAGCCGCCAATCATCCGACTGCTCACCACCAAGGCTGAACGCAGCATCGTAATGCAGCAGATGCGCCCCGTATCTAAGTTGGAAAAGGTAATATTTCCTCTCATCATACTCTTTGCCTGCATCGCGCTCCTGCCCACAGCTGCACCGCTGATGGGCATGCTCGCTTTTGGCAATTTACTGCGCGAATCGGGCGTCGTCGAACGTCTCTCAAAAACCGCGCAGAACGAACTCATCAACATCGTCACGATCGTGCTGGGCTTAGGCGTGGCGACCAAGCTCTCCGCCGAGCGATTCCTGCATCTAGAAACGCTGGGCATCCTAACACTGGGGCTCGTCGCCTTCAGCATATCGACCGCGGCGGGAGTGATCTTCGGCAAGATTATGTGTAGGACCTCCGGTGGACGCATCAATCCGATCATCGGAGCCGCAGGCGTCTCCGCAGTGCCCATGGCCGCGCGCGTCGCGGCGGTCGAAGGCCAGAAGGCAAACCCCGCAAATTATCTGCTTATGCACGCGATGGGACCGAATGTTGCGGGCGTCATAGGCACCGCAGTCGCGGCAGGCGTGCTTCTGGCCGTTTTTAGGTAAACGCACACCATGAAAGGACTTGACCCGAAACAGCGCTCACTTTATACCTAGGCAACCATAAACCAAAAGGAGTTTGAAATGGCACACACAATTACCGATGAATGCATTGCTTGCGGCGCATGTCAGTCAACCTGCGCATTTGAGGCAATCAAGGCCGGCGAAACCAAGTACAGCATCGACCCAGAAAAGTGCACCGACTGCGGCGCTTGCGTTGCCTCATGCCCGGTCGAAGCGATTAAAGCACCATAAAAAACCGTGAAGAGTGAAATGTGAAGAGTGAAGTGAATAAAAAAACCCGCCTAGGCGGGTTTTTTATTATAAGCGTCAATTTTGCTTTTGTTTTAACTCTTCACCTTTAACTCTTCACCCTTCACGGCCCTTAGCTCTTATATTCCCTCGCTTCGGAATCACCCTTGAGGACGCGCAACACACCCTTTGTGATCGCCAGCGCCTCGTTCTCGCGCGGAAAAACGAATACGCGCGCGATGAAGCGCACGCGCTCCTGAATCCACTGGACAAATCTCTTCGAGACGGTGAACTCGCCCGAAAGCGCAATCGCGTCGACTCGACCTTTGAGCACGGCCGCGCAAGCGCCGATCTCCTTGGCAATTTGATACGCCATCGCCTCGAGAACCATGAGCGCCTTCTCGTCACCCTCCTCGATACGCTTTTCTATCTCTTCGACGGACGCAGTCCCCAAGTGGGCCATTAGACCACCCCTATCGCGCACGCGCCCGAGCATCTCTTCTTCCGAATATGCACCCGAGTAACAGAGCTTCACGAGATCGCCGGTGGGTAGCGTGCCAGCCGAGATCGAGGAAAATGGACCGTCGCCGTCGAGGGCATTGTTGACCTCTATTGCTCGGCCGCGCTTGTGCGCAGCAACGGAAACGCCGTCGCCCATATGCGCAATGACCACGTTTACTTTTTCCGGCCGACTCCAGAGGCTCTTTGCAACTCGCCTTAAGACCGCTTTATGAGTTGAAGCGTGAAAAATACTGTGGCGGTCTATCTCTGGAAACCCAGTCACGCGAGCCAGCACGCCCATCTCGTCAACCACGATAGGATCGACGACATAGGACGGAGCATCGAGCGCATCACCCAGCTGATTTGCCAGCATAGCCCCCCAGTTGGAAGCGTGATTACCGTAAGCCCCGCTGCGCAGATCCTTGAGCATCGCGTCGGACACGCGGTACACGCCACTTGGCAGAGGACGCGTAAATCCCCCACGACCAGCAACCGCATCGATCTTGCTCTGATCGATCGAATGCGAACGGATCACTCCCATCACCTCATCTATGACGATCGCACCCTGCGTCGTAGCTCCGGCTGCCGAGAAAACCTCAGCGGGGTGCGGTACATATTCCTCCAGCAGCATCTCCTCGTTGTCGAATACCCCCACACGCGTTCCCAGCGAGCCGGGGCTAATTGCCAACACGCGATAAGTCGGACCCAGGCGCGGGCGTATGAGCGAGCCAAGAGCGCCGAGCACTAGAGCCGGAAGCACCCAAGCGAGCCCCTGGTCGGTGAACGGCAGGACCTCATAGATCCAGGTACCGGTCGGCGTCTCGACCTTCATGGCGCGAAGCGCTTCAACCAGTCCAACCACAAAAGCGCCAAGCACGGCACCCCGCCATGCATTGCGGTTTTTGCCCCAGCTCCCGGTTACGGCAAGCAACACGAGAACCATGACGACAGGGTACAGCATCACGAGCGGAGGCACGGCAATCTTGATGATCTGCTCAACGCCGGCATTTGAAAACACCAGACTCACGAACGCCACAGCGACGCAGATCACCTTGTAGTTCACCTTGCCTTTACTCAACTTGTTGAAGTATTCGCCGCACATCACGGTGAGGGCGATCGCTGTCGTGAGGCAAGCCATGCCCACCGCGATGGCGAGGGCCACGCCGCCAAAGCGTCCCAACGCGGCGTTCGCGATAAAGCTCACCAGCTGTGTACGCGAAAATTCCTGCGACACGCCCACGGTCGTTGCGCCTAGATAGACCAGACCACCGTAGACGACTGCCAGACCAGCTGCCGCTATGAGGCCGGCAAACACGATAATTTTGATCCGCTTGGTTTTATCGAATATACCCTTGGCGCGGACGTCGTTGAGCACGATAATGCCGAAGATCACGGATCCAATCAGGTCCATCGTCTGATACCCCTCGACAAATCCCTTGCCAAACATATGAGACTCTTTGCCCGGCAACAGTTCACCTATGGGATACAGGATACCCGTAACAATAATGAAGAGCAGTGCAGTCAGGAGGAGTGGCGTTAAGATCTTACCGATGCGGTCGATGACCGAAAGCGGGTTGAGCGCGAAGAAAAGCACCGCACCGAAATAAAAGACGGAAAATATCCAGGAACCCATCCACGGCGCGAGCGGCTCGATACCAAGTTCAAAGGTCGTTGCACAAGTGCGCGGAATAGCAAGCAACGGACCGATCGCAAGCATGACGATGACAGAAAGGACTTTTGCAAAACGCGGGTCAACGCGCCGTGCGATGTGATCGATACCCCCCTCTGATTTTGCAACGGCGATGATACCCAGGAGGGGAAGTCCCACGCCCGTAAGAATAAAACCGACCATGGCAAAGGAGAAGTCGGTACCGGCAAGGCGACCGAGCGTAGGAGGGAAAATCAAATTGCCCGCCCCAAAGAACATGGCGAACAGAGCAAAACCAAGGACGACGATCAGCTTTACCACTTCAAGCCTCCCAAAAAGAATATGGTCGCTTATCGCATAACTTGAGAAAGTGCAAACGGGTTGCCGAATTGAGTGGGATTCACTGACCTTTTAGGCGTGCTTCTTGGGTACCCTGACGAAGAAGGTCGAACCGTGATCAACCTCGCTCTCCACCCATACCTTACCTTGGTGGGCCAGAACTATGCCCTTCACGATCGACAGGCCGATACCCGTGGAAAGCATATTGTCAGCGCCCTTACTAGGTATGCTGCGGAACTTCTCGAAGATCACGCCTACATCCTTCTTGGCTATGCCGGAGCCAGTATCCTTAACCCGGATCTCGCCTTCATCAGGGTGATCCAATACCTCGATGATGATTTCGCCATCCTGCGGGGTGAACTTGAGGGCATTGCCGATGAGATTGTTGAGCGCTTCCTTCATACGTTCAAAATCAGCTTCGACGATACAGGAGTCCCCCGCGGTTAACAAATTGAGCGCAACACCCTTGGTATCGGCTGCAGGTTTATAGAGACGTATCGATGCCTCAGCAACCTTACACAGATCTATCGATTCAATATCCACCACGAGCTTGCCAGCTCGAATCTTTGAGAGGTCGAGAAGATCATTGATCAAAGTGTGCAGGTGCTGCGCGCTCTCATCGGCATACTGCAAAAATTTTCTCTGCTTGTCGGTAAGTTTGCCAACCTTCTCCGCCAACAGAAGCGAGACAAAGCCCTTGATCGTAGTAAGCGGCGTTCTCAGATCATGCGAAACCGTAACAACAAATTCGTCACGCATGCGATCGAGATGCCTCTCTTCGGTAACGTCCTGCAGAACCATCAGAATACCGATGAGCCTACCATCTGGTGCGCGCACCTCGGTCAGCGCAGTGCGGATGACCTGAGGCACCGGAAAATCGATCTCGGCCTCGTTCACCGCTGTACTCTGTTCATCCGCACTGGTCTCCGACATCATATTGTCGAGCCTCAGCCACGAAACTTTCTTGAGCTTTTCGCGGGTAACCTCTTCATCCGCTCCGAAGCGGAAGAAACGCCGCGCCACCGGGTTGATGATGACGATCTCGCCCCTGGTATCGAACATGACGACACCTTCATTGAGCGAGCTAAGAAGAAACATGAGCCTGCTTTTCTGAAACTCTGCATCGTAGCGCGCCTGTTCAGTCTCCGAGCGACGCCGCTCGATATCCGCCATGAGTCGTTTGATCTCGCGAACATCGTGTGCAACTCCAACGATGGATTGCGCACCGCCCTGTTCGCCTGGCATGAGCGACCCGTTGAAGTTCATGGGCACCGACTCCCCGCGCTTGGTAATATAGGAAAGCTCAAAGTTCTTGAGCGTCCCCGACTCAAGGAAACGCCGCCACGCTGGGCCGTTGAGAACGGCGGCGTCTCTCAGAATTGTCGTAAACGGCTTGCCAACCAATTCACCTTCCCGTTGGCCGAGCAGGCGGAGGATTGCCATATTCACCATCTGAATGATGCCGTTGGAATCGATAACAACGAGCGTATCGACCATCGACCCCAATATATTGTCGACATAGTTCTTCGACACAGTCGTATTCTGGAGTTCGGCCGTCATCACATTAAACGATCTGGCAAGCTCACCGATCTCGTCGCGCGAACCGACGGGGATGTGAAAATTGAGATCGCCCTTGGCAATGCGCGATGCGCCCTCACGCAACCTCACCAGCGGCAGGGTAAAATGCTTCGCCAAAAAGATCACTGCCACCGTCGTGATAATGAAGGTAATGAGAACAACGGTCATGCCGTATATAAGGACGCGTCTGCGAGCGAGGACGATTTCGGCACCGGAGATACCAACGCGGACAAGGCCCACCATCGTGCCACGCTGCGGAACCTCCCCCTCTTCAACATCTAAGATGCCCACCGCTTCGTCCTGCGTCTCCGCGCCCATCACGACAGGAGCATAGTAGTCGATTGCATCGGGAAGTCCCCTGACAGGAGAATCAACGTGGATCGGCATCATCGCTACCTTCATCCAGTTCAGTATCTTAGGAGGAAGGACAGGATCGATGGTCACCTTGGCGTCAGAGCCTATGATGCGTCCATTGCCGTTATATGCCACGACGTAAGCCACAGCAGGATCAGAGAGGACGCCGCGGAAGGGACCTCGGAGGAAACGACCTTCCTCTGTGATGACTCCCAACTCAGCACTCTGCGCAAGGTTGTTCACCTTTGAAAGTCCCTCAAGATCCGCGCGACGCTCCATCACATCCGTCACATATGCGACGAAATACGCTAGAAACGCAGCCGACATAACGAGGATGACGGCCACCATCGTGAGAAGAATCTTATTTGCTATGCTTCTGAGCAACATATCTATCCGTTATCTATCAATCCTCATTTATAAATCTTGGCAGCCTGCTTTAGCAGCGAAGGATCTATGTGTAATCCAAGACGCTTTGCCGTTTTTTCATTTATGATAAGCACGGTATTCAAACGCGGTTTATATGCTTTAGCCGCCGCAATACTCCCGCTCGCCATTTGCGCCATCTCTCCGCTCCTCTTACCGATATCACTATAATCAAGCGCAAATGAAAAGAGCGCGCCATCTCGCACGTGCTTTTTCGAAAGACCTACTAGCGGAATCCTCTTACGCGCGCTTTCCAAAAGCATATACTCAAAAGCTTTTCTATTTGACGAGGTTGGATCGGGCACCATGAGCAGGACGTCCGAACGCGGAACCAGGTCGCTTACCGCATTTGGCAGCATCTTCATGCTCGAAATGGTTCTTGTGACGAGCTCGATGCCATAACGCTGCGCTATCTTCTGCGCCTGCGCCACGTATGCCGCTGCATATGCGGGATTGTACACGATGCCGACGCGAGTGGCATTTGGCAGCATCTTCTTGATGACTTCCAGGAAAGGTCCGGGCGGCGCCTCTATATTGATACCCGCCACGTTGGGAGCACCTTCGAGTGATGCAGGCGGCGATGCGACCATCGTATATACGATCAACTTATCGCGTATCTGCAGGCGAACGACATCAAGAGCAAGAGAACCTATCGGAATAACGACATCACAGCCTTCCTTAAGAATTGCGTCCACGACGTCCCCACCGTGCTCGCGCTGCCCTCCAAGATCGAAGCGCACAGCCTTATCGCCGAGCACCTCGACGATGCCAACATGGGCAGCGTGATAAGGCGAGATTTGCTTGCTCACGACAATGCAGTAGTGCGTAGCATAAGACGGTGCCGCCACCGCAAGCAGTAGAGTCGCAATCAGCGTTATTCTTAAGAGCTGTTTCATTTTACCATTGCAACCGATGCACAACGCACGATGCTTAATCGTCCCTGTATCGACAGACTCCTCCGCAAATGCAGAGAGCAATACCAAGAGACAGAGCGTTGCTAGAATCCCCCTATCGATTCCCTAAACGCGACCACCACAATTACTTGCGATGGGCAATCTTGTACTTGCGCATCTTGCGGTACATCGTATCCCGCCCTATGCCGAGATGCTTGGCTGCAGCTGTAACATTGCCGGCGCACTTCTTGATAGCTATCTTCAACGCCTCTTTCTCCAACTCACCCACCCTAGGCATCAGCTCTGCATCTTTTTTGATGTGTTTACTATAATCGATGCTCGTGAGCTGCGAGCTCTCCTTCTGGAGGGGAAAGTCTTCAACCTCAAGGCTCTGCCCGCGCGACATGACAACAGCTCGCTCAATCGCATTTTCGAGCTCACGCACGTTGCCACGCCATTGTTGGTCCTGCAGGAGCGCCATAGCCTCGGCCGAAATGCTGTTTATATGTTTCTTCATGCGTTTCACATACTTTTCTAGGAAGTACATTGCGAGCATAGGAATATCGTCTCGGCGCTCGCGCAGGGGTGGCAGCTCAATCTGAAGGACGTTCAAACGATAGAAGAGATCCTCGCGAAACAGCTTGTCCTGCACCGCCCCCTGAAGATCGCGATTGGTCGCAGTAATGATACGAACATCTACCTTGATCTTATCCAACCCGCCCACACGCTCAACTTCTTTCTCCTGGAGTACACGCAGAATTTTCACCTGGAGCGTGGGCGAGAGGTCGCCGATCTCGTCCAAGAAAATGCTGCCGCTCTCGGCCGCCTCGAACTTGCCTATCTTGCGCGCCACCGCGCCGGTAAACGAACCCTTCTCGTGGCCGAACAGCTCGCTCTCGAGGAGGGTTTCTGGTATGGCGGCGCTGTTGACCACTACGAACGGCTTGCTCGCGCGGGGACCGTTGACGTGAATTGCGCGCGCCACCAGCTCTTTGCCGGTTCCAGACTCGCCCGTTATGAGCACTGTGGCATCGCTAACCGCAATATCGCGGAGCATGCGGTACACGCGCTGCATCGGACGGCTCTTGCCGACGATGCTGTCAAAGCTGTAGCGATTGCGCAAGGTGCTAACCTCGCGCGAAAACGAGCTGCTGTTTATGGCGTTGCGCACGCGGATGACCATCTCGTTGAGATCAAAAGGCTTCTGGATGAAATCATAGGCGCCCTGCTTCACCGCCGCGACTGCAAGGTCAACGGTGGCATACGCGCTTATCATAACGACGGGAACGTTGGAATCGCGCTTGAATATATGGGGCAGCACCTCAATACCGCGCGCATCGGGCAAGCGTATATCCAACATGATGAGATCGTATGGTTCCTTCACCTCAAGAAATTTCAGCCCTTCTTCAGCGGAATGCGCCGCATCGACCTCAAACTCCTCATTTCCAAGTGTGGCGGTCAGGAGATTGCAGATATCCTTGTCGTCGTCGATGATGAGGATGCGGCGCGTGGCTGCTTTCTTATTCGTCGCCATAGTCTTTCACTCGTATCGAATTTTCATAAAAAATCAAGTATTTCAGACATTTTTACCCCTTTAGAAACCACTCAAATCTGTGCTATTATCTCGCCATGCCCCGCCGTCCCAAGACCGAGCATTCCAAGCAGCCGCGCGTGCTCTGCCTGGCCTGCATCACTGCCATGTGCGAGCGCTTCGGCTACTACATAATCGGCTTCCTGCTCACGTTGATTGCAAAGAACGTCTATAAGTTCTCCGATGATCAGGCATTTGCCCTCTTTGCCGTGTTCACGGCGCTGGGCTACTTGACACCTGCCATCGGCGGCTATCTCGCCGACAAACTTGTCGGAATAAAGCGCTGCCTGGCGCTGGGCCTTGCGTTGGAAGGCATGGGTTATGTGCTCCTAGCAATCCCTACTACCAACACGATGGTTTTTCATATAGCACTCGGCGCCATCATCGTGGGCGCGGGCATCTTCAAGACCGCTCCCACCAATTTGCTGGGACGCGCATACGACGACAACGACCCCCGCATCGATAGCGGTTTTACGCTGTATTACATGGGCATCAACATTGGCAGCCTCGGCTCATCTCTGGTGGCAGGAAGCATGCAGAGCGCGTACGGCTGGCATATGCCCTTCGTGTTTGCAGCCGTGGGACTCTTTATCGGGGTCGTGTGGTTTGTCTTCTTCAAGCATCACGCAAAGGGCCTGTCATCCCCACCTGGGAAGAAGCTCTTCACGCTCATGCGTTGGGCAGCGGTGCTCGGAGGAATGATCGCCGCGGTCGCACTCTTCGCCTACCTGATGAGCGACACGCATATAGCCAATATCTGTTTCTATATCGGCAGTACAGCCGTTCTCATCGTCATCGCATACGAAACATTCATCGGTCCCCGCGAAGAAATCGTGCGCATAGGCGTGTGCATGGCACTCATCGTGATGGCCATCGTGTTTTTCCTTCTATACTTCCAGCTCTATACATCGATGGAGCTCTTCATCAGCCGCAATGTCGATCGCTTCGTCGGCAGCTACGAGATCCCCACCGTATATTTTCTTGGCCTCAACGGCTTGTGGATCATCACACTTAGTCCACTGTATGCATGGCTATACAAATTTCTGCAGCGAGATGATCGTGACCTCTCCATCACAACAAAGTTTCCTATGGGCATCCTGCTCATCGGCTTGTGCTTCGTAGTGCTCAACCTCGCTTGCGCGCACTTCTCCGACCACCTCGGACGCATCTCACCCTGGTGGATGGTGCTCTCCCTCTTCTTTTATTCAGCGGGGGAACTCTTGACGAGCGCACTGGGCGTCGCAATGATCACGCGTATCGCACCGCCACGCATGTACGGCATCATGATGGGATCGTGGTACCTCATCGCCACGGCATTGGCGGCGGATCTGTCGGGGCAGGTCGCCAAACTCGCAAGCATACCAGCCAAACTGCAGCACGACGTGCACGCCTCGCTGGGCATCTATGGTTCCGCGTTTGGAAAAATGGCGATGATAGGCATCCTCGCCGCAGTCATCGGCTTTCTCGTAAGCCCCCTCCTCAAGAGGGCGGCAAAGATCTAAACGCGAGAGCATCATTGACAGAACCACCCTAACCTGATGTAAATACGACACTTTTTACGAGGTGACTATGAACGAACAATCAGGTGCAGACAAACGAAAATTTGCCCGCTTGGATCTGGCGCTCACAGTGAGCTATGCCGTGATCGATCCTTCCGGCCATGCCATTGATCCGCGCGAGGCACTCTCTTCAGACATCTCCGCCGGCGGCTTACGCCTCATGACACCAACTCCCTTGGAGGTAGGCGCGACGATCGACCTCAACATCTTTCTGGCCGAGCAGGAAGACAATCCCGTGCGCGCCAAGGGTGAAGTCGTCTGGCAGTCCAAGATATCAAGCACGAGTTTTGAGACGGGTGTCGTCATCAAGGACATGCCCGACGAGGACAAGAAGCGCTTCATGTCATTCGTATTCGATCAGATGTCCAAAGTTGTAACCGGCTAGTGAACACATCATTCAACATAGGTACCTTGCGTGTTTCCACGCGTGCACTTGCTGCCCCCATGGCGGGCTTGTCGCTTCCCGCTTTTCGCAAGCTATTGATGGAGCTCGGATGTGGATTGGCGTTTACCGAAATGGTTTCGGCCGAGGGTGTCGTCTACGCAAACGACCGCACGAAACAATATTATGAAAATTTAGATGGCATCCACCCGCACGCCGTTCAGTTTTTTACGTCTAAGCCTGAGATGCTTGAGAAAGCGATCGGACGTATCGACAATGATTCAATTGATCTTTTTGATTTGAACATGGGATGCCCGGTTAAGAAGGTTGTGAAGAAGGGAGCGGGCTCGGCACTCATGAAGACGCCAAAGCTCGCAGCACAATTGGTTGAAGCCGTGAAGCGCACGACTAAAAAACCGCTGACTGTAAAGATCCGCGCCGGTTGGGATGAGACGAGCATCAACTGCGTCGAATTCGCTCGTACACTGGAGGATGCCGGTGCAGATGCGGTGAGCGTACATCCGCGCACGCGCGCGCAGGAGTTTCGTGGTGTTGCTAATTGGGATCTGATTGCCGAAGTTAAGAATGCAGTTAAGATCCCAGTCATCGGCAACGGCGATATCAAGACAAAAGAGGACGCGGAGCGCAT
>Ga0075115_10000360_pt1 | contig 22294 bp, 31 predicted proteins | sample AntAceMetag02UKH_FD_69785 | JGI IMG/M metagenome (GOLD analysis project Ga0075115, IMG submission 69785) | Saline lake microbial communities from Ace Lake, Antarctica - Antarctic Ace Lake Metagenome 02UKH | ecosystem: Environmental > Aquatic > Non-marine Saline and Alkaline > Saline | place... | reverse complement strand
TTAATTTTTAACGACTTATACTTCGTTGCGAGAACGCTCGCGTATGTTAATACGCCACGCAACCTCGCGCCTCGTCTAAGCCTATTAAGAATTAAAATAGTTGGCTTTTGTTATTTTTACCCTTGCTGATTTTATATAGGGGAATGGCAAAGTTTTATAAACAAATTTTTCACCTAATTTAATATGGCTGAGATTATTGATATGCAATTGATGAGGTATATTAATTTGTTTGCTAAAACTACTGGGGTTCAGACTACGAAAGTTTTTGTTTATAATAATCAAATTGTTTTTGCGGTTCCTAAGGCTAAGGTTTCTATGGCTATTGGTAAGGGGGCGGTTAATGTTAGGAGATTGAATGAGATTTTGCGGAAGAAAATTAAGGTTGTTACGATGCCGGCGATTGATGATGATGATGGAATTGGTAAGTTTGTCGAGGATACAGTTTCGCCTATTGAATTTACTAAGGTTGAGGTGAAGGAAGACTCGGTTGTTGTTACGGCTGGTCGTCAGAGTAAAGCGGCTTTGATCGGGCGTGGTCGGCAGAGAGAGAAAGAGTTGGCTGATGTTTTGAAGAATTTTTTTCATATAGGTAAGTTGAGGATTGCATAAAGATTTATAAACAGATTTTTCACAATTATTATAAGATGATAAGTAAATTGCTAAAGCAGAAGAGAAAGATAGTCTTGTTTTCCCTTTGGAAAAACGCGGGATCAAAAAGTCCGGAGGATTTTTGCTAATGGGTTTAATGAATGGACGGAAATTGAAGAAAGCACGGAAGAAGTTTAGAGATAACAGGTTGCCGGATAAGAAAAAGCGGCTTGGGATTAGTTTGAAGTTTGACCCGATTGGGCGGGCTTCGCAGGCGAAGGGTATCGTTACTAAGAAGATTCAGAAGGAAGCTAAGCAGCCGAACTCGGCGATGAGAAAGTGTGCTAGAATTCAATTGATTAAGAATGGAAAGGAAGTTACGGCTTTTATTCCGGGGAATTTGGCGCAGAAATTTGTTGATGAGCATGATGAGGTTTTGATTGAGAGGATTGGTGGGAAGCAGGGACGGACGAAAGGGGATTTGTCGGGTGTTAGATTTCAAATTATTAAAGTAAATGATCAGCCGCTTGACCGATTATGGTCTGGTAAGATTGAGAAGGGGAGGCGTTAAAATGCTTTGCATTTTTACGCCAGATCGCTTCGCTGTGAGATCGCTTCGCTGTGAGACCGCTGATGCTGTGAGACGATTTGGGCAAATGATTAGTGGGGGAAGGAGATGATGGCATGTATTAATGGTGGGGGAACTTTGGATGAGATGCTTGCGGTTATTGTGTTTAATATGTTGCATGGAAAGTTTCCTGATTTGGTTGGTTTTGTTGTTCGAGATGATTTGCTATATGTCTGTGAGTCTGGCGGGGTGCTTGGTGCTGCTAGAATGACTGTTTGCGATAAGAATACAGGTAGGGAATTTACAAATATGGGAAAACTTTTTCAAGAATATTGTATTAAAGAAGAACTAAAAAGAATGTATGGAGAAGAATAAAATGGAGATGGAAATAGTTATTGAGAATATTGATGTGAATAGGGTTGATTTAGAGAAAGCGGAAGGTAAGTTTCCCGAGGTGATTGGTTGGCATTATTCTGGAGTTAATGCAACTAATTTTGTTTATGTTTTTGAGTGTGATAGGGAGACCATGGAAATAAGGTATATCGGGGTTGATTCGGGCGATGGTCATGAGCTCCGTGATGGTTCTTTGCCTGAAGATCATGTTTATAGATATTCTTCTAGAGAGGAATTTGAAAAACGTGTTGCCGAGGAAAGACAAGTGTGTGAAAATTTTTGGGCATCAGAAACTTATGGCTATGGGGGGGTTGCGGCATAAAATGGTAGAAATGAAAATTTTTGGTTTGTTTGATGCTTCTGAGGTTCGAGTTGAGGACCCGGGTTTGAAGAAGGTTATTAATTTGAATGCGAAGTTGATGTTGAAATCTCATGGGCGGATTAAGTGGGACCCGACGAGGGCTAAGGTTAATGTTGTTGAGAGGCTTGTAAATTTGTTGCAGGTTCCGGGAAGTCGGGGGAAGAAGCATAGGATTATTACTAGTTGGATTACGGGGAAGCATACTCGGTGTACGAAGATTGTTATTGATGCGTTTAAAATTATTGCTGAGAAGACTGGGAAAAATCCTTTGAAGGTTTTTATTAAGGCGATTGAGAATAGTGCTCCGCGGGATGAGGTTATTGCTCTTGAGTATGGTGGTGCTAGATATCCGCAGGCTGTTGATGTTTCGCCTCGGAGAAGATTGAATTTGGTTTTGAGATATTTTGTTAATGGTTCTTATGACAAGGCTTTTAATAAGAAGGCTACGATTGTTGAGGCTTTGGCTAAGGAAATAATGTTGGCGGCTGACGGCTCTGGTGAGTCTTATGCAATTTCTAAGAAAAATGATACTGAGAAGCAAGCTGACGCCGCTCGGTAATTTTAATTCTTTCTGGTTTATACTTCGTTGCAAGAACCCTCACGTATGTTAATACGCTTCGGAACCTTGCGTCTCGTCTAAACCGCGTAAGAATTAAAATTGTTGGTGGGTTCTCGACGGTAAATTTCTTTCAGTTAACACAAATATTAAAAATATTTCATTATAAGTTTTTACGCAAACTTTTATAAACCGATTTTTCAACAATTGTTTATGGCAGTTGATATGACTAAGAAAGTTAAGGAATTACAGAAGGACCCTAAGCACATTCGGAATATTGCGATTTGTGCGCATATTGATCATGGGAAGACGACGTTTTCTGATAATCTTTTGGCTGGGGCTGGAATGATGAGTGAGGCTTTGGCGGGGAAGGCGAGGACTTTGGATTTTCATGAGGATGAGACTGAGCGAGGAATTACAATTGATTCGGCTTCGGTTTCTATGGTTCATTCTGTTGATGGTCAGGATTATTTAATTAATTTGATTGACACCCCGGGGCATGTTGATTTTGGTGGTGATGTTACTCGGGCTATGAGAGCTGTTGATGGAGCTATTGTTTTATCTTGTGCTTCCGAGGGAGTTATGCCTCAAACTGAGACCGTTCTTCGGCAGGCTTTAAAGGAACGGGTTAAACCTATTCTGTTTATTAATAAGGTTGATAGATTAATTAGGGAAGTTAAGTTGACGCCGGAGGAAATGCAGAAGAGATTTATTGATATTATTAATTCGGTAAATAAGTTGATTGCTGAAATTGCTGAGCCGGAATATAAACAGAAATGGCAGGTTAATGTTGCTGATGGTTCGGTTGCTTTTGGTTCTGCTTTTCATAATTGGGCTTTGAGTATTCCTTACATGCAGAAACATGGGATTAGTTTTAAAGAGATTATTGATGCTTACGAGGCTGGTGGTGAGGAGTATAAGTCTTTGGCAAAGAAGGCTCCTATTCATGAAGTTATTCTTTCTATGGTTGTTAATAATCATCCTGACCCGGTAACTGCTCAGGAATATAGGATTCCGAAGATTTGGCATGGTGATATTGAGAGTCAGGTTGGTAAGGATTTGAAATCTTGTAATATTGATGGAGAGGTCGCGTTTGTTCCGATTAAGATTGTTATTGATCCGCATGCTGGTGAGGTTGCTGCGGGGCGATTATTTGGTGGTAAGATTAAGCAGGGGGATGAGTTGCATATGAATATTGCTAACACGACGGTTCGGGTTCAGCAGGTTTCTATTTACAAGGGTGCGCATAGGGTTGCTTTGGATGAGGTTGTGGCTGGGAATATTGTTGGTATTGTTGGTTTGAGAGATGTTGTCGTTGGTGAAACGGTTTCTAAAAATCCGATTGAGCCATTTGAGGCAATTAGTCATTTGTTTGAACCGGTTGTTACAAAGTCTATTGCTGCAAAGAGGACCGCGGATTTGCCTAAGTTGATTGAGATTTTGAGGCAGGTTGGAAAAGAGGATCCTTCTTTGAGGATTGAGATTAATGAAGAGACTGGGGAATCTTTGATGTCGGGGATGGGCGAGTTGCATTTGGAGATTATTGAGAATAGGATTAAGACTGAGAAAGGACTTGAGATTGAAATGGGGCCGCCGATTATTGTTTATCGGGAATCTGTTGCTAAGGCGAGTAGTGAGCCTGCGGTTGGACGTTCTCCGAATAAACATAATGATTTTTTTATTACGGTTGAACCTTTGGAAGATGCTGTTGTCGAGGCTATTGCTGATGGGACTTTGCCGAAGGGAAGGATTAAGAAGAAAGATAAGGCTTTGGATGAGACATTGGTTAGTCTTGGAATTCCTCGTGATGAGGCGCAACAGTATAGAAATATTTACAAGGGTTCGGTTTTTTTGGATAGGACGAAGGGGATTGTTCAGATTGGTGAGGTTATTGAGTTGTTGCTTGATTCTTTTGAGCAAGTTATGGATGCTGGTCCTTTGGCGAGGGAGCCGTGTCATAAGATGAAGGTTTCTGTTGTTGATATGAAATTGCATGAGGACGCTATTCATAGGGGTCCGGCTCAGGTATACCCGGCTGTTAGGGATGCGATTAAGGAGGCTTTCGCTAAGGCGACTCCTGTTATTTTTGAACCTGTTCAGATTCATCAGATTGAGGCTCCTGTTTCTTTTATGGGGTCGGTTACTTCTTTGGTTTCTGGGAAGAGAGGTAGTTTGGTTGATGTTCAGCAAGATGAAACTGGAATTACGATTAGGGCGGAGTTGGCTGTTGCGGAGATGATTGGGTGGACTTCGGATTTGCGTTCGGCTACCGAGGGTAGGGGAGTTTCAAGTTTGGTTAGTCAGACTTTTAAGAGATTGCCTAGTGATATGCAGATTAAGATTATTAAGCAGATTCGGGAACGAAAAGGATTAGCCGAGAATCAGTAGGTTTAATTTCTAGCGTTTATTTCTTGGTAAAAATTTATTGTTGATATTGGACAGAGCTTAGTGATTGCAAAGATTTAAATATGTGTTTTCACATAATATTTTATGGTTAATATTACGATGGCGATTCCGGATGACTTGTATCGGAAGATGAAGTTGATGAAGGAGATTCGGTGTTAGTTGTTTTTATGTTTGGGAATAAATTTTTATCCGATAGAAACTTTTATAAGGTGTTGTAACGATTATGTTACATATGGAACGAAAAGATTACAAGTTGGAAATTGTTGGGGCGTTGATTGGAAATAGTTTTCATGCTCGGGAGTTGGCGCGGAGGTTGGGGATTAATCATATGATGTTGAATAGAAAGTTTGGGGAGCTCGTTGGGGAGAATGTTATGGACTATAGGATGGAGGGGAGGAATAAGGTTTATTTTATGAAGGATAGTGTTGAGGCAAGGCAGTATATTTTTATGGCTGAGGGTTATAAGTTGGTTTGGTTGTTAAAGGAGTATTCTATATTGAGAGGAGTTGTCGACGTGATTATTAAGGATAAGAGATTTAAGGTTGCGATTCTTTTTGGTTCTTATGCTAAGGGTTTAGCTAAGAGGGATAGTGATATTGATATTTTTGTTGAGACTGGGAGTAGTCGATTGAAGAGGGAATTGGAGAAACTGAATTCTCGTTTGAGTATTAAGATTGGGAAGTTTGATGGGAAGAGTTTGTTGGGGAAGGAGATTTTGAGGAATCATGTTGTGTTGAAGGGAGTTGAGAGATTGTATGGATGATAAAAAGTTTCTTGGCGTTTTGGCGAAGAAGGATAAATTGAAATTGGTCGAGGTGAGCGAAGAGGTGAAAATGTCTTATATGGAAAAGTCTGAGAGTAATATGATTTCTTCCCGGATTTTGTTTGATAATAAAAGGCTGGAGGAATCTGTTTCTTTGTCTTATTATTCTATGTATAATATTTTGTTGGCTTTGTTGTTTCGTGTTGGGATTAAATCTGAGAATCATTCTGGTTCGATTGTTTTATTGAAAGAGGTTTTTGGTATTGATAATTCTGATTTGTTTTTTGCCAAGAGGGAGAGAATTGATAAGCAGTATTATGTTGATTTTAGAGTTGTTGAGAAAGATGCCGAGGAGTTGTTGAGAATTGCGGAAGATTTTAAGGGGATGTTGTTTGATTTTATTTCGAGGTTAAATTCGAGTGAGATTAGGTTTTATAGGAAGAAGTTTGTTGAGCTAATTGCAAAGATTTAAATATGTGTTTTCACATAATATTTTATGGTTAATATTACGATGGCGATTCCGGATGACTTGTATCGGAAGATGAAGTTGATGAAGGAGATTCGGTGGAGTGAGGTTAGTCGGGCTGCGATTGAGAAGAAGATTGCGAGTGAGTTGATGGTTAATGAGGGTGAGTTGCAGAGTTGGGCGGTGAAGTTGCAGAGGAAAGGGCGGAAGGGGAGATTCGCAGAATTGAAAAAGAAGGGGCTTGTTTGATGAAGTTTGTTGTTGATGCGAATGTTTTGTTTTCGTTTTTTTGGAAGGATAGTTTTACAAAAAGATTGTTGGTTGGGAAATATTTTGAGTTGTGCAGTCCGGAGTTTTCTTTGGAGGAGATTGAGAAGTATAAAGATGAGATTATGAGGAAGGCTAAGATTGGTTTGGAGGAGTTTGATAAATTGAGGAGGGAGTTGATTTTGTATGTGGAGTTTTTTCCGTTGAATGATTATGGGAAATTTTTGAAGAGGGCAGTTAAGATTTCTCCTGATGAGGATGATGTTGATTATTTTGCTTTGGCTTTGAAGTTGAATATTGGGATTTGGACTAATGATAAGTTGTTGAGGGGGCAGGGGATTGTTGAGGTTTTGAATACTATGGAAATATTAGATTTAATAAACCACTAACTTTAAAAACCGATATTAACACTTTAGTTTACGCCTAAGGCGTATTAGAGTGCGATTAAAAATCGTTTACTCAAAATTTTCCTTCGGGGAAATTATGAAACTAACTAAATAAAAAATATATAAAATGGCTAAAGAAAAACCTATTATGAACGTTGTCTTCGTTGGGCACGTCGACCAGGGAAAGTCTACCGCTGTAGGTAGAATCTTTTTTGATGGTGGCGCTGTGTCTGAGCAGGAGATGAAGAAGTTCAAAGAGGAAGCAGAAAAGCATGGTAAAGCGGGTTTCGAATTCGCGTATGTAATGGATAATCTGAAGGAAGAGCGAGAGAGAGGAGTTACTATTAACTTGTCTTATAAGAAGCTTATGACTCAGAATTTTGAAGTTACTGTTATTGACGCTCCGGGGCATAAGGATTTTGTTAAGAACATGATCACTGGTGCTTCTCAAGCGGACGCGGCTTTCTTAGTTGTTGGATGTGAAGACGGTGTACAACCTCAGACAAAAGAGCACGTTTGGTTACTTCGAACTATGGGTGTGAAATCACTTGCAGTTATTATTAATAAGATGGACGTTGTTGACTATGACGAGGCTAAGTACAATAAGGCTGTTGAGGATGTGAAGGTTGTTATTAAGCAAGCTGGATACAAACCTGAAGAGACTACGTTTATTGCTGGTTCCGCTCTTATGGGCGATAACATGGCGAACAAATCCGACAAGATGGCATGGTACAAAGGACCAACTGTTTTAGAACAGATTGATAAGTTCCCTGCACCAGAGAAACCAACGGGATTACCATTACGAATGCCTATCCAGGATGTTTATGATATTACTGGTATTGGTACTGTTCCTGTAGGAAAGATTGAAACTGGAATTATGAAAGTCGGTCAAAAGGTTATTGTAGTACCAGGAAGATCTGGAACTGGAATTGAGGGTGAGGTTCGAAGTATTGAAGCTCATCACGAGCAGTTAAAGGAAGGCGAAGCTGGAGACAATGTCGGTATCAACATCCGAGGTGTTGGTAAGAAAGACATGGCTCGAGGCGACGTTATTTGCGATGCTGTTAATCCTGCACCAATAGTTGAAGAGTTTGAGGCGCAAATTGCGGTTATCAATCATCCAACTGTTATTGCTAAAGGGTATACACCGGTATTCCATGTTCACACAGCTCAAGTCCCATGTCAATTCGTGGAACTTAAGGCTAAGTTGGACCCTGCATCTGGACAAGTCTCTGAAGAGAATCCAGACTTTTTGAAGAATGGAGATGTTGCTATTGTTAGGATCAAACCGATCGGAAATCTAGTTTTGGAATCTGCTGATAAGAATCCAAACATGGCGAGATTCGCTATCCGAGACGCTGGTGTTACAGTTGCTGCAGGTGTTTGTAAATCTCTTGTTGAGAAAAAAGCATAAGATCTAATTAGATCTATTTTTTATTTTTATAATATCTCCCTTGGGGCGTTGCCCCTTGGGTTAGAAATTTTTTTAGAGAGAGTTCTCTGTTAAATTAACGTAGTTTTTTATACTCTTAATTCAATAATATTATATGAAAAAGGCATCGGTTACTCTTTTTGCGATTGTTGGAGTTTTAGCTCTTGTAGGTATTCTTAGTATGTTTTATTTTGGTTCTTCTTCAAATCAGGTTGGTTTGCTGTGCCCTGACGCAAAGTCAGATAATGATTTGTCAGAGTGTTTGTTGGAGATTTCTAAAGAAACAAATGATGAGACGCTTTGTCCCGAGATACCCCGGGAGGCGTATAAGGCTGGATGTTATAAGAATATAGCTAGGGCGAGATTAGACGAGTCTTTTTGCGTTAAGGCATTACTTCAGGAAGAAAATTGTTATTATGAGCTGGCGGTCTTAAAAGATGATGAGACAATATGCGAAAATCTTGAAAAGCAGAATGTAAAAGATGGATGTTATTTTCAAATGGCTGCTTTAAGAAAAGATGTTTCTTTGTGTGAAAAAATTGTGGATGAGTATTCAAGAGTAACGGATTGTCCGCGAGAGATTAAAAGAGTTAGTTAATCCTGTATATAAATTCTTAAAAAGTCATTATAGCTTTTTTTATTATGGGTATACAAGTTAGGGAAAGTACTATTGAAGAATTTGAGGAAAAGATGGCTGAGATGAATACGGCTTTGAATAAAATTGGTTATTTGGAATCGGCGTTGAATGTTGCGGGATTGAGTTTTGAGATTAAGAGATTTTTGTGGAGCGAGTTGGCGCGGTTGTATGAGGAGCGGAAGATGTTTGAGAGGGCGGCGCGGGCGATGGCGAATAAGGCTGGGATAGAAATTGCGTTTAGAGATAAGATTGATAGTTATTTGACTGCGGCTGAGTTGTATGCGAGGATTGGTAAAGTTGATGATGCTGATGATATGTTTGTTCGGGCGTCGAGGGATGCGAATAATGAACAGAAAATGAGGGTTCGTTTGGCTCGTAAAAATATTTATTTGATTTCGGCGCATGAATTGGAATCGAAGGGGAAAAAGGCTTCGGCGGTTAAGTTTTATGAGAAGTTGATTAAAATGAGATTAGAAGATATTGAAAAAAATGAGATAAAGGAAAAATTGATTTCTACTTATAATGCACTTGGAATGTTTAGAGAGGCTAGATTATTGGAAGGTGTTTAAATTTTATAGTTATCTCTGAGGATTTGTTATATTAAAAAAAATAAAATAAGAAAAAGTTTATTCTTCGTCGAGGTCAATATCCTCTCCTAGTTCGCCATATTCGTTTAGGGTTTCTATCTCAGTCATTTTGTTTTTTTGGGCTCCTCGTCATCCTCAAGTTCTTCCTCGTCGTCGAATTCTTCTTCTTCAACGTTGTCTTCTTTTTTGGTTTCCATGTTGCCCTCTTTTATTTAATTTTTATTGGATGAAATTCTTTATAAATATTTGTGTGAAAATCTCGACGTTTCTTAAAAGATAAAAGAATATAAAGGGGAATTTCTTTGGAATTTTTAGCTTAAATTACTTTTGGAAAGCTTTTTAAATGGAAGATAACTCTATTTTTTGTTAGAGATGGCCGGTTAGATTAAAGTTACGATTATCACATTCACATTTACGGGTGGCTCAAGAGAGCAAGACGGGTATATTTCTAATGTAACTAAATGGAGAAAATAAAATATGGAAAAATATAATGTAAGATTATTCATAGACCATTTTATCGCAAGACAAAATGGCAAAGATTAGTCCAACATCTATTAAATATTCGATTATTGCAGACTTTACGGCAGATGGTCCGTTTCAGAAACCTGATGTAATTGGGGCTTTGTTCGGGCAGACTGAAGGGTTGCTTGGTTCTGATATGGAACTTCGTGAGCTTCAGAAAGAAGGAAAGATTGGTCGTATCGAGGTTGATTTGACTACCGAGGGTGGTAAGACGACTGGAGAGATTACAATTCCGTCTGCTTTGGATAAAACTGAGACGACGATTATTGCTGCGAGTTTGGAAACGATTGATAAGATTGGTCCGACTGATGCGAAGATTACTATTAGAGATATCTCTGATGTTAGGGGATCTAAGCGGGATTATATCATGGAAAGGGCAAAGGCTCTTTTGGCGGGTATTTCTGGTCAGGGGATGGATTCTACTGAGATGGAAACTGAACTTCGGGAATCGTCCAGAACGTCTAAGGCTGTTTTGTATGGCGAAGAAGGTTTAGCGGCTGGTCCAAATATTGATGCTGAAAAAGAACTTATCGTTTGTGAAGGTCGAGCTGATGTTGTGAATATGTTGAAATATGGAATTAAGAATGTTATTGGTATGCAGGGAACTAAGTTTCCACAAACTATTGCTAAGCTCGGAGAAACTAAGGAGTTGACTTTATTTGTTGACGGTGACCGAGGCGGAAATTTGATTGCACAGAATGTGTATGATAATGCAAAAGTTGTTTATATCGCGCAGGCACCTGATGGAAAGGAAGTCGAGGAATTGGCTGGTAAGGAATTATTGCAGGCACTTCGGAAGAAGGTCCCGGCGAAAGTTTTTTTGGCCAAGCTTGGAAATTCTAGACCACAGAAATCTTATGATAGAGTTTCTCGAACAGAGGAACCTGTTGAAGCTGTTGCACGAAGAGAACTGACGAACGATGATATTTCTAAGTTGAGGGAGCTTGCTTCTGAGATTAAGGGAAAGAACGTTTTGGTTATTAATGACGATTTAGAAATTGTTAAGAACGTTTCTGTTATGAGACTTGGTTCTGTTGATGCGAAAGATGCGTTTGTGCTTATGGTTTCTAATGCTGCTGGGGATGTTGTTCAGGCGGCTGAGAAATTGAAGTCAAAGGCTGTTGCAGCTAAGACATTTGGAAAAATTTCGGATACTGATATTAAATTAGTTTCACTTTAAAATTATGGGCCGAGAAGGCCCTTTTTTATTTTTTTATTTTTTTTGAGAAGGTTTGTGTTTTTAATAATATTTATATACCGCTTTCTGTTTTGTAGGACATGATAGGTGAGGAAAAGAAGAGGTATTTTAATTGGAAGTGGTTTGTTGCTTTGGTGATTCTGGCGGTTTTGGTTTGGGGAGTTTGGGCTTTGTTTTTTAGTTATGGGACTTGTGAGAGCTGGGAATGTTTTAATGCTAAGTTGGAGGATTGTAATAAGGTGAAATTTATTGGGGGCGAGGAAATGATTTTTGAGTATACGATTAAGGGGAGTAGCGACGGTGAATGTGAAGTTGGGGTGCAGTTGTTGCAGGGGGAGTTAAATAATCAGGATTCGATAAAACTGGAGATGCATAAGATGACTTGTTATTTGCCGGAGGGAGTTGTGATGATCCCTGAGAGTGATATTGGAAAGTGTACTGGTTTGTTGAAGGAGGGGTTGCAGGATTTGGTTATTAAGAAGTTGCATACTTATCTTGTTCAGAATTTGGGAAAGTTGAATTTGGAAATGTTGGATGTTCCTGAGGTTTAATTATTGTTATTGGGTAATAATAGATTATATATATTTAAATTAATTCTTTAACTTTTTTGTTGCTTTCTTCTTGAAACTCAATTCCTTTTTCCTTTAATGCTGAGACCATATTTCCGCCAACTTTTCCAGCAATTACTAGATCAACTTTTTTTTCAGCTAACATATAGGCCACAGAAAAACCTGCGCCACCAGAACCTGTTGCAAATGGGTTTTTGATTGTTTCAATTAATTTCTTATTTTCAAAAATAAGATAGTAGGGCGCTCTTCCGCCTCTTGAACTTATTTCGGAATTTTCGTCTTTTCCTTCAGATGCTATTGCGATTATTTTTGTCATTTTTATTGGCCTATGAAATTATAAAAACCTCTTTCCCCAACAACTTGTGAGCAAGGTTTTCTACGTTCTAGTTTAGGTGGAGTGTCCTTTTTAGTTCTTCCTAAACCTGGGGGCTGGGAAGATTCAGTAGGAATTGGCCAAAAATCATTAAAAAGACCCCGAAAATGCTTCTCTCTTTCTTCGTCTTCTTCTATTTTTGGTTGTTTTGCAATATCATATAAAACAGCATAAGCTTCTATTACTTCCATGCATTGTCGAACCGATTCTCGACTTGGGTGTAAGTCTGGATAATATAATTTTATTTCTGCATGGTATTTTTCACGAATTAATTCAGAGGAATCTCTTGCTTTTACGCCTAACACTTGTCTTGCTTCTTGTCTGTTCATTTTACATCCATTATTTTATTTATTAAAATTCCTTGGATAACTGATATAAAAATCATAACTAAAGTTAATATTAAAATATATTGCCAACTAAAATATATTATTGCTAATGGTAAGAGCGGAATTTTTATTGCCCGATTATATAAAAAGCAGGCAATTAATCCGTAACTTAATCCCTTGTGTTTTAAATCTGCCAATAAGGGATACCACATATAAATTGGTCCTGAAGATAAAATTCCTCCGATAATTACAAAGAACCATTTTTTGATTCCTTTATCTTTTAGATGTTTTATAACAAATTTTGGTGTAATGAAATAGTTTGAGAACGTCATCAATACAAAAACTAAAATGAATATCGGAATTACTTTTAATATAATTTGATTGAAGAAATTTAAACTCGCTAGGTAAGCTTCTGGTTTGAATATTGAAATTACTAAATAAGTCGAAATTATTATTATTAGAAAATACCATGAATTTGGAAGCTGTTTTAGTTTTTCTTTGAATTTCATAAAAACACTCCTAAAATTAATACAGTGACGATGGCAACTATAATTGAAAGGATGAATGCTGTGATGTTTCTTAATATTGCGAATTTTTTTCCGAGGATTGCAGACTCAGCAGGAAGTTGAATTATTCCGACAGTTACCCACGCAACTAAAAATGCGGTTACTGCTATTAATCCGATTCCTTGTCCCAACATTTCTCCGCCAAAGATATAACTTGTTATGGGATTTCCGGCGGAAATGCTTCCAATTAAACTTCCAATAAAAGAATCAAAAAAAGAGTTCTGACTAAAAACCGAGGTGTAAAAAGATTTAGGAATTAGGGCAGAAATAAGACTTATTAATAAAACAGTTCCAATAATCATGGGAAAAGCCATCCATAATCCTTTGGCGGCTTTGAGCGCGGATTGTTTTATAGAATTATTATTTTCCATTTTAATGTTCACATCCGTTACCCATTTCTTTAAGATTCTCAATATTTTCTATAACTTCTTTTACGGTTTTATAATCTCCCGTTTTTAACTCTACCTTTCTTTCATTAAATAAATTAACTGCTCTTTGTCCTGCTCCTAATGTGAAAACAACATCTGGATTAAATTTCATCATTTGATCTACGGGGGTTAAATTTTGATTTGAATGGTCTATTTTATTTTTTATAAATTCTAAATTTTTTGTTTCGGTTTCATAAATTGCGAAATAAGGGCAGTGCCCAAAATGCTCACTTAATTTAGAATTAATTCCATTACTTTCATTTATTGCAATTAGTATTTTCATTTTCTTTCTAGTTTTTTTCCACACTTGGGACATTTTATTGTAGAACACGGAGTGCCTTTCTTGTGCTTTTGCTTATACTCACATTTTTTACAAATACAAAATCCTTCTGGACCTTTTCCCTGGGATTCCTTTATTTCATTCTTAAATCTACCTTTTCTTTGCCAACCAAAACCACTTCCGAAACTTAATTTAGAGTCTATTCCTTTGGGCTCGAAAGAGCTATCCGTCACATCGTGACTTTTTATTTGGACTACGACATATTCGAGGGGCTCGATTGAATCCATCAATTCTCTTTTTAATTTTTCAGAAATATTGGTTGCTTTATCAATTGTAATTTTATTTTCTAGTTTTATATCAAGATTTGCGGTAATGATAGATCCTTTCTTTTGTGTTTTTAGTTCACTAATTTCTATTTTAGAGTTTCTTGCTATTTCTTTAATTTTTTCTTCAATTTCTTTCCCGGCGGAAACATCTAGTAGCGAGTCTGTTGCTTCTTTTCCCAGTTCAAACGATTCCTTAATAATGTAAAGTCCAATTAAAAGTGCAAGAACCGAATCTGTATAACTCCAGTAGGGCATTAGAAATATTCCAAACAAAACTGCAATTGAGGCATAAACATCGACTCTGTCGTGAACTCCATCAGAGAGAAGACTTAATGAATTTTCTTTCTTTCCGTAATGCATTTTTAATCTCGCCATTATTTCATTTAAAATAACGGACAAAAGCATTATACCTAAAGCTAAATAACTAATTGAAATAAATTCGGGAGTTTTGAAACCCTGGTAAGCTTCATAAATCATCCAAAGTCCGGCTCCGAATAATAAAATTGTTATTATGAGTCCTGATAATACTTCGAACTTGTAATGCCCGTAAGGGTGTTTTTCGTCTACGGGTTTTTTAGAAATTTTTATGCCCGCAAAACTTATCCCTGAAGATAAAACGTCCATCCCGGAATGAATTCCTTCTGCAAGAACTGAGGCGGAATTTGTAAAAAATCCTATTATTGTTTTTCCAACTGCTAGAATTAAATTTACGAATACTGAAATTATTGCTATTTGTTCTTTCATCTTTCTATTCTAATTGCCTTTCCATTTATTATTGCATCTGCTATTTTTTTTCTTCCGAAAGATAATATTCTAGAAAAAGTTGATTGAGAAATTTGCATTTTTTCTCCTGCTTTAGATTGGGAAATTTTTTCAAAATCGACTAATCTTATTGCTTCGAATTCTGGTAGAGATAATATTATTTCATCTAAATCAAACATTCTTATTCCTGCGGGCTTAAAGTAAGAAGAGTTAGGTCTACCCCGAACTCTTCTTCTTTTGTGTGGCCTTGGCATCTTAGTTCTGTCTTGCTCTTCTTCCACGACCGGCGCCTCTTCCAGCGCCTCTAGCTAAGCCCCTTCCAAGTCCTCTTCCGAGTCCTGCACCTGGTCCGAATTCTTCGCCAGTAGGTTCTGCACTCTCGCAGTCGCCCATCTGTCTTCCGGTTTTAGGTCCTTTTCCTTCTGGTCCTGTTCTGTCTCTATTTGGCATTGTATTTGTCTCCCATTTTAGTTATGAATATATATGCATTAAACTATTTAAATGTTTTGTTTTGGGTAGATATTCATAATATAAGTTTTAAATTTCTTGTTTTGACCATTTGTTTTCTTAAAAAGAAATCTGTATTTTTGTTCTTTTTTGTGGGATAAGTGGAAATGTTTAAATTCTATCTTTTCTATTTTATGTTATGACAAAAATAAAATTTGGTCCGACAGGGATTGGTCCTGTTAAGGATGCGGTTTCTAATTTAGAGATGTACCATGAGCTTGGGTTTAAGGCTGCGGAAGTTTTGTTTACTTATGGGGTTTATATTAAAAATAAGGAGGATGCTTTGGAGATTGGTCGAGCCGCTAAGAAGTTTGGGATTCAGCTTTCAATACATGCACAGTATTGGGTTAATTTGAATTCTAAGGAAGAGGAAAAGATTGAATTTTCAAAGAAGAGGATTTTGAAATGTTGTGAGACTGGGCATTGGCTTGGTGCTAAGAGGGTTGTGTTTCATCCGGGTTTTTATTCGGGGATGGAGAGTGAGGAGGCTGCTATTAAGATTAAGGAGGGGATTAAAGAGATGCAAGAGGTTGTTAAAAAAAATAAGTGGGATATTGAACTTTGTCCGGAGGTTATGGGGAAGGTAAATGTTTTTGGGTCTATTGATGAGATTGGGGATTTAGTTGAGGCTACGGGTTGTGGGGTCTGTATTGATATTGCTCATGTTTTGGCGAGGTATGGAAAATATGAATTTGAGAAGATTGCTGAAATTTTTAAGATGAAGAATTGGCATGTGCATTTTTCTGGAATTGAGTATGGAGACAAGGGCGAGAGAAAGCATCTGGTTACTCCGCCGGAAGAATGGGAAAAGGTTCTGAAATTTTTGAAAACTTTGGATAAAGATGTCGTAATTATTTGTGAAAGTCCCGACGCTGTTAATGATTCTGTCGTAGGTAAAAAGATTTGGGAAAAATTGTAATTTTGATTTCTAGCGATTGATACGTCGTTGCAAGAACGCTCATGTGCGTTTGCACACTTCACAACCTTGCGCCTAGTCTCAACCTGCTATAAATCAAAATTGTTGTTTATTTTCTTAATTTTAATTATATAATTTTATCGACGGAAATTATTTTTTTATCGTCGCTGATTCTCGGTGAAAAATTTGCAGAAAGATTTATAAACCATTTTTTTGATATGTAAAGTTACGATGGAAAAATTTGTTTATTCGTTTAAGGAGGGAAATAAGGATATGAAGAATCTTCTTGGAGGAAAGGGTGCGAATCTTGCTGAAATGACTAATATCGGTTTGCCGATTCCACAGGGGTTTACGATTTCTACTGAGGCTTGTGACTCTTTTTATAAAAATGGGAAGAAGTTGCTGGAAGATGTTAAGGAGCAGGTGACTGAAAAATTGAGAGAGCTTGAAGAAGAGAGTGGTAAGAAATTGGGGGATGTTAATAATCCTTTGTTGGTTTCTGTTAGGAGTGGTGCGGCTGTGAGTTTGCCCGGGATGATGGATACGGTTTTGAATTTGGGATTGAATGATGAGAGTGTTAAGGGGATGGTTGCACAGACTGGGAATGAGAGATTTGTTTATGATTCTTATAGAAGATTTATTCAGATGTTTGGTGATGTTGTTATGAATGTTCCGCATCATTCTTTTGAAACTGTTTTGGAATCTGTTAAGAAAGAAAAGGGTGTGAGTTTGGATACTGATTTGACTGTTGAAGATTTGAGAAAAGTTATTGAGGGTTACAAGGTTGTGATTCAGGAAAAGGCGGGTAGGATGTTTCCTAATGATGCGAGGGAGCAATTGGATATGGCTATCGATGCTGTTTTTGGTTCTTGGAATAATGATAGGGCGATAATTTATAGAAGGATGAATAATATTCATGGACTTGTTGGGACTGCGGTTAATGTTCAGTCTATGGTTTTTGGGAATAAGGGTGAGAGTTCTGGAACGGGTGTTTGTTTTACTAGAAATCCTTCGACGGGAGAGAATAAGTTTTACGGTGAGTATTTAATGAATGCGCAGGGTGAAGATGTTGTTGCTGGGATTAGAACGCCTTTAACTATGGATTCTTTGAGAGAGCAGAATGAAAATTTGTATAATGAGTTGGTTGATATTCGAAGTAAGTTAGAAAATCATTATAAGGATATGCAGGATATTGAGTTTACGATTGAGGATGGGAAGTTGTATATTTTGCAGACGAGGAATGGGAAGAGGACGGCTGCTGCGGCTGTTAAGATTGCGGTTGATTTGGTTGAAGACGGTTTCTTGGATAAGAATGCTGCTCTTTTGAAAGTTGAAGCTGAATGTTTGGACCAGTTGTTGCATAAGCAATTAGATTCTGAAGATAAAGCTACGAAGATTGCTGTTACTTCGGGTTTGCCTGCATCGCCTGGCGCGGCTGTTGGTAAGGTTGTGTTTAGTGCTGAAGAGGCTCATGATAAAGCTCAAGATGGAGAGAAGGTTATTTTGGTTAGGGTTGAAACTTCGCCTGAGGATATTGAGGGTATGCATGCGGCTGAGGGAATTTTGACTGCTCGTGGTGGTATGACTTCGCACGCGGCTGTTGTTGCTCGAGGAATGGGGAAGTGTTGTGTTGCCGGATGTTCGGATTTGAATATTAGTGAGAGGGAAAGGGTTATCACAGTAAGCAGTAAGCTTGGCAGTGAGGGAGTTACGATTAGAGAGGGAGATGTTATTACTTTGGATGGTTCGACTGGAGAAGTTTTTGTTGGAGCTATTAAATTAGTTGAGCCGGAATTGTCTGGGGATTTTTCTAAGTTGATGGAGTGGGCTGATGAGGTTAGGAAGTTGAATGTTAGAACTAATGCTGATACTCCTGCTGATGCTAGACAGGCTTTGAAATTTGGCGCTGAAGGGATTGGTCTTTGTAGAACTGAACATATGTTTTTTGAGGAATCTAGAATTAAGGCTGTTCGAGAAATGATTTTGGCAGATACTAAGGAAGGTAGGGAGATTGCTCTTGCTAAGATTTTGCCAATGCAGCGGGGAGATTTTAAGGCTTTGTTTGATGTTATGGATGGGAAACCGGTTACGATTAGATTTTTGGATCCGCCATTGCACGAATTTTTGCCGAAGGAAGCGAAGGATATTGAGGAGCTTGCTGGTGAGATGGGACTTTCTGTGGATGAGATTAATAAGAAGATTGAGAGTTTGCATGAGTTTAATCCGATGTTGGGTCATCGAGGGTGCAGACTGGGAATTACTTATCCTGAGATTGCTGCTATGCAGTCTAGGGCGGTGTTTGAGGCTGCGGCTGAGATTGTTAAGGAGGGGAAAAGTATTGTCCCCGAGGTTATGATTCCGTTGGTTGGTAATGTTAAGGAGTTTGAGAATCAGAAAGAAATTGTTGACGCTGTTGCTAAGAAAGTTAAGTCGGAGCAGGGTGTTGATTTTGAGTATAAGGTTGGGACGATGATTGAAGTTCCTCGGGCGGCTTTGACTGCTGATGCTATTGCCGAAAAAGCCGAGTTCTTTTCTTTTGGAACGAACGATTTGACGCAGATGGGGTGTGGGTTTTCTCGAGATGATAGCGGTTCGTTTTTGCCGGAATATATTAAGGCTGGTATTTACAAGAGGGATCCGTTTCAGGCTTTGGACCAGGAAGGTATTGGGCAGTTGGTCAAGATTGCGGTTGATAAGGGTAAATCTGTTAGGCCGGATATTAAGTTGGGAATTTGTGGAGAACATGGAGGCGAGCCGACTTCGGTTGAGTTTTGTCATAAGGTTGGGCTTTCTTATGTGAGCTGTTCACCTTACAGGGTGCCAATCGCGCGTTTAGCTGCGGCACACGCTGCGCTACGAGACCGGAACTGAGGTTCCTGCCAGATCGCTTCGCTGTCAGATCGGGACTTTGTCCCTGTCAGAGCGCCTTCGGCTGTCAGACTGATTTGGGCAACATTTTTTATTTTTATTTTAAATAAGTTTAATAATGTATTATTGCATTGTGAGTTATGTATAACTATAAGAGGTTGAATTTTTATAAGAGGGCTGAGGTTTTGAGTGATGTTGTTTGTAAGTTGACTCGAAGGTTTCCTAAGTTTGAGACTTATGAGATTGGGAGTCAAATGAGGAGGGCTGTGACTAGTATTATTTTTAACATTGCTGAGGGTGGTAGTAAGAAGAGCGTTAAAGATATGGTTTCTTATCTGAGGCATGCGCTGGGGAGTGTTAATGAAGTTGAAGCTCAGGCTAAGAGAATTGTTGGTTTGGGGTATGTTGATGAGATTGGGGGTAAGAAGATTGTTGGGGAATCGCAAGAGATTGGGAAAATGATTAATGGGTTTATTCGGAAGTTGGAAGGATAATTTTAATTTTTAGCGGCGATTTCGTCGTTTCAAGAACCCTCACGTGCAATGGGTTTATTAGGAAGTTTGAAGGGTAAGTTTAAAATATATGATTTCTAAATGTTATTATGATAGGTTGGGCAATCGCACTTATAGTGGCTATAGTTGTTGGATATTTTGTAGGAAAACATTTTACTGAAAAAGCCAAGTTTGGAGACAAGGAAGCAATTTTAAAAGCTGAGTGGGAGAAGAAGGTTGCGAATATAGAGAAAGATTATGAGATAAAATTAGAAAAAGGTAATTCTTTATTGGAGAAAAGAATAGAGGAAAATAAAACTCATTTGGAGAAGTTGGCGAAAGAATGGCAAGTTAAATATATTCGGGACATAGAGGAATTAAAAAAGTTGTTCAAAGAATCTGAGAAAATAATAAGAACTAAATCTGTTTCAAGTTCTAGAAGAAGTTTGGTTGGTAAATTCATTGAAAGATTTATCCCCTTTTTGAAAAATACTCCTTATGAGCCTTCAGATATGCATTTTTTAGGGTCACCAATTGATTATATTGTATTCAAGGGATTACATGAAGATAAGGTTGAAAGAGTTATTTTCGTGGAAGTAAAAACTGGGAAGAGTAAATTAACAAAAAGAGAGAAGAGTTTGAAGGAAGCTATTGAAAAAAGAAAGGTTAGTTGGAAACAAATTAATGTTGATACTGCCGATGAAAATACTCCTGATAAGGAAATGGAAAATGAGGAAACAAGTATAAATGATTTATATGAAACAATAAATCAAAAAGTTTCTTCTGTGAAGAATGAAGTTCCAAATTTTAAAGAACACAAAACAGGCGATGAAGATGATGCGGAAAGTGAAACGGCAACAGGTTTCATTTGTCCTGAATGTGGAAAGTCTTTGTCTTTAGAAGTGAGTGATGAAGATGATTTAGAGGAAGGAATCGAAACTGATTGCCCGCACTGTAAGGAAGAGATAGATCTTTGCGAAGATGATTTGGAATAGTAAGTAACTATTCTGGCTAGAAAATCTTTTGATTCAGTACATCGAATAAACAACATTGAGTAGTTTTTTTAGTGAAAAGAATTTAGGTGAAAAACCTAAGGGAAAGCTTTAAGTAATATTTCAACAATTAATAGAATATAAAGGTAATTATCGATGGCAAAATTACAAAAAATTAAGAGAGCGAATGGTAGCCTAGTTTACAGTGTGAATATACCTCTTGAAATTATCGATGAATTAAAGTGGGAAAAAGGAGATAGGTTAATTTTGGAAAAAGATAATTTAAATAAGGATTCTATAATAATCAATTTGAATAAAGGGAAGAGCAAAATAAAAGGAAAAGACAATACAAAACAGACTGCAGAGAAGATTAAAGAACAATCAAAAACTTATGTTCATCAAACAAATCCAAATTCTGAAGAACTTGTCAAGATTAGACGAGCAGAACTCAAAGAATTGAGAATAAAAGCGGTTAAGGATAGAAGGTATAGACTTGCAAGAGCTGCTGAGAGAAGAGTTATGAGGGACGATAAGATTGATAAGATTAATCTTAAACTTAAAACAATTAAGGATCAAATGACTTATTATAATCGAGTTGGTAAGGTTGAGAGAGATGAGATTGACATTCTTGGAACTATTAACAATTTAATTAAGAATGATGTTGATTCTACCAATAAACTTTAAATACCTAAAATATTATTTGATGTTATGAAATTAATTTTTGTTGGACCTCAGGGATGCGGGAAAGGGACTCAGGCTAAGGTTGTTTGTGAGAAGTTGGGGCTTTGTCATATTTCTACTGGGGACGCGCTTCGCGAGATGTCAGGTGTCGGAGGTCAGGTTACAGAGATTGGGAAGGAGATTAAGTCGTATACTGATGAGGGGAATTTGGTTCCTGATGAATTGATTGTTCGGATTTTGAAGGAGAGGGTTTTGCAGGACGATTGTGATAATGGGTTTATTCTTGATGGGTTTCCGCGGAATGTTGCGCAGGCTGATGAGTTGGATAAGATTATGGATGTCGATAAGGTTATTGAGATTGCGATTTCGGATGATGAGTCTGTTCGTCGGATTAGCGGTCGGAGGAATTGTGGTGAGTGTGGAGCGATTTGGAATGTTAATACTTCGCCTAAACCTGCTGACGCAAGTAAGTGTGATAAGTGTGGTGGGGAGTTGATTCAGAGAGTTGATGATAATGAGGAGTCTTTGAGGAAGAGACTTGAGATTTACCATAGAGATACTGAGCCGATTTTGGGAAGGTATACTTTAGTTAAGGTTGATGGTGAACAGCCAATTGAGAAAGTTAGTGAAGATATTTTGAAGGCATTGGAGTAGCTAGTCTAATTGATTTTCCTTTTCTAAGTCTTCTTTTTGTTGTTTTTCTTCTTCAAGCATTCGTGTTCTGAGCTCGGAGATTCGTTCAAGTATACGTCTTGCGTTTTCTGGAGATTCCCGCGCTGTATTTAGGACATAAAGGATTTTTCGTAGAATATCGTCATAAGATTCTCTTTTGTGTTCTCTAAGTTTTTCGATACGAAGTTTTGTTTCCTCTAAGAGTTTTATCGTCGTTATTTTCTCGTTTGGAGCTTTTTTTCTTGCCATTTTTTATTACTGTGTTTTTGGACAAAATGTATACTGTAGTATACTTTTTAAGCTTTTTCGTCTCTCTAGAATTACAACAATAACAAGCTTTATATAGTTTTCATCATAGGAAATTTTAACTAAATTCAAAATGAAAAATATGAAAAAAAATATACTTT
>Ga0075115_10000356_pt1 | contig 22440 bp, 19 predicted proteins | sample AntAceMetag02UKH_FD_69785 | JGI IMG/M metagenome (GOLD analysis project Ga0075115, IMG submission 69785) | Saline lake microbial communities from Ace Lake, Antarctica - Antarctic Ace Lake Metagenome 02UKH | ecosystem: Environmental > Aquatic > Non-marine Saline and Alkaline > Saline | place... | reverse complement strand
GGGAATAAGGCTGCTTTGCGGGCTGATGAATAATTTCTCACTCTTGCCTGATAGACATCATACTGGACACTTCCGGCATACAGCGCTGCAATAGTGTTTTTGTGTTCATTAAATTTGCTGTAAAATTGATTATAAGCTTTTTCTCTGAGAGTTCTGTCGGGATTTATCAGGAAAGAGGAAAAGCTGCTCTGACTCAGTGGTTTTTCTCCATCGGGAGTTTCGATGGTCCCAAAAGTGAGGTCTACGTCGGTTAGAGCTTCAAATGCTTTTTGCGGTGCTGAGGCAGCTTCCCCCTGCAGTGCGAGAAGTCTCTCTTCAGATGCAGATAACACATGCGGTTTGAGTCTCAGGATTTTTTCCAGCATTATACGGTATTCACTAATTCTGCTGTCGAGTAAATAGGAAGAAATCACTTCATCCGGTATAGCCTGTATTTCCGGATCTATATAACTTACTGCAGCAGAAAATTCGGTCTCTATCTGCATCCCCAAACCATATCTGGATTGATTGCTGCTGTCCCCGGCATCTTCTGCATATCTAAGAAATGCATAAGATCCAATACGCTCGTTGAGTAAATCATTTGTATTCAAATATTCTAAACAATTGAGAAATATTTCAGCACTTTCTGCCAATTTTCCTTTAAAGGTCTCAGCTTTTGGAATAGCTGATTTAAATGTTTCAAGATCTTTTTCCCACTCTTCATGTGAGGGGTAGAGTTTTGATAAGTCCCAGCTGTCAGAAGCTGCTACCTCAGATCTAACGGGAATTGAGTTTTTATTAGCCATATTTACACCTCATATATAGTATTATTTATCTATCTATAACCGAAATCAATCGATTTTAATGCTATGCTAAATCCTGAATAAGAGCGGCCATTCGGATGCCGGCTTTTCCACGATGACTTATACTATTTTTTTCACTTTCACTTAATTGTGCTGCGGTTTTTTCTAACTCAGGAATATAAAAAACAGGATCATATCCAAAACCACCAGTTCCTTCCATCCTGGAAATGATTTTCCCATGAAAAGATTCCTGTACAGTGAAAACTCTATATTCATCAAGGATAAGTGTCATGCAGCATACAAAAAAAGCTGAGCGATCAGAAATTGAACGCATGTTATGTAATAGATAGAGATTCCTTTCGGTATCGGACAGATTATGCCCTGATTCATCCGATCCGTAGCGGGCAGAGTAAATGCCGGGTTCTCCACCATTCAATTCTGGCACTATCAAACCCGAATCATCTGCCAGAACCGGTTTTCCGCATGTAGCAAACAATGCCTGGGCTTTACTCATAGAGTTGCCCATGAAAGTATCTGCGGTCTCTTCATGATAAAAGGAGATTCCAAGATCTTCCGGTAAAAGAAGATGGTGTGAAGATAAGATTTGTGAAAGTTCTTGCTTTTTGTGCTTATTTCCTGTTGCTAATACAATCTTCATACTTTATATAATACTGAAAATATGATGATGAGTCGAGTTATTTTTCTGTTAATTTTCTTACATAATAAACTGTTGAAGCAACGGTTCCCGAGGGGATATCCAGAATTTCTGCAACACTCCTGTAATGAATTTTTCCCTGAGCATGCTTAACTTCCCTATGCAGATGCTTTAGCTGGTTTTGATAGAGTGATATTTTTCTGGTGACTGAGAGGTATGCATCATTGCCAATTGTATGTTCCTTCTGTTTTGATTGTAGTTCCAATAAGGAGAAGAAAACACTATTACGTTTAGAGTTCAACTTTTCAACTTTATCATAGCGGCTGTCCAGACTGTCCTTAAGTTCCTGAATCCAGGTATTTAACTGTTCTGCTGGTATACTGCAGGTAGAGGCAACTCCGGAAATAACAGATTTTTTTATAGTGTCGGCATGAATCAAGGCTATAACCAGGATTTTCTTTCTCCCTTTTTGTGAATTTGTTAAGCTGAGATAGGGAGAAGTTTCACATACAGACTCATCATCAAAGAAGTCCGGTTCTTTGTCATAAAATGAGATTTTCTCAAAACAGTTATAGAAAAACTTCGTATAAATCTGCTCTTTAAGCTGATTCGATTTTCGCTGTTGTGCAAAAGTTTTTATTTGCCAATAAATAATGTTTCGCAAGTAAACTTCAAAAGAGATACCACTATATATATATCTTTTTATGATTCTTTCGAGTTTAGGAATCAAGAACAGGAGAAAATCACTAGCGAGTTCTTCTGGAATATACCCTCGCTCAACTGGGTACTGGTAGATGAAAAGGTAAATTTTGTTAAATATAATTTCTCTATTATTTTCAGATTTCTGATAAGTTAAAATATCTCTGGTGAGCAGAGTGGCAGCAGCTGTTGATCCCATACTAGCATTCTCCTGGATTGTTATGATTTGAGATCATATACAGCAGGATTTGTGCCAATATCTAAAAAAAGAGATGAAATTGCGTTATTGAGTAAATGAGTTGAGAAAAAAAATAATATAATGCAAAGTTGTAATTGTGCTGCTTACAATCTAATGGAACCGGCTTACAACTTTAATGTAATTACGTATTTTAAGTATTGATATGTTTGGCCAGGGCCTTCGTTACGGCAGCTTTTGTCTTCTTAAGATCCATTTCCAGGGTAGCCCCGGAGGCTTTCCGATGTCCGCCGCCGCCAAATTCTGCGGCAATAAGTCCCACATCAACTGAGCTGTTGGCAGCAGCTCTAAAGCCCACTGTACAGGATTGTAACTGTTCCTGCCGAATATACAAAACAACTTCACAGTGTGCTATTGAAAGCAGCTGTGCATACAACGACTCAGAATCGCGCTCTTTTTCTCCAAACTGATTGTGTTCATCAACAGTTTCCCAGGTTATAAGGAGCCGGCCGTCCAACATGCTTTCAGTACGTGAAAGAAGCAGTCCCAACAGCTTTTTTGAGGTAAAAGATCTATCACCATACATAGTATGATAAATGTCTCTTGGCGAGGCGCCTGCTTCAGCAAGAACTGCGGCCATTTCAAATACTTCAGAACGGCCTTCGTTAATGTGACGGAAAAAACCAGTATCTGCAGCAAGCCCGAAAAGGAGACGTTTTGCATCAAGTTTAGAGATAGGGATATTGAGAACCTGCATAATATGAAAAATCAGAAAAGTTACCGAAAATGCTTTTGGAAAGATGTATCTGATATCTCCAAATTCTGTTCCCGCTGCATGGTGATCAATTACTGCTACGGTTAATCCTTTAAGCTGTGAACCCAAAGGAGCGATCCTGTCAGGTGTGGAACAGTCCACAATGATTGCCAGGGGATTCGTATCTTTAAAATCCTTCGGAATTGTATCTTGAAAATATTTATGGTATTTTGCAATTTCATGTCTGTCAAAAGGACCGGGGGAGAGGAGAATAACCTCTTTCCCTAAATGGTTTAAAGCACTTCCCAGTACAAGTTGGGATGTTAAACAGTCAGCATCCGGATTTTTGTGCCCCACAATAACAAAGGTATTATGTGAATTAATTGCATCAATCAATTTCTGCGGGACAGGCGGAGTACATATCATGCTTTTTCTTCCTTTTCTTCCTTTTCTTCACTGCCGGCTGCTAATGTAATGGATAATGCTTCCCGAATATCACTTACATAGTGCAGGGTTATCTTTTCAAGCACCTCTTTTGGAATATCTTCATCGGCATCTTTTTTATTATCTGTCGGAAGAAGTATGGTAGTTATACCATTTCTGTATGATGCAAGAACTTTTTCCTTGATTCCCCCAATTGCGAGTATTTTACCGGTTAATGTAATCTCCCCTGTCATTGAGGTGTTCTCCAAAATAGGCTTGTTTAAAAGAGCCGAGAGAATTGCATGCGTTAGTGTTATACCTGCAGATGGTCCGTCTTTCGGGATTGCACCCTGCGGAATATGAACATGAATATCATTCTCGGTAAGAGTGCCTTTAGGTATTTTCAGTACTTTAGAGTTTGCCTGCAGGTAGGAGAGGCTTATACGGGCACTCTCTTTCATCACATCTCCTAAATTTCCCGTAAGTATAAGCTTTCCTGTGCCGGGCATAAGTGCAGCTTCCACCGTTAAGAGCCGTCCCCCTAATTCAGTCCAGGCCAGGCCGTTTGCCGTACCTGGCAGATTGTCCATTGCAAGTGTATCATTGCTGTAAATTGGTTTTCCAATAAGCTTAGGCAGTGATTTTGTGGTAACCATCCTCTTAAAGTTCATAAGATCGTCTTTTGTAGGATGTTTAGCTTCGTTCATAGTTGATAGAAAAATTCTTGCGAGTTTGCGCAAAACAGATCCAATAACCCGTTCAAGGTTTCTCACCCCGGATTCACGGGTATATTCACGAATTAATGTAAAGATTGCACTCTTATTAAACCTGATACCTGAGGACTCCAATCCATTTTCACGAAGCTGTTTGGGTATCAGAAATTTATCAGCGATTTGAAATTTCTCAATATCAGAGTAACCGGGTATCTCAATGATTTCCATACGGTCTCTTAGAGCAGCGGGTATGGTGTGAAGAGAATTAGCGGTTGCAATAAACAGTACCTGGGATAAATTGTAAGGCACTTCGAGATAATGATCACTAAATGTTGAATTTTGCTCAGGATCAAGTACTTCTAAAAGTGCGGATGAGGGATCTCCTCTGAAATCAGATCCTAATTTATCAATTTCATCTAATAGAAACACCGGATTAATAGTTCCGGCTTTTTTCATTGATTGAATAATTTTTCCCGGAAGGGCACCTACATACGTTTTCCTATGTCCACGAATTTCTGCTTCATCTCTGATGCCGCCTAAAGACATTCTGATAATCTCTCTGTTTAAAGTTCTTGCCACCGACCGGCCAAGAGATGTTTTACCGGTTCCCGGAGGTCCTACAAGACAAAGTATTGGTCCTTTAATGTCTCCCCGAATCCAGCGGACTGCAATATAATCAAGAATACGCTCTTTTGCTTTATGCATATTATAGTGATCCTGATCAAGGATTTTTTTAGCCCGGGGAATATCAAACAAATCTTCGGTTGCATGAGACCAGGGAATATCAGCAAGCCATTCCAGATATGTTCGTATAACACCTAATTCCGGAGCCATAGGCTGAAGTTTCTGCATTCTGTCAGCTTCTCGTCTGGCTTTATTCAAAACCTCTTCAGGAGGATTTTTTTCTTTTATCTGTTTGAAAATTTCATCTGCTTCATCTGCGATATCGGGATCTTTTCCTAACTCTTTATTTATCTGGCGAATTTGTTCATTCAGGAAGTACTCTTTTTGAACTTGTTCAACACGTTCCTTCACTCTACGCTGTATATCGCCCTGCAGTTTCATCATTGCAATTTCAGTCTCAAGTAAAACTGACAGGTGTCTGAGACGCTCTTCCCTGTTTATAAATTGGAGAAGTTCAATTTTGATATCACTATTTACACTTAATGTAGAGGCAATAATATCTACCAGTTTGTCCGGATATTCTGCTCTGTTGATTTTCAGTGATATGTCACGGGGCATTTTTTTCTGGAAAGTCTGCAAATTTTGATAGGAATTCCGTACTGTTCCCATTAAAAGTCCGATATCACCCTCAATTTCACGATTTTCTTCGAGCGGTGAGACTTTAACCATATCTACATCCTGAGATTTGTTGGTTTTAATAATAGCAGCACGATAAAGAGCCTCACCAGTAAATCTGACGGCTCCAGTCTGCGTTTCAGTCATCTGAATAATTCTTACTACAGTCCCGATACTGAAGATCTTAACTCCGCTTTTTCGAACAGCCTCTTCAGAATTCTCATGCAGAGGATACGCAAAAAACAGCATTCTGTCACGTTTAAATGCGGTTTTTATAACTTTTGAGATTTCGTTATGAGAGGTAAAGTAAGGAAAACGCATAGTAGGAAATACTACAAAATCCCTTGAAATCAGTAATGGAAGTTCTGTCATGCTGATTTTATCTTTTTTATGTGTATTTCAGGCTTTTTCAACTCCTCAACAATCTCTTTTGTTATTACAATTTCTTTATCTCCCTCGATTGAAGGGATTTCAAACATTATATCTATCATCATTTTTTCAACAATGGATCGTAACCCTCTGGCGCCGGTTTTTTGTTCTATAGCTTTATGGGCTATAGCCGCAACGGCCTCAATGGTAAATTCCATAGTTACATCATCAAGTTTCATTGAAGCCTGGTATTGGCGTGTAACTGAGTTTTTAGGTTCAGTAATGATACGTACCAGATCATCTTTAGTGAGATTGGAAAGTGATACCTGAATCGGGAGTCGACCGATAAATTCCGGGATTAATCCAAAATGAATTAAATCATCAGGATGCATCTGATTGTACAGGCTTTCCAGATCCTTATCAGCACTTAACTTTACGTCAGCACCGAAACCAAGCGGATGCTGGCTGACTCTGGCTTCAATTACCTTATCCAAGCCTACAAATGCACCACCACAGATAAAGAGTATGTTTTTTGTATTAAGTTTTAACATCTCCTGATTGGGGTGTTTTCTTCCACCCTGCGGTGGAACAGATGCTATGGTACCTTCTATGATTTTTAAGAGTGCCTGTTGGACACCTTCACCTGAAACATCACGTGTTATTGAAACATTCTCATTCTTTCGTGCAATTTTATCTATTTCATCGATGAATATGATACCGCGTTCTGCTGCAGCAATATCATTTCCTGCATTCTGAATAAGTTTTAAAAGTATGTTCTCTACATCTTCGCCAACATAACCGGCCTCGGTTAGAGTAGTTGCATCAGCAATAGCAAAAGGAACGTTGAGCTTGTTTGCAAGGGTACGGGCAAGCAGTGTTTTTCCTGTGCCTGTTGGTCCAATAAGAAGAACGTTGGATTTCTCAATCTCAACATCTGTTTCATCCATTTGTTCCTGATGCATTATCCTTTTGTAATGGTTATATACGGCAACTGAAAGTGTCTTCTTGGCTGTCTCCTGCCCGATAACATAGTCATCAAGATGCGCTTTAATCTCTTTTGGGGTAGGAACATCATCAAGAAAGTTTTCCGGAACCTGGCTTGTTTCTTCAAGTACTATGGTGTTACAGACCTTGATGCATTCATCACAAATAAATACACCCGGACCGGCTACAAGTCTGTTTACCTGGTCAGCATGTTTTCCACAAAATGAACAGTTTTTAGAAGAGCCCCGTGTTTTGGCCATGAATCATTAACTCCTTGACAGAACGCTGTCTACAATACCATAAGAAACTGATTCTTCAGCTGTAAGGAAGTAATCCCGTTCAAGGTCAGCTGCTATTGCAGATTCTTCTTTGCCCGTATGTTGGGAAAAGTAGGTAATTGTCATTTTTTTTAATCGCAAAATCTCTTTTGCCTGAATACCGATATCCACTGCCTGACCCTGTACACCGCCCCAAGGCTGGTGAATCATTACTCTGGATGAGGGTAGGGCAAAACGTTTTCCACTAGACCCTGCAGTGAGCAGGAGGGCTGCCATTGAGGCGGCCTGTCCTAAACATATTGTTTGAATATCCGGTTTAATATATTGCATGGTGTCGTACATAGCTAATCCGGCTGTAACACTACCACCGGGTGAATTAATATATATACTAATATCACGCTCAGGATCCTGTGATTCCAGATAGAGCAGCTGTGCAACCACTAGATCCGCTGTTGGATCATTTATCTCGCCATCAATAAATATTATTCGTTCTTTTAATAATCTTGAAAATATATCATATGAACGTTCTCCAATTCCTGTTTGTTCTACAACTATGGGAACCAGACTGTTCATGTTTATCGTACCTGACATATATCCTCCTGAGTCTACATAGATTAGTCAGAAGTTTTCGGATTTTACGAAAACTTACATTGCCTCATATTACCGGGGTGGGTTTTTACCTTTCATAAATTCAGTATAGGTAGTAATTTCACCCTCTTTAAAAGTATTTTTCTCGAGAAGAAGGTCTACAGTTTTCTGCATTTTACGATCTTTTTTCCAGAGAAGCTGGTAATAATCTTTCTGGCGGGCATCCTCAATTCCTTCAAACTGTTGAGCATTTTCTGCTACTTCTTCATCGTCAACTTCAATTTTCTCATTTGAAGTAATTTTATCTACCATGAGCTGTATTTTAAGGGAGCTCTCTGCCTGAGGTTTCCATTCACTTAATAGTTTTTCTTTTGTTTGTCCCTGCACTCCGAGAATCTGAAGAAGCTGTTCTTCCTTCATCCCTGACTGTGAGGAAAAATTTCTCCATGAATTTTCCTGTTCAACTTTTACCATTGATTCCGGAATGGAAATAGTGAGATTTTCAAGAAGTTTATCATAGAGATTTGATATTTTAGTCTCACGAATACGTGCCTTGAGACCTTCTTCAATTTTTTTCATGGTTGCCTGTTTAAGATCATCCAGAGTCTTGTAATCTTCACTAACATCCTGTGCAAATTCATCATCAAGTTCTGGAATGTCACGCTGTTTAACTACCTTTAAGGTAACACTAACACGGACTGTTTTTCCTGCATACTCAGTGATTTCAGAATCTTCATCGAAGCTTTTCTCAATAATTTTGGTGTCACCGGCTTTCATGCCAATAATATCATCGTCAAATTTGTAAATATTATATTCAGTTCCAACCGTAAAGACATAGTCTTCACGTTTTGTACCATCAAGCATTACCTCATTTTCATCTATCTCAAAATAATCAACGGTTACAATTGAATCTTTTTCTGCCGGTCCGTCTTTTTCAATAACTACTGCATTCTGGTCTAAAAGTTTTGTGAGTTCTTCCTGGAGTGGTTCGTCGTCAACAGTTACTCCCGGAAATGAGATTTCATGTCCGGAATACTCTGGTAATTCAAATTTAGGGTAAATATCATAGGTAAGAGCAAATGAGAAATCTGCTTCTTTATCGAATTTCAGGCTCTTTTCATCAACCAGAGTAGGAGTACTGTATTGAAGGGGTTTATATTCGTCTTCAATATTTTTAAGAGTCTTCTCAACGGTAGACTCAATCATGGTGTACATTGCTTCTTCCTGAATGGCACTGCCGTATTTTTTCTCAATTACAGAGATGGGTGCTTTGCCTTTTCTGAAACCTTTTACCTGCAGGTTTTTTGCATATTTGTTTACGATTTTCTGGTATTCACCAGTTACAGTATCTTTGGGGATTGTTAGTGTCAGCTCAACAGCTGAATTCTCAAGATCTGTAAATTTGTGGCCTGTTTCCATCTCAAAACCTCTTCCTGTTCTAAATATTAGTATATGTCGGGTTCCAGTTTCAATCCAGAAATTTCAAGGAACCCTAAATTTTTAACAGTTTTTATTAACCTATAATCAATCTATCTAAACTTTATTAAAACGCCTAGTTAAAAAGTGATAATAAAAGTTAAAAAAAGGCGATCCGGTAATATCGGATCGCCTTAAGAGCGAGAGACGGGAATTGAACCCGCGACGTCCACCTTGGCAAGGTGGAGCTCTACCGCTGAGCTACTCTCGCAAATGTATCTCTGCATATTACAGTTTTATGGTTGCTGAATCAAGTATAAAAATGATTTTCAAAAACTAATCTCTTGGTTCTTATGCGAGAGAAGGGACTTGAACCCTCACACCTTTCGGCACTAGATCCTAAATCTAGCGTGTCTGCCAATTCCACCACTCTCGCAGTGATATACCATAGTCACCTGAAATAGTCAATAATATAGGCAACCTTTTGAGCCGTGAAGGGATCGAACCTTCGACCCGCAGATTAAGAGTCTGCTGCTCTACCATCTGAGCTAACGGCCCTAGTGCTTAGTACAGCTTAAACTTACAAGTAAGAATCCTAAGCTTTAAGTTGTACAAAGTACTAGTTATTATTACGCCCGGTAGGAGTCGAACCTACGACCTACGGATTCGAAGTCCGGCGCTCTATCCAGCTGAGCTACGGGCGCATATAATCCACAATTCACCATATATAATATGATGAAAGGGTGGGTGACGGGGCTTGAACCCGCAACATCCAGAACCACAATCTGGTGCTCTACCATTGAACTACACCCACCATGCTAGCCAGTATATAATGCTGACGAACGAAAAGTACTCTGACTGATATCATGAATTTTGTCAATACATTATGTAAGCTCTGCATAGATGAAACAAACGGAAGTTTTCCAGGTAACGGGTTTTCTGCAAAGTTTACGGGAGAGGTATGAAATAATCTCATCCTTCTCCAATTCAGGCTCCTTTTTCCTTTTTATGCATAATGCTGTATATGCAGGATAATAACTTCTGGTAATCCACTTCTCAAGATCAGCCGGAGTAATCATCTTTTGTTCGGAATAGTCATGAGTTGCACTTTTAACAATAGTAAAACCACTCTCTGTAATCAGCTTTTTTAGCATTTTATCATCCCAATTAGTCATCTCGTTATCCGGGTCATTGAATATCCCCTTTTCGGCATCAAGAAGAAAGGAGTAGTTGGGAGACTCTTTGTCGTTTTCTAAAATCAATTGAGACAATCTTGTAGATGCAGAAGGTACTGTTTCTGCCAGTGATAGTGTGCCCTTTTTAGCAAAAATAGTATGCAGTTTTGTAAGGATGGACGATTGGGAATGCAGCTTTGAGAATACATTCATACCTATTATTGATTCAAAAGAGACACTGCCGGTGAGTTCAGCAACTGCCTCACCAAGTTTTTTGTGTAGAATTATAGGTCTTTCTTCTGCTGGAAGATTAACCGCATAGTGTGAAATTACAGAGAAATGATCTTTAGAACTGGTAATACCATAGACGCCGCCTTCAGGAGTTCTTCTGCAGGCTTCCCAAATAAGCATGCCAAAATCGGCTTTTAATATAAGAACACGGGAGTGTCTTTCCAGATTAATATTTTTGAAAATTCTATCCCTGATATCTGCAAGTTTATTACCTCGTCCAGATACCAGGCGCTGTATCCATCGGTCTTTATCCTTATCTGGTGGTGAGAAAGTGAGAATCTCAGGAAAATCCCCCTCATTTGTGGCTTCAATCTGAGCTTCCCTGTTTTTAAGAACGTTTTGACGTATCTGCTTTTCAAATCCCTGTTCTGAAGGATTATATAAAACCTTCCCTTGTAGGCCGGTAGGGAGATATTGCTGAGCTACCCAGTGATCCCGATATGCATGCGGATAGAGGTATCCCTCTCCATGTCCAAATCCTTTTTTATCACGGCTTGCATCTTTTAATGGATTTGGAACTTCACTGTTTTCCTCTTCCTCAACAGCTTTTAGTGCATCAAAAAAGCCAAGAGAACTGTTGGATTTTGGTGCAGTTGCTATATAGAGTGCAGCTTGTGTTAGGTGAAATCGTCCTTCAGGAAGGCCCACCCGGTCAAATGCAGCCGCTGCAGATTCTACAATGCCTAAGGCTGCCGGGTCTGCCAATCCAATATCTTCACTTGCTGAAATCAGCATTCTGCGAAAAATGTATCGAGGGTCTTCTCCTGCCCGAACCATTCGGGCCAGCCAGTAGAGTACGGCATCGGGGTCTGATCCCCGTATGGATTTTATAAATGCGCTTATAACGTCGAAATGGTAATCTCCCTCTTTGTCATAGAGGACTACTTTTTTTTGAATACTCTCTTCAGCAGCTTCTTTAGAGATGAAAATATTGGATCCTGATTTAGGTGGATATTTATCCGGAGTTGTCTCAACAGCCAATTGGAGTGCATTTAAAAGACTTCTCGCGTCCCCGTTGGCAATGTCAACAATATGCTCCAGCGCCCTCTCTTCAAATGAGACTGTGAACTTACCGTAACCGCGTTCTTTATCACACAGAGCCTGTAAAGCTATTTTCTGAAGGTCGGGTTTTGCTAGTTTCTTCAGCTGGAAAATTCTGCTTCTGCTGACAAGTGCTGAATTTACTTCAAAATAGGGGTTTTCTGTAGTTGCACCGATCAGTACGACTGTTCCGTTTTCAACCCAGGGAAGCAGCGCATCTTGCTGAGATTTATTCCAGCGATGTACCTCATCTACAAAAAGAATAGTTTTTGTTCCCTGAAAATCGAGCCGGTCTTTCGCTTCCTTAATGGCTTCACGCAGATCTTTCACTCCGGATAATACTGCATTCATGGTTGAGAAGTGACTTTTTGTTGTATTTGCTATAACTCTTGCCAGAGTAGTTTTTCCTGTTCCCGGAGGGCCGTAAAAAATAATTGAGGTAAGCTGGTCAGCCTGAATAGCTCTTCTGAGCAGCCTCCCTTTGCCGATAATATGATCCTGTCCTATATATTCATCAAGGATTCTTGGGCGCATCCGGTGTGCAAGGGGCTGTGCGTGAAAGTCTGAAGTAGCAGAAAATAGATCCATGATCCAATTATAGAAGAGAATAAATAAAAACAAAAGTAGTCTTGACCCTTTGCTAAAATATTAAATCTTAGGATACAATATTCGTGACAGTTTTTACGAATTCATATATATTATACAGAGACCTAATATTGGAGTATTTGTATGAGAGATGTACGTGATAAAAAACTTGCAGACCTGCTGGTGAATTTTTCAGTAAGCTTAAAAAAAGGGGAGAGCTGCCTGATAAATGCAGTTGATGTCCCTCTGGAGTTTGTTGAGGAGTTGATTCAATCAGTCTATGCAGCCGGGGGATATCCTCTGGTAAATATAACATCGGAGCGGCTTGAACGGGCTATTATTGCAGGAGCTACCAAAGAGAGTCTTGCAGCTTTCAAGGATTGTGATCTCTACCGTATGAAACAGATGGACGCATTTATTGGAGTTCGGGGACCGGCAAACAGTCGGGAAACAGCAGACCTGCCCGATGAAAACAATGCACTATTTATGCGGGATTATTACAAGCCGGTTCATGGAGAACAGCGGGTGCCGCATACCAGGTGGGTGGTTCTTCGTTACCCCACAGAAATAATGGCATTTTCAGCCGGGATGTCTACGCTGGAGTTTGAAAAATATTATTATCGGGTAACTACAGAAGTTGATTATCATCTCATGTCAAAGGCGATGGAGCCGGCTGTTGAATTTTTACAGAAAGCAGATACAGTCAGGATAACAGGAGTTGGTACTGACTTGAGTTTTTCCATAAAAGGGATGACTGCTATTCCCTGCGACGGTAAAATGAATATTCCGGATGGTGAAATCTATTCATGTCCGGTAAAAGATAGTGTTGAAGGTGTGATAACCTATAATACCCCATCTACCTATCAGGGCTTTACTTTTACACAGGTAACTTTTGAGTTTTCAAAGGGTAAAATAATCAAGGCGAAAGCGAATAATACCGAGAAACTCGAAGCCGTTCTGGATATAGATCAGGGAGCCAGATATATTGGCGAATTTGCGCTTGGATGCAATCCGGGTATAACGTTTCCGATGGATAATACACTTTTTGATGAGAAAATAATGGGATCCTTTCATTTTACCCCTGGGAATGCATATGATGATTGTGATAATGGCAACAGAAGTGCTGTTCATTGGGATCTGGTAGCTATTCAGACTCCTGAATACGGCGGCGGGGAGATTTGGATTGATGGGGAGTTGATTAGAAAAGATGGCGTATTTGTACACGAAGCTTTTACAGCCCTGAACCCGGAAAGCCTGATGTAGAATGAATTTTCAAACATATCATCCAGGAAAAGTTTCTAAAATTTTACTCGTATTATTCTCTGTAATTATCCTGATCTCCTGTACAACATCTGTGCATGAAAATCCTGATTTTTTAATAGACAGCTCTCCGGGTAGAACTGTTGAGATAGAGTTGGGAGAAGATATTTATATTGTTGAGGTTGCTGATACGGTGGATTTGCATCTGAGAGGACTCAGCGGCATATCTGATCTGCCTGAGAACGGCGGAATGCTTTTTAAATATGATTCGAACCGAGAGCTCTTTTTTTGGATGAAGGATACAAATCTGCTTTTATCAATTGCATTCCTCCTTGAGGATGGAAAAATTGTCTCTATACAGGATATGTTTCCTAACAGTAGTTTTTCAGTACAGTCTGTGGTGCCGGTTAGATATGCTCTTGAGTTACCCATGGGAGCCTTTAAAAAAGCTGGGGTACGGGTGGGAGATATTATAGATGTCTTCCATTGATTATGCGAGCGAGTCTATTATATCGCGATTGTGGTTATTCAAGAACTTCAAAAGGCAATTTCCGGGAAATTGCCTCATTCACCTGAGAAAAGCCCAAATTCTGGTTCCTTGTCTGATGCGGAGTCGGGTACATCACTGGAATTGATGAGTATTTCGACCTTTTGCTCTACTTTTTTCAAGTCAGTTTCTAGTCTCTTTGCAATTTTTAACCCCTCCTCAAACAGTGCTATTGACTTCTCAAGGGGTAACCCGGCGTCTTTAATGCTCTCATTTATCGCTTCCAGCCTTGTCAGGCTTTGTTCAAAATCTTTCATTATGTAAGCTCCTTCATGATGTAATCTCATGCACGTTCGCGTTGAGGCTGCCTTTATACAACTCAATATGTACTTTGTCTCCAGGATTTGCCTTGTTGCTTTCCAGCAATGGTTTGCCGGTTTCGGCATCAGAAACTACCGCATATCCCCGCTCAAGTATTGCCAGAGGAGAATTTGATTCCAGAGAATTTTTCTGCAGTTCTAACTTGTGTCTTTTTTCCGTTATAATATCTGACATAGTGCGGGAAAGCATATTTTTTTCGTCGTCGATCCTGATATTAAGTGGTTCCAGCAGTCGATTAAAATTTTCCTGAAGCCGATCAGTGGTAAAATGCGTAAGCAAAAGACGGATATGAGACAGCTTCCCGGTAATTACACTTATAAGAAACTCTTTAACTGACTCTATTTTATTCAGCAAATCTAAAGATTGCGCTGATACCAGCTCTGCGGCAGCAGAGGGAGTAGGTGCACGGGTGTCAGCAGCAAAATCTGTAAGCGCCCAATCAATTTCATGCCCCACTGCGGAAATTACCGGGATACGGGATGCGGCTACAGCCCGTACCAGGTTTTCATCTGAAAACGGCAGGAGATCCTCAAGGGAGCCACCGCCCCTTCCCAGTATAATAACATCACCCAGATTGTGTTTATTTGCAAGGATTACTTGTTTGCAGAGCATCTCTGCTGCTTTGTCTCCCTGTACTACTGCAGGTAGTATCCTGACAGATGAACCTGAATTACGTCTCTCCAAAACTTGCAGAATATCACGCAGTGCAGCTCCAGTCGCTGAGGTGATAACCACTATTTTCTCAGGGAAAAGCGGCAGTTTCTGCTTTCTATCCGAATCAAATAATCCTTCAGCGGAAAGTTTTTGCTTTCGCATTTCAAGGAGGGCCAGGATGTCACCTTCCCCTGCTGCTTTCATGGTAGTGCAGATAATTTGGTAGGTGCCGCGTTTTTCATATACTGATACAGCTCCGGTTATCACTACCTTTTTACCATCTTTGGGTATAAAATTGAGCCCGAATTGTCTGTTTCTGAACATGACTGCAGATATAGCAGCTTTGCTGTCTTTAAGAGTAAAGTACCAGTGGCCGGAGCTTGCAGGTCTGAAATTTGAGAGTTCTCCCTCTATAGAGATACTCATAAATGAGTTTTCAAGTATTTCCTTAATAAGAGAGCTGATTTCTGTAACAGAAAAAATTTTAGATGAGTCCGGTTTGGATGGGTTGAAATTATTGTCGAAGTTCATATTCACAAAAACAAGATTATACTCTTTACCGTATGCAATCAAGTGACATCAGGGAATCTTTTAAACAGGGAAATAAAAAAGGCCATTTCAGGATAAAATCCTGTAACAGCCTTTTTTTAAACGATTATATTTACTATATAATCATAGGTTTTGATTGTTGTGTCTTACCCGGCAATAATTGCTCCGACAGGACAGGCATCAACACATGCACCGCAATCAGTACAAAGATCAGCGTCAATGACGTAGATATCGCCTTCAGAGATTGCTTCAACAGGACATTCCGGGAGGCAGCTGCCGCATGCAAGACATTCATCAGTAATTATGTGAGCCATGAGGGTCTCCTTGTAAAATAAATTTTATGTGACGACTATATACCCTTGCTGACAGCGAGTCAATAAAGCGGAATAAAAAACTATTGTTTTTTATTCTTGGAAGTTTGTTTTTATAATAACATTCTGTTATTATCTGGACAAAAAGTTATATTTGATATAGTATACTAAACCATGAATATAGCAATAAACGGTTACGGAAGAATGGGAAAGTTAATTAGAAACTGTGCTCTGGAACGGGGTCATTCTGTTACTGCTGTAATAGATCCCTTTGTTGATCTTCCTGAGGTTACAAGCCATGAACTATCAATTGAATCTATAGGAAGTGCTGAATTGGTGATAGATTTTACTATACCATCCTCGGCTCTAAAAAATATAGAAATTATTGCACAAGCCGGATCAAATGCTGTTATTGGAACAACCGGGTGGTATGAATCTGCAGATATTGCCAAAAAGATGGTATCCGATGCTGGAACAGGACTCTTGTGGTCCGGTAATTTTTCTTTAGGGGTGAATGCATTGTTTCACCTTGTGAGAGCGGCCGGAAAAATAATGAATAGGATTCCTGAGTATGACAGTATGATACATGAGTTTCATCACTCAGGTAAGGCAGATAGCCCTTCTGGAACAGCAGTGATGCTCAGCTCTATTATGCTTGAAGAAATTGAACGAAAGAGAGAAATTGTAACAGATTCGCTTTCCCGTAAAATTTTACCTGAAGAACTGCATGTATCGTCTACCCGGGGAGGATCGATTTCCGGCACACATACCATATTGTTTGATAGTGAAGAAGATACGATAGAAATTACACACAGGGCAAGAAATCGTAACGGATTTGCATTGGGCGCAGTAAAAGCAGCTGAATGGATGCAGGGTAAAACAGGTTTTTATTCAGTTGATGATATGATCAATTAATAATAGGAGAAAAATGATGAAGAGAGATTTCAGGGGAGTATTTACTGCCTTAATAACACCCTTTACCAAGAGTGGTGAAGTTGATGAAGCAGCATTTGAGAAGATAATTGATTATCAAATTTCACAGGGAGTGGATGGCTTGGTTCCCTGCGGAACAACTGGAGAGAGCCCCACTTTGTCACATAGTGAGCATGACCGTGTTATAGAAATGACCGTTCAGTTTACAAAGGGTAAAGTTCCCGTAATAGCAGGTACTGGAAGCAACGCAACATCCGAGGCGGTTCGGTTATCCGTACATGCTCAGAAAGCAGGTGTTAATGCGGTATTACTGGTTAACCCGTACTATAATAAACCAACTCAGAAAGGGCTCTATCTCCATTTTAAGGCAATAGCTGATGCACTCACCATTCCTTGTATTGTCTATAATATTCAGGGACGGACCGGGGTGAATGTTGAGACAGATACACTGGTACGGCTGATGAATGATTGTCCAAATATTACCGTTGTTAAAGAAGCATCGGGAAATCTTGATCAGATGAAAGATGTTATTAAGCGAAGAAACAATAATTTTTCTGTACTTTCAGGAGATGATAATATGTGCCTGAGTCTTATAGAAGCCGGTGGAGATGGAGTAATATCTGTTGCATCAAATCTGGTTCCTAAAATGATGGTAGATATGGTACATACCGCTCTTGAAGGAAATTATGCTGAAGCAAGACAACTTGAAGAGAAGATGAAACCTTTCTTTGAAGCATGTTTTGTTGAAACAAATCCTATACCGATCAAAACGGCAATGGCATCAAATGGATGGTGTGAAGAGGTTTTCCGCTTGCCGATATGTTCACTTTCGACTGATGAAAACAGAAATATTCTTAATAAAGCTGTGGATCAGTTAGAATTGAAATAGCTTGAATCTCACAAATGCATGTAGTATTTTAATTACTCGAGGGTCTATCAAAATTCTCTGAATTTTTTTAGCGAGAGAATAAATCGACCGAACTGTTAAGGAGTTCATAATATATATGGCAACAATTAATAAAAATTACAGAAAGCTGGCAGCAGGATATCTGTTTCCGGAAATAGGAAGACGGACAAGAAATTTTCAGGCAGAAAATCCGAATGCAAAACTTCTCAGGCTGGGAATAGGCAATACTACAGAAGTCCTGACTCCTGAAATTATCGCCGGTCTTCAGCGTGGAGTTCAAAAGCTTTCCGATGTAAGTACTTATACCGGTTATGGTGACGAACAGGGTGCTGCTGCTCTACGCAAAGCGTTGGCAGACTTCTATGCAAAAAGAGGAGCTGCTGTGTCTCCGGATGATTTCTTTGTAAGTGACGGTGCAAAACCGGATTCAGGCAATATTCAATCAATTTTTGGACCTGATAATATTGTAGCAGTACAGGATCCCGCATATCCGGTCTATGTTGATACAAATGTAATATGTGGAAGATCCGGAGAATTTAACGCTGAAACGGGGAAGTACAGCAGTTTTGTCTATATGAAATGTGATGAAGAGAATGGTTTTTTTCCATCAATCCCGGAAAAGAAAGTTGATTTGATTTATCTCTGTAGTCCCAATAATCCAACCGGGGCAGCTGCAACAAAAGAACAGCTTAAAAGCTTTGTTGACTATGCGATAAAAAATAAGGCAGTAATCATTTTTGATGCATCATACTCTGAATATATTTCAGATCCTGAACTGCCTCGTTCTATTTATGAAATTGAGGGGTCTAAGAAGTGTGCAATTGAAATTAACAGCTTCTCAAAATTTGCCGGATTCACCGGGGTAAGGCTTGGATGGACTATCGTCCCGGAAGAACTTACCATAGAGGATTCCAAACCAGGAGAAGTACGAACCATGTGGTTCAGACGGCAGACAACCTTTTTCAACGGAGCGTCAAATATTGTTCAGGAAGGCGGACTTGCCGTGTTGTCGGAGGCAGGTCTTCAGGAATGCAGGGAACTGATTGCTTACTATATGCAGAATGCAGCTATCATTCGTGAAGGACTCAACAAAATCGGGTTGACCGTTTATGGCGGCGATAATGCACCATATCTCTGGCTGAGAACCCCTGACGGGTTAAGTTCCTGGGAATTTTTTGATAAATTGCTTCAGGAGACTTGGGTAATTGGTACTCCGGGATCAGGATTCGGTCCGGCAGGAGAGGGGTTTTTTCGATTAAGCGCTTTTGGACATCGTGATGACATAAAGGCAGCTGTTGAAAATATCGTAAAAAAACTTTCATTATAAATTTAGGAGTATCGATGAGTTCTTTACCATTAAACTTAACAAAAGATCAGCTTGCGGTTATTGCTGATAAAATACCGACACCATTTCATATCTATGATGAAAAGAGCATTAGAGAAAATGCACGAGCTATGAATGAAGCATTTAAGTGGATTCCCGGATTTAAAAATTATTTCGCAGTAAAAGCCTGCCCTAATCCTGAAATAATAAAAATCCTCAAAGAAGAAGGTTTTGGTGCTGACTGCAGTTCTCTCCCCGAGCTGCTTATGGCAGAAAGTGTGGGCATAACAGGTGAAGATATAATGTTTACCTCCAACGATACACCTGCTTCTGAATTTATTGAAGCGGTTAGGTTGGGAGCAATTATCAATCTTGATGATATTCAGCATATAAAATTACTTGAAGAGAGTGCCGGAATTCCTGAATTAATCTGCTTCCGTTATAATCCAGGACCTGCCAGAACCGGAAATGTAATTATTGGAGATCCTGTTGAGGCAAAGTACGGGGTAACCACAGATCAGATAGTAGATGCATACGTAACAATGAAGGGAAAAGGGGTAAAGCGGTTTGGTCTTCATACCATGGTTGCCTCTAACGAATTGAATGGTGATTATTTTATTGAAACGGCACGTATGCTTTTTATGTTGGCTGTACGACTGAAAGAAGAAGCAGGAATACCATTAGAGTTCATAAATATGGGCGGTGGAATTGGTATCCCGTATAGACCAGATGAGTCAGCGGTAAATCTTGGTGCAGTCTCTTTTGGTTTAAAAGAGTTGTATGAAGAAATTATCGTTCCTGCAGGATTAGATCCTTTACATATAGTTTTTGAGTGCGGAAGGATGATTACTGGCCCTTATGGCTATCTTGTAAGTAGAGTAAGACAGGTTGCAGAAAAGTACAAAACCTATGTGGGGCTGGATGCATGTATGACCAATTTGATGCGGCCGGCATTGTACGGTGCCTATCATCATATAACTATTCCCGGAAAGGAAAATGAACCAGCTGATTCAGTATATGACGTAACCGGTTCATTATGTGAGAATAATGATAAATTTGCGATTGATAGAGAACTCCCGAAGCTTGATACCGGTGACTTTGTGGTAATTCATGATGCAGGTGCGCATGGGTATGCAATGGGATTTAACTATAATGGTAAACTCAGATCCAGCGAACTGCTGCTTCAGCAGGATGGTAAAGTGCGTATGATTAGAAGAGCTGAAACTCTTGAGGATTATCTTTCAACACTGAGTTTCGATGAATTGGTGGTTGAACTGTAATACAGGGTGGTTTGTAGTCAATAAAGAAAGAAAGGGGAGACTGCCTGACAGACAGTAATCAACACATTATAAATAACGTAATAAAGCATTATATAGTAAGCTATTAGTTGAATTATTATAATACACTGTGCCATTATTGTGCCATACACTGTGCCCTTTTGTGCCACTTACCATATTGAGAAAATAGTATAATTTTTGTATTATGTGAGTAAGTGGGTAAAACAAAATGGCACAACTTGAAAAACGAACTTGGAAAAAGAAAAACGGTGAAGAAGTAGTAGCAAAAGATTATCAATTTAGAGCAAAAGTAAATGAAAAAAGAAAGTATATTTCAACTGGTTGTTCTAATTTAAGGGATGCTGAAAAGTTTCAAAAACTTTGGTATGAAGACCAAAAAGAGAAAAAGAAAAGAACATCTTTCAATTTTCCCGAAACTGAAACTTTTTTAGAGTATCTTCAAAGACCAGAAGAAAGCTGGTTAATACCAGAAGAGAACCCCAAGTATAATAGAGACAGAGAAGCCAAAGGTGCTTGTTATGGATACAAACACGCAAGAGAAGTAGCAAGTTTATTGAAACGTGTTTTTATTGGTTTTAATGATAAAATGGGAAAGCTACCATATAACAAATTAACCAAACAAGACGCATATCAATTTAGGCAGAGATTAGCAACTTATGAACTTCCTCCAAGAATGAAAAACGAAGCTATATCAGCTGTATCAGCAGCTTATACTTTTTTGTTATTCACTGATAACACTATTGAATATAATCCATTTATAACATTAGCTAAATTTATCACCACAGAAAGAGAAAAAGCTGGTTTTACTATTAAGCAAATTCATTTGTTTTTTAATGATGAAGAAGTGAGAAGAAGACAGGAAGAGTATGAAGAAGAAACTAAAAAGACACTTCCAAACTTTACACAAACGGACGCTTACAAAATGTTTAAGTTTGCTCTTGCTACTGGAATGAGAATAGGAGAGATTAGAGCTTTAAGGTATTCACAATTTGATTTCCAAAGAACATTGGTTATTGATAAAGCTTTTAAAATGCCAACTTGTGATGTTAAACAAATTAAATTGCCAAAATTTAATAAAATAAGAACCATAGTATTAAGTGATACAGCACTTGATTTAGTTGATTGGCATATTTTCAAAGAAGATTATGATGAAAGACAAAATATGGTAATTTCTCCAAAAGACCCAAATGAATTTGTTTTCAAGGATAAATCCGGAAAACCTCACTTCTATTCTTATGTTTATAAAAAATGGGTATATTTTAAAAAATTTATGAAGATTGATAATAGATACACAATCCACAGTATTAGACACTCTTTTGCTGGAATACTTCAACACGAAGGAGTGCCAGAGTTTTTAATTGCTAATTATTGTGGATGGAGAAACCCTAACGAAAGCAGAGTTCAAAACGAGTATTCAAGAACTGTTCCCACTTCTTCAAGTGGAAAACAAAAATGGACGCCTTATAAAATGTGTATCATCATAGACCAGATATTTTTTGATAGAGAAATGGAAGAAGCCAAAGGTTCAAAGGATATGGGGCACTTGAAACCAAAAGAAGAAGAGTAGATTAAACTTGGAGTAAGTAGTATAATAAAAAGTTAGTAACTTGGTGTAACTACAAAAATATAGTAAAATAACTTGGAGCAACAAAAACACAATATAGTATTTAAAGTGCTTTAAATGCCGATGCGCTTGGTGGGGTTTACAAAAAGAAAATTTTTTTGTCAAGATAGAGGAGCGTTTAGGATAACAAATTGCCGGCTTTGAAATTCAGCGTAAATAAAAAATTTATGGAGACAAAATGTATAATAGTAATGTAATTGAAAATATTTCAAGAGATGAAGCAATGGCAAACAAGGCAGAGAATAAATTATTTATCAAATCTTTGAGAAAGCAAATTAAGCGTATCCAAGAACAAGATAAAACGCTTGATAAAATAATTAATGCCAAAGAAACTTTTGAAGAAGGGATTGCGAAACTTGAAGCTCTTGAAGCAAAAAAGACAGAAATAATTCAATTGATAAAAGAACAAAAGATTGTTGTTGGTTCAAGAGTTGAAGTAGTTTATAAGGGTGAAAGTATTTTTG
>Ga0075115_10000355_pt1 | contig 22479 bp, 14 predicted proteins | sample AntAceMetag02UKH_FD_69785 | JGI IMG/M metagenome (GOLD analysis project Ga0075115, IMG submission 69785) | Saline lake microbial communities from Ace Lake, Antarctica - Antarctic Ace Lake Metagenome 02UKH | ecosystem: Environmental > Aquatic > Non-marine Saline and Alkaline > Saline | place... | reverse complement strand
ATCGCGATTGTCGCCGCTGGTCCTGATGATTTGACGAATAAAATAGGGGTAGTCCTGAGCTATTTAAAGGGCACTAATTCAACGTTGATACCAGGCGTTTATCATAGTGATAATGCCGAGCTTGACGGTAAAGTGGCTGTGCTGTTTTCGGGTCAAGGATCGCAATATATCTATATGTTGCGAGAGCTGGCACTCCACTTCCCTGTTTTGGCTGAAACACTATCTGAAGCTGATGAGCTATTGAGTGAGTGCTTTACTGAACGATTTGGTGATGATGTGCGACTGAGTCACTTTATCTTCCCTCATACCGCCTACAGTGAGCAGGCCAAGGCAGATGCGACAAAGGCTTTAACCAGTACAGATGTTGTACAACCTGCTCTGGGCGCTGTTGGAGCCGGTCTCTGGAAGCTGATGCGCACCATGGGGTTAGAGCCAGACATGCTAGGCGGACATAGCTACGGAGAATTTGTAGCACTTTTTGCCGGTGACTTCATTGATTTCGATGTCTTGATGTCACTTTCTGAAGCACGTGGAAGGTTTATTGTCGATGCCGCAAAAGATTCGGGCGTGGAGCTGGGGACAATGGCTGCAGTTCAGTCGTCTAGAGAAAATGTTGAAAAAGCAATTTCCGACATCAATGACGTTATTGTTGCAAACCATAATGCACCGCAGCAGATCATCATTTCCGGCTCAACATCTGCCATAAAAAAAGCTGTGGCGAAAATCTCCAAAGCAGGGATCAACATACGGGAGATCCCTGTTGCCGCCGCATTCCACTCGCGATTTGTTGAGCCAGCACAGGCTGCCTTGGCTGACTTGATCGAGAAGACCGTCTGGCAGGATGGCTGCGAGATTCCGGTTTATTCGAATACAACCGGAGAACCACACGCTAAAGACGTACAGCAAATCAAGCAGATAATGGCTAATCATCTGGTGAAACCTATCGAGTTCCTAACCCAGGTTGAAGCCATGTATCGCGATGGGGCCAAGGTGTTCCTTGAGCTTGGTCCCAAGGCCGTACTGACCGGATTGGTTGACCGTATTCTCGAAGGCCGTCCTCATAAAGCGATAGCCATTGATGGTAACAGCAGAGGTATCAGCGGCATGCTAAACGCGTTCGGACAACTACTCTGCGCTGGTGTAAAATTGGATGTTGTCAAACTGTTTGAAGGACGTGGTTGTATTAATGGAGACCCCGCTAATTTGGTTCGGATGCAGCGCCATGAACCGGTACCAGAACACGCATGGATGCTTAATGGTAGTCGTGCCCGGCGAGCTGCCGAGCCAGTCAAACAAATTGGCGTCCAGATGGATGAACTAAGCTGCCGTTCAACGGGCGTGCCTCAGAGTGAGGCGCATTTATCTTCAGTACCTCAAAGTAATTGGATTGACACTGGTAAATTGAGGTCGAGAAAACACCGGAAGGAGGAACCTCGAATGGGAGGACTCAGAAAGGTGCCTACCGCTGGTGATCCAGCAGTTATGGCAGAGTATTTTGATACGATGCGTATGTTCCTGGAAACTCAGGAACGAATCATGTCGATGTATATGGATGGGGCGTCGGTTGGCCGACGCTCTGGGCTGAGGCCGCTGCGGCATATTCAGCCACAAACGCTTTTAGGGAACTCTGAACCAGAGCGCAATCAGTCACTACTACAAACCAATTTGCCGGTTCAACCGGAGACGCCACAAGGTGTATCGGTAGAGGAACCCGTTCAGGCCAAGGTCCAACCGGCGCCTGATGTTCAGAAAAAAGCAGGCCCAGCACCAATTCAATCAGAAAATATTACTGTAGAACCAGTTCAGGCAGATGAGCCGGGTGAAAGCATTGACCGGGAGAAAATGACCGACATGCTGCTCACTATTGTTGAGGATAAAACCGGTTATCCGCGTGATATGGTTGGTTTGGATCAGAAGCTGGAGGCTGATCTCGGCATTGATTCTATAAAACGTATTGAGATTGTCGGCGCATTATTGAAGGCATTACCGCAAAGCTATGGGCAAGAGTTGGGTGAAGATCGTGCCGAGCTAAATACCCAACCTACGCTTAATGGCATGTTGGATCTGATGAGTAAATTTAAGGTTGGAGGGGGTGCAGAAGTCCCTTTTGATCAAGCCGGAATGGGATCAACGACTTATAAATCAAGTCACTCATTTCGGCATATTATTGAACCAAAGCAAGAATCCATCGATGAGTTTGCTCTGAAACGTTTAGGGCAAGGTCATTTTCTCATTACACAGGATAAGCTGGGGGTGGCAAAAAAACTTTCTGAAATACTTGGTGATCGCGGTTGTACAGTCAGCATAGTTCAACGTGAGGTTCTAAGGGATGAAAGTTCACTGAATCAATGGTGTGCCTCACTGGAAACTGATATTGAGGCGATAGGTGGGGTGGTGCACCTTGCTCAGTTAGGCTCCGATTGGCTTCAAACAGATGCTCCGGTTAATGACTGGCGAAGCCAGTTGCAGCTCAATGAAAAATCGCTTTTTATCTTGTTACATAATTTCAGTGGTAAGCTCAATGATGACGCACATATCCTATCCGCAAGTGCATTGGGAGGACTTTTTAACCGAAAGATCAATAATGTTTCCGGTTTGTCCTTGCAGGGTGGTGCTGTTGGCCTGCTTAAGTCATTGTTTGAGGAATGCCCAAATTTAAAGGTCAAAGCAGTCGATGTCGATTCAGAGCAACAGGCAGGCTCGATTGTGATGTCGTTGATGAGTGAGCTGGAGCTTGTAGGAGGACGTCAGGAGGTTGGTTATCCTAATGGTAAGCGAACAATTTTCCAGACCATCCCCGTATCGGTTGACGAAAAAGATGAGCGCTTAGACATAATACGCGATCTGGTGATATTAGCTACCGGTGGTTTAAAGGGTGTGACCGCCGAATTGCTGAGAGAATTGGCGTTCCCGGGTAACACGTTTATTGTGATAGGCCGCAGCCCGCTACCAGAGGATGAATCTGAATTCCTACAGTTGTTAACAACACCTTTGGCATTACGTCAGCACTTCATCTCAGAAGTGCGTGATGGGCGTCTACAGTTAACCCCGGCAGAGATTCAGCGAGAGGTACAATCTGTCCTTGCCGCGAGGGAAATGCGCAACAATTTAGAGGATTTTCGGCAACGTGGCGCCACGGTAGAATATTTTTCTGTTGATGTAACAAACGATGACGCGATGCGTCAGCTATTCGATAATATATATAACCAATACGCTGGTATCGGTGGAGTAGTTCATGGCGCAGGCGTAATAGAAGATAAGCTGCTGGCCGACAAAACGAGCGATAGCTGGTCTCGGGTAGTGGAAACAAAAGTTATCGGGCTCTTGTTGCTACAAAAGTATTTGCGCCCGGAATTCCTCAGATTCTTCACTGTTTTAAGCTCTGTAGCAGGTCGTTATGGCAATAGTGGTCAGACCGATTATGCAACAGCCAATGAGCTTATGAACAGGTTATGCTGCCAATTGAGCAACAACTGGGAAAAATAAGTCCAGGTCAGGGCTTTCTGTTGGGGCCCATGGGGACAAACAACTTTTGGCGCAGGGATGGTAACCAAAGAGACCGAGGCCAAGTTTGCCGAAAAAGGCGTTACGTTGGTCAGTGCTGAGGCCGGACATCGCCTGTTCAAGGATGAACTGACTCATAGTGGTGGGGCCAATATTGAGATTATTTGCGGTGAGGGACCATGGGAGCAGCACGAGGCTGCGCTTGGTCGGATCGAAAGGAATTCACAAGCTGTTGAAGACAATGTTTTGGGTCCACTTCTAGATCATGCAACTGTGGTCACACTCCCAAAAGGGGATCAGGTTATTACTCTTTGCTTAGGGGATAACCATGCTTATCTACAGGAACATTGCATAGATGATGTTCCGGTGCTGCCTGCTGCTGTTGCATTGGAAATCATGTCGGAAGCGGCAGGCCATCTTTGGCCTGGTTGGATTGTAATTGAAGCCCGTGATTGTCGGCTCATGAAAGGTATAGAGTTGAACGAGGTAAATCAGAAATTGAGTGTGGTCATTAATCCGCCGCCGTATGGAAGCAGCGACGGTTTTGAGGTGAATGCTGCTATTCAATCGGGAGAAGATGGTAAACAGCGAATTCATTATCGTTCGGTTTTGCGTCTTGAACAGCAGTTACCCAGCGGGTTTGAGCATGAGCCACAGATGTACGCTAAAAAGAAATTGACAGTTGCTAAGGCTTACAATGAGTGGCTATTCCATGGACCAAGATTTCAGGTGATCAAAAAGATAGATGGGTTGTCCGATGATGGAGCCAGGGCGTTGGTGAGTACTACCTGCCCTGCACAATGGCTGGTGAATGTTGAACAAAACCATAATCAATGGGTGTTTGATCCGGCTATTGTGGATGCGGCAGCGCAGATGGCCTTGTTGTGGGCACGTGTTTTCCGAAATGAATCGGCTCTGCCTTCACGGTTTGGTCGTGTCGTTCGGTATACCGAAACTTTGCCTGAAAAATTATGCATGAGTTTTGAGCGAATTGCGTCGGAAGACCCTCATTTGGTTGGTGCCAATGTTTATTTTTCTGATGCTGATAACAGGGTCATGTTGCTGGTTGAGGATATGGAATGTGTATCGAGTGCAGCATTAAATCGACTTGGTGGTGCCTCTAAGATTACCGCAGAGATCTCTGCATAGGTTTGTTGGCAAAGGAAGGGTGGTTGTTCGTGTCGGGGTTGAACATTAGTAACCGGGAAGCTATTGCCATTATCGGAATGGCCTGTGTGTTTCCGCAGGCGTCTGATTTAGAGGCATTTTGGCATAACATTTTTGGTGCAGTCGATGCAATCAGTGAGCCCTTGCCGGAATGGGAGGCTGATCGTTATCTTGAATCCGGCCGGATTACTACAGCCTATGGAGGATATTTAAAAAATTTATACCGCTTTGATCCAAAAGAGTTCAGTATTATGCCAAAGTCAGTGGATGGCAGCGAACCGGATCAGTTTTTGGCGCTTCGTGTAGCACGCGATGCGCTCCAGGATGCTGGTTACCTCGGCGGCGATTATGATCATCGTGATACCGGTATCGTGCTTGGTCATAGTACATATTTGCACAGAGGACAGGGGAGTCATATACAGCATTATATTGTTTTAGACCAGACTATAGAGCTATTGCAGGCCCTACTTCCATCTCTTGAGGATAGTAAGTTATCTGAGATTCGCAAGATGCTTAAGAGCAAACTTCCGCAATCCAGCGCTGATATCGCGCCGGGCCTGGTCCCGAATGTCATGACTGGTCGAATTGCGAATCGGTTGGAGCTTATGGGGCCAAATTACCTGATCGACGCTGCATGCTCTTCTTCGTTGCTGGCCGTGAATGCTGCGATCGATGAATTGCGCAATGGCCGAAGTCGCATGATGCTGGCAGGTGGGGTTAATGCCTCGCTACCGGCCGAAGTCTCCGTGATCTTTACGCAACTTGGCGTTTTGAGTAAACGCGGAAAGATACGCCCTTTTGAAAAAGGAAGTGATGGTACCCTGCTAGGCGAAGGGTTGGGCGTTGTCGTCCTGAAAAGGGTGTCTGATGCAATTGCCGATGATGACCGTATATATGCAGTCATTCGCAATGTTGGACAAGCCAGTGATGGCCGAGGTCATGGCTTGTTGGCTCCCAGTGTTGAGGGAGAAGCGTTAGCTATCGAGAGAGCATACACTGCAAGTGGCATTGACCCCGGGACAATAGAATTGATTGAAGCCCATGGTACCGGTATCCCGTTGGGGGATAAAACCGAAATATCTGCGCTAAAAAAAGTATTTGGAGAAAGAAAAGGGGCACATGGCAGCATTGCGATTGGATCAGTAAAGTCGATGATCAGTCACTGTATTCCCGCAGCAGGGATCGCAGGTATGATTAAGAGTGTATTATCCATACACCACAAAATTTTACCACCGACACTCTGTGAGACTATTAGTCCGGAATTAGGGATCGAGAGTACGCCGTTCTATGTCAACACCACAACCAGACCATGGATATCTCAACCAAAGATTTTACGCCGTGCGGGCATCAATTCCTTTGGTTTTGGCGGCATCAATACCCATGCAATTCTTGAAGAGGCTCCGGAGCAAGCATCGAAGCCCCTGAAGTTCTCACCATGGCCAGTTGAGCTATGTGTTTTTTCTGCTGAAAGCATTGATGAATTAGAAGCCAAATTGAATCAGGTAGCGAGCCTGGCAGAAAAAAATGCTGACTGTGCAGTATGCGATATTGCTGCTGCATTGGCTGCTCAAGATACAAACAGTCAGTATCGCCTGGCTATGGTTGTAAAAAATGCAGAAGACCTCGCAAAGAAAATTAAGCAAGCATTAAAGCGTCTTAAGGATAATGCAGACCTACGCTGGTCGACACGCAATGGCACTATTTACAGCAGGAGTCCTATAGATGGCAAATTGGCATTCATGTTTCCAGGAGAGGGCTCGCAATATCTATGTATGTTCGCGGATCTAGCGTTGTATTTCGATGAAATTCGAAACTGGTTTGATTTTTGGCGGGGACTGTATAGCGACGCACCAGGTGAGTCCCGAACTGATATTGTATTCCCGCCGCAAAGTGAATTGACAGAACAGCGTCGCAAAGAGCTTAAAAAACGTTTGCATGATATGGATGTTGGTTCGGAGGCGGTTTTTATTGGCGGCCTTGCGATGCACGCCTTGCTTGATTCGTTGGGAGTGAAGCCAGATGTAATGCTTGGGCATAGTACTGGTGAGTCAACGGCTCTGGCGGCTTCAGGGGCAATAGATGCCGATGATTTATCGCACCTGGGTAATTTTATTCGGGAGCTTAACAAAGTTTATCAGCGTGTACTTGATGAAGGGAAGATTCCTACCGGTGCATTGTTGACTGTGGGAGCCTTACCGCAGTCAACCGTTGAGGAGCATATCGCTGCCTTAAATAAAGACGTTGTGATTGCGATGGATAACTGCGCTAACCAGCTTGTGCTCTTTGGTGATGAAGAGTCGATTGAGGCTTTGCAACAATCATTAAGTACAGCGGGCGGTATATGCGTTCTCCTTCCATTTGATCGTGGCTATCATACCCCGCTTTTTTCTGCGGTCAGTTCGGCATTTCTTGATTACTACAAAAACATTGGCGTGAAAACGCCGGAGATCCCGTTGTATTCCTGTGCGTCTGCGGATCTATTCCCTGATGATGAATCAGGCGTGAGGAATTTGGCCGCGCGCCAATGGTCAACAAAGGTCCGTTTTAGAGAGACTGTGGTCAATATGCACCGTGATGGCGTTCGATATTTTGTCGAGGTTGGGCCTTCTGGAAATCTCAGCTCTTTTGTAAATGATATTCTTACCGGAAAAGAACGCATTTCGGTTGCTACAAATCTACGTCGGAAAAATGGTGTTGAGCAGTTTCTGATATTGCTGTCCCATTTGTATGTTAATGGCAAGGGAGTGAGGCTTGAGCGATTGTTTGATTCTCGTTCAGTTAAGATTGTAGATTTGGAAAGTGGTGTGCAAAGCAAACAGCCGGGTATTTTTTTAGCTAATACCCTGCCGGTACTGCATATCAGCGATGCTGATCGTGGTATTTTACAGAATATGCTTGCACTTTCAGAATCGCCAGGCCACGAGGCCGTCCAGAACGATTCCGAGGCGTGGGATCCGCAGGAACAACTTAATCAGCTTGGTTCTCACAATGAATCAAGAGCAGATGAGCACGTCATGGCGGACTATTTTGATCTCATGCGTGGTTTTTTGAGTCAACAAAGTTCGATTCTGGAAAACTGGGGTATGTATAGGAAAGCTGTACGAGAAGGTGTTGTTTCGGAAGACGGGTACACACCTTTTTTAAATTCGATCACAGAGTTGGATGAGCAACACCTGGCAGCGCAGTGCCGTCTGTCTGTCCATGAAGACAACTTCTTAAGAAATCATATCCTGTCTGGTGCTGTTTCGGAGAATGATCCTGATTTACTTGGACTGTCCTGTGCGCCGCTGATGGTAAGCCTCGAGATTATGGCGGAGGCCTGTGCTTTGTTGGCTGGCAAAACTGCTGTCAGGGTTATCGAGAACGTCAAAGCGTTCAGTTGGGTCGCGTTGGATGACGGTGAACTGACTCTTGATGTGCGCGCAGAAGTAATTGGCTCAGGCAGCAACAAATTTCGAGCTCATATAATCAATGCCGGTACCGTTGCTGTTTCGGCTGATTTCTCCTTTGAAGCCGACTGGGTCGCCAATGATGTGCCTGTGCTTTCAGAAATGCGAGAATACCGCTGGGGTAGTGACGAGCTTTATTCCACAGGAATGTTTCACGGCCCGGTTTTTCAGAGTATCCGCCGAATCGATGGGTGGAGTGATCAAGGTATTTGTGCAAGCCTGTCTGAAGTGAGTCTTAAGGGTTTCTTTGATGAGAGTGATACACCCGGCATGGTGCTTAATCCTGTGTTACTGGATGCGCTTGGGCAGTTGGCTGCTTATTGGATTGCGCAGCAGGTTGGAACTGATTTTAACAGTTTTCCTTCAACCATAGAACGCATCGAGCTGTATAGGCAATGTCCTCAAAACATAAGAGGGTTGACGTTGCGGGCGCGTCAGCACCCGATTGATCCTGCAGTCAGTAATATGGAAGTATCGCGATTATGGCAATTTGAGTGCCTTGACAGCAAGGGGGAGCCATTACTCAGGGCGACAAATCTTGTAAACATCTATTTTCCAGTTCCAAACAGGTTTTATGAGGTTCGTCGTAATCCGTTAAACGGTTGGCTTGGGCATCTTAACAAGACTGCTGGAAACGCAGACGTGATGTTGTGGCAGCTACCACATTTACCTGAAAATTTTTGCACGCAATCCGATTGCATATTCTTACGTATATTGGCGCACGCATTGTTGAGTTTTGATGAGTGTAATGAATGGCGAGAATTGACGACAAATATTCGTCATCGACGTGAATGGCTTCTTGGACGAGCTTGCATTAAAGAGGCTGTAAGATCCTGGATTTTTCAGGAAACAGGGCGGCTTCTATATCCATCTGACATTATTGTTCTACACGACGAGCAAGGAGCTCCTTATGTAGACGGATGGTGGAACAGTAATTTAGTTGAGGCCCCTGAAGTTTCTCTTAGTCACGATAGACGACTGTCTTTGGTAGCTGTAACTCCACCTCAGCATCCTGTTGGTGTGGATATTGAACACATTGGAAGGATTCAGCATCCCGAACTCATAGAAGGTTCTCTAACTGATAGTGAGCGGAGATTGCTGCGTGGGTTTGCAGATAATGCTTTAAAGGAAAAAGTATTACGTATGTGGTGTGCTAAAGAGGCTGCTGCAAAATATTTTGGTTTGGGTCTTCAGGGAAGGCCTGAAAAATTTGAGGTTTCATTTCTAGACGATGATTGGGAGCTGGCTCATGTAAATTATGCAGCGACTGTATCTAAGGTTGTTGTTAGTTGCGAAAATGAATCGATAGTTGCGATTGCTACCGCGCACTCAGCATGATTAGTGAGAAATAAAATTATGGTTGTATTTACCAAAGAGGCAATTAAAAAAACGCTGGTTGAGATTGTAGAAGATTTAATTCAGGACTGGGGAATAGATCTGGATGACGGTGTTACTGAGCACACGCTATTGGTTAATGATTTAGATTTTGCATCTGTCGATATCATACAACTATGTGTAGCGATAGAGCAGCACTATGATCGTAAAATAGGCTTTCAGGATCTACTTATGAAAGATGGTAGCTATGCTTCGGATTTGTCAATAGCGCAAATGGTCAATTTTTTAGTTGACAAGATTTAAAGGAGAGAAAGATGAGCACGCGTACTTTATTTATTGGTATGGATGGCGCGACATTTAAGATATTGGATGACCTTACAAATACTACCGACGGCAAACAGCCAGTGATGCCATTTTTATCCAAGATTTATGCGGAAGGTGCGCGGAGCAAATTGCTTTCGACTCCAAATCCGCTGACTCCGCCTGCATGGGTGTCTTTGATGACAGGAAGAAGTCCTGGAAATCACGGTATCTTTGATTTTATTCGAGCTGAAGAGCGTGGTGACGATGTATTCTTCACGCTATATGACTCACGGGACAATAAGTCGGAAACAATATGGTCAATTGCTAGTCGCCAAGGAAAGCGCGTTGCTGCACTTAACTTTCCTTTTACCGCTCCTCCGCAGAAAGACCTCAATGGATTTATGGTGCCGGGGTTTATTCCATGGCGTCATCTGCGCCGCAATACAACACCGAGTGATTTATATGATCGGCTTAAAGTGTTGCCTGAATTTAATCCCAAGGAATTGGCATGGGATTTCGAAAAAGAAAAGCAAGCTGTCAGTGATTTATCTGATAAAGATCGTGAGAACTGGGTCCGCTATCATCTGCCACGCGAGAGACAGTGGTTCAGGATTGCGGAATATCTACTTGTCGAAGAAACTCCTGATCTGATGGCAGTGATGTTTGATGGAGTTGATAAACTGCAGCATCAGGCCTGGTTATTCCTGGATCCTAGTTTGCAGACAGGTGAGGTCAGTGAGTATCACCAACGCATGCGCAAATTGTGCATGGACTATTTCAGGCAACTCGATGGATTTATTGAAAAGCTAATTAGTGCAACCGGGTCTGATGTACAAGTTTTTATGGCATCGGATCATGGGTTTACGGCTACATACGAGGTTGTACGTATTAATGCCTACCTGCACAAAAAAGGCTATCTGAATTGGAAGCTAATGCCCGATACCGAGGAAGCCGCTCGGCGTGAAGAGAGCATGTTTGCGAACCTCGATTGGAAAAATACCACTGCTTATTGTCGTACTCCTTCGAGTAACGGTATAACCATTCGTATAGCCCGAAATTCTGGTGAAACAGGAATCAACCCCGAAGATTACGAGACTTTTAGGGAACAGCTGATACGCGACTTGGAAGAGTTGCGAGATCCAGAAACAGAAGAGCGTATAATAACCCGGATATTCAAACGCGAAGAGATATTTCCAGGGCCGGCAATGAAAGATGCCCCTGACCTGCAATTAGTTTTGCGAGACTTTGGTTTCGTTTCGATCAAGAACAAGGAGCCGATAGTAGAGCAACGTGAAGAAGTCGCAGGAACTCATCATCCTGACGGTGTGTTTTTTGCGTATGGCCCAGGAATCAGGCAGGGAAAAATTATCGATAGACGGAATATTGTCGATGTAGGAGCTACCTTGTTGTACAGCCTGGGGCTGGAAGTTCCGAGTAATTTTGAAGGTCAAGTACCTGAATCGATATTTACAGAGCAATATCTTGCAAAAAATCCTGTGGTCATAGGTGCTGCTACAACCTTCCGGGCGAAGGATGAACAGGCGGAAAGTATGTCTGAAGATGAAAAAAATAAACTTATGGCTCAGCTAAAGATGCTGGGCTACATGGAATAACGACCATGCCTTTCATTCAAACTAATGGTATTCGAACCAATTACGTCCAGATAGATTGTGAATCCGGGAATGATTGTGAAGACCTTGTGATGGTTCATGGCTTGGCTACGAATCTGGCTTTTTGGTATATTCGTTATGTGTCAGCATTTTCAAAGCGCTATCGAGTTACTTTATATGATCTGCGAGGACATGGCCGATCCAGTATAACTGATAGCGGCTATACACCAAAGAATATGGCTGTAGATCTCCAGCAGCTTCTTGATCATCTGGGCATTGAACGTGCTCATTTTATTGCACATAGTTTTGGTGGCGTTGTGGCGTTGAATCTGGCTTGTCTTAATCCTGGTCATTTTGCCAGTTTAGTGTTGGCCGATACCCATATTAGTATAGTACGTCGAGTCCAAAAGATAAAAAATTGGGAGTTCGGTAAAAGAATTCAGCCAATTTTAGATCAACATGGCCTTGATATTGATGTAAGAGAACCCTATTTTGGCTACAGACTATTAAGCGCAGTAGCGAATCTGCAGATCCATAATGTAGAAATTTCTCAAGAGTTGGAAGACTTGGTGAGTCCCTTAATGAAGAATAATAGTAAACGCACTGCAAACCAGTGGTTGAAATTGATGGGAACAACCCAGGCAGAGAAAGAGTTGATGGGTAATGATGGTTTGTCATTGGATAGCTTGCAGAAACTGAACTTTCCGATACTGGCAATATATGGTGAGTATTCTCAGGCTATGTCCACAGGTAAACAATTTTTGGAAGTGTGGCCACATGCCGATTTTCGCCGAATACGTGGAGCTGGGCATTTTTTCCCGATCACGCGCTCTTCTGAGTTAATGGAAAATTGTCGACAGTTTTGGAATGGTTCGTGAATTTTACGAACAGACTAGGTATATACCCTGGATTTTCGCAGAAAGATTTTAATCTGATAGCCCAGGGAGGTTTTGGCGATGGGCTAAATAACTATGCCCATTCAATGGCTTGGTTTAACGATCATCTTTACGTGGCAACTATGCGTGGGAATTTCCCTTTGATGAAGAAGCGGTTACCGATAGGCATGGATCCATGGCCAGTGGAATGTCCGGAGAATCCTTTTGATCTCGATTTGCATGCGGAGATATGGCGTTATAGCCCACATGATGACAGTTGGAAAAGAGTGTATAAGGCGCCAACCATTATTGGCAGTCACGGTAAACCAATTCCGCGGGAGCTGGGGTACCGTGGCATGTTAGTTTATCAAGCTGATGAAAATGATGTACCGGCACTTTTTGTCAGCACTTGGTCTCCAGCCAAAGGCCCGGGTCCTGTGTTGTTGCGGTCTGGGGATGGCAGAAACTTCGAACCGTCCTGTGAGCCTGGCTTAATAGGTTTGCCCGTAACAACTATACGTACTATGACGCAGTTTAAAGGGCGTCTTTATACCACGCCGGCGGGATCCCGTGGTGGAAATCCAAACGTGTCTGCGCATTCGATAGTCTATGAAAGTAAGGATCCAGCTAAAGGGCAATGGGAGCCGGTAAGTGATTTTGGTTTTGGTGAGCCTGGCAATAAGACTGTCTTTGAAATGGCCGGTTTTGGCGATCACCTATATGTGGGTACCTTCAATTTAGAGGGTTATCAAATATGGCGTACCACTGCAGAAGGTGAAACACCTTACCATTGGGAAAAAGTCATCGAATGTGGGGCTTATCGCGGTGCACTTAATCAATGCGTCCTCAGTATGTACCCGTTTAAGGGTGCTCTCTATGTCGGTAGTGCGATACAAGGTGGGGGTATTGATCGACAACACAAAATTGGGCCTGCACCACCAGAGCTAATACGTATTTCCCCGGATGGGCATTGGGATTTGCTGGTTGGAGAGGCTCGTGAAACTCCTGATGGCTATAAAACCCCCCTTTCAGGATATTTGCCAGGATTTGACAATTTTTTTAACGGCTATTTTTGGCGCATGTGCAAGCATAACGGATGGCTTTATCTTTCTACTCTTGATTGGAGCTGCGCACTTGGTTATGTGCGAAGGGGAACATGGCCGGAACCGTTTATTAATATTGTTAATCAGCTTGGTGAGCAGTTTATCATGGAAAACCAATCCGGCTTTGATCTATATCGAAGTTTTGACGGGGAGAATTGGGTGCCAGTGACAACAAACGGTATGGGAAACCCTTATAACATGGGACTGCGTACAATGTCTTCGTCTCCATACGGCCTGTTTCTTGGCACCGCCAACCCATTTGGGCCAAAAATTATACCATTGACTGGAGATAGATACATTCACAATCCGCGTGGTGGCTGCGAAGTATTTTTTGCTCTAAATCACAAATACTGAATATTTAACAAATTGCCGCTACGGAAATTATTTTTACTAGACCTAAATTAAGACTGTTAGAATCGGTGGTTACGTTAAGGATAGGAGACTAGTGAATCAAGAAGCCCAAAAAGTTGCGATTCCTGCTTTCTTACGTAAAAGATTGCAGGCCTTTCGGGTAGGGCAAGGGAAAGATCAAAGCTATATTGTATTAGATCAAATAGAAGGCCAAACATATAAGTTTGAACCCTGGCAGTTTTTTATTTTGGAAGTTTTGCCTGGATGTGATGACTTCTCAAAACTTGCCTCTGTTTTCGAGGATCGTTTTGGACATTCTATAACAAACGAGGAAGTGGAAGAACTATTTTCCTTGGTTGCCGATAAAAAGTTGTTTGGTCTGTCAGCGATTTCGCACCCTATGTTGGCGGCCTTTAATAAAAGAAGAGCAACTCAGCTTGGCGGAGAGGTACCTGGGGCATCGTTTCAGGGAATAGCCGCCGGGAATAATTCCAGTACAAAGGAGGCATCACACGAACCACAAGGGACATCGTCGGCTGCAAAAAGCGCGGAATCCAATAGTAAAACTGAATCAAACCGTGCCGTTAACACAGATGAAGAGCCATTGCCCGCGGGGGTGCGTGATGCAATAGGTCTTGACGATACCATGCGCAAAAAGGGATGGAAGCTGTTTAACCCTACCCGGTTGATAAAGTTAATCCAACCGTTGCTATTACCTTTAAAACATACAATTTATTTACTTCCGATACTACTAATCGCAGCTCTTTTTATATCTGCCCACCATGCTCTTCTTATTGAAGAAGATTTGATCCGTTTGCGTGACAGCAAATCATTTATTGAGCATGCTTTGCTCAGTATGGTCACTGTTAACTTATTAGTGACATTGGTGACAGCGATAGTCGCTTATACCTACCGTGCAACAGTGAGCGGCTTCTGTATCGTATTTGTTATGGGCTTTTTCCCTCGCTTTATGGTCCGGATTGGCCATGTGCGGCAGCTCTTACGGCGTGAACGGATCTGGTTGCATGCTGCTCCTCTATTGCTACGTCTGGGGCTATTTAGTTTCGGCATATTAATGTGGTTTAATACAAGGACTATGGACGGTTTCCTACCCTCTTTTGGACTGATTATAGCTGCTGCCAGTATGATTTCCTTCTTTATAACAGTAAATCCATTGGTAAAAAGTAGTGGTTATCACTTACTGGCTGCTTTTTTGAATGAGCCACGCCTGAGGGGAAAGGCGTACATGGCGCTCTTTAACAAATTCCGAGGTAATGTCTACAAAAAAGCAGATAATAATGTGTTGGCGGCCTATGCATTAGCATCAATCTTGTTCATTTTAGTAACGTCCGCTGTAGTTCTTCTTCTTTTTGGGCGTTTTCTAAAAATACACCTGGGAGGCATCGGTGTATTCTTGATCGTGTTTATAGGCCTAATTCTATTATTGCGCATGATCACAAAGTTCAAAAAAATCGAGCAACTCTATGAACGTTCGGTCCAATTTGAACGTTGGCGTGACCGTACGCTCCCAAAAGTAGAAAATGATATAGTAACCAAGAAAAGCCAAAACGTATTAATGACATATTTAAGGCGGGCTCTATTTTTTTTATTTTTGGTAGTGCTGTTTGTACCATATAATTATGAACCTGGTGGAAATTTTGTTATCTTGCCAAATAAGCGGCAGGAAATTACAACAGAATTTGACGGTATCGTTGATGAAATTTACTTTGATGGTGGTGAGACCTTAAAAAAGGGTACTGTAATTGGAAGGCTTTCCTGCATTGATTACTTGGCTCAGGTGAAAATTTACACTGCAAAAATGCAAGAACAACAAGCAGTGATTAATGAATTAAAATCCAGGCCCAAGCCTGAGGAGGTTTATCTGGCGGAACGTGTCTTAGAAATAGAAAAGACACGAGCTCAATTTAGTAAAGCAAAAGTAGATCGTCTTGAGAAGCTTTATGAAGAAAAAACGATTTCGTTTGAAGATCTGGATGATGCGCGGCGAGAGCATGAAGTCGATTTTGAGCAAGTAGAGGAAAAACGAGCTAACCTCGAATTTATAAAGTCGGGAGTACTACCTGATAAATTAGTTTCTGCAGAAGCTAATTTGCAAAGTTTGAAAGAGGGACGTAATTACAACCAAGAAAAAATCGAGCATTCAGTTTTTTATATGCCATTTGACGGAAAGCTTATAGCTATGCATCTTAAACAAAAGATTGGTAGTTATTTTAATAAAGGAGAGATACTCGTAGTGGCTGAAAATACAAATCAGGTGAATGTTCAGATCGAAGTGCCTGAGCCTGATATAGGTTACGTTGTAGAATTGGCAAGAGTCCGAGGCCGTCCCCTCGCATACTACAATGAGGACTTTACCGGGGTTGTTACGGCAATTGATGCAAATGTGACAGAGAATCGCTCTGGCAAGGTGGTTAGGGTTATCACATCAGTAGAAAATAAGGATGGTCGATTAAAAGCAGGAATGACTGGGTACGCAAAAATCAGTTGTGGAACGATGCCGGTTTGGAAGATTTTATCGTTGGACATCGTTCGTTTTGTCAAAGTAGAAGGTTGGTCATGGCTTCCCTGAGTAGATGATTTTATTCAAGGAGCTAAGGAGTATCACGTGAAAAATCATATCGTTTTCGTTATTATGGACAGTTGCCGTTTTGATACATTCAATGCTGCAAAAACACCCAATATTGATCGCATTGGAAAAGCGGAAAAGCGCTTTACTTACGCTTCGTGGACCGCGCCATCACACTATGCATTCACCATGGGCATGATGCCACATACCAACCCGACCCACGTTTTTGCCTCTGAAGTTTACAAAGAAGAGTTTGTCTTATGGACTGACAGAACGGGTTGTTCAGAGATATCTTTCAGAGATTTTTTGCCGGAATTATCACTACCCAAGGTACTTAATAAGCTCGGTTATCGCACGGTAGCTCGAGTCTCATTGCCGGTACTCAATCAATATACCTTGATCAGCAAGCACTTCGATGATTACAAACTTATGGAAAACCATAATGACTTCGCCGGGATGGTAGAGGAGATCGATTTCCCTAGTCAACCACACTATTACTTTCTCAATCTTGGTGAGACTCATTACCCCTATATGCTATCTGATGAAGACCTGCCTATTATATCTGGTGTTCACGGTGTTTTTAAATCCCTCGGGGGAGAAAAAAAGAAGAATGCAGCTAAAACTGATCAATTTTTCGATTTAGAACAGATGAAGATGCTTCATAGTCAACAAATAACATGTGTTGAATATATCGACAGTCAAATCGGTAATCTGATGGATAAAGCACCGAACAATACCTATTTTATTATTACTTCTGACCACGGTGAACTTTTCGGCGAAGATGGCTTTTTTGGGCACGGACCGATTATGCACGAAAAATGTTTCGAAGTGCCATTTGTCGAAGGACTTCTTAAATAGTCGTTAACTAAAATTACAAAAATTATGGCTGCTCCCTTGTTTCTGCTGGCTCCACCGAGATCCTATACATCGCTGATCAACGCAATGATCGGCCAACATCCTCAAACGTTTGGTTTGCCTGAGCTGAACCTATTCAATGTTAAAAAAATCAAGGATCTCTGGCGCCGGGTGTCCCGTGAAATTGGGGGAGACAGTAATCGTCGTCACGGATTGCTCAGAGCCGTGGCCGAAATCTATGCGGGAGAGCAAACATCTGCAACTATTACTATGGCCCAACATTGGGCTGCTGCACGAGAGGATCAAACTACCGGAGAGGTGTTTCTTGAGTTAGTAGCCAAAATAGATCCTCTGATTCCTGTTGAAAAAAGTCCTGCTTATACAGTATCTGCGCAACGTCTTACAAGCATCTACGAAACATTTCCAGATGCCCGCTTCATTCATCTGGTTCGTCATCCTATTCCACAAGGCAGATCAGTCATGAACCTTAACGAAGGGATCTTTGCTTATTTTGTCAATGCGTTCGATTTTGAGGATAACCGTGCAATTGTCGACCCACAGATTGCCTGGCACGATATAAATATAAACATTCTCAACTTTCTAGACATGGTGCCTAAAGATCAACAAATACGTATAAGGGGTGAGGAGTTCATGGAGCATCCTCAAAAGCACTTGGCAAGTATATGCCGCTGGCTTGGGATTCGTGATGACGATGACGCCATCGAAGCAATGATGCATCCGGAACGATCGCCATTCGCCTGTTTTGGGCCAATTTCTGCATTATTTGGTAACGATCCTAATTTTCTCCGTGGCCCCGCTTTTCGCCAACATACACCCAAAATACCACCACTAGATGGGACTCTCCCATGGCGAGATGATGGTAAAGGGTTACGTCCGGAAGTGATTGACCTTGCGCAAGAATTCGGTTATAGGTGACAAATCAATCAAATACCACTATATTACAATATACGCATTTACGGTATAGTTTTAGGTCAACATCATTTTTTTGCACTGTAATCAATATCTTGTTCAAGCTTTACAACTTTTAATTCTTAATTCTTAAGGTTTAATTAATTATTAACTTAGCTACTTTATCCTGTATAGGAGGCAGACTTAAAAGTGTCCGGTCAGGGTCCTGAAAATGTGTCCAGAAAAGAAGGGTAGAATCGTCTGATGTTAGATAAAAAGCTCAAACATATTTATTTATGGATTATCAAGTTAGTTTTACTCAACATACTTATTCTATCAACATCTCCCAAACAGATCTTGGCAGATGACTTTGTGGTCAATGATAGACCTGCTGCTGCGCCTTGGATGCAAATCGTAGATCCGGAGTTTGATAATCGAGGATATCGGGCCATTTGGCAAGATAATAATAATAATCTATGGATTGCGGATATAAATCCTGAGACCGGTGAACTTATTCCATATAATGGCAAGGGGCAAATGTTGGTTGAGGCGATTGCACCAGTTGATGCTCGCAATGCAAATGGCCCTGAATGGGTTTATGGTCATTCAGGCACCTCTATTGTCTTTACTACTAAGGATTCAGAGGGTCGCTATAGACTGAGGGCAATCAATGAAACAGCACCTGATCAGTGGGATGTTATTATTTTAGAAAATGATGCCAGTCGTTATTTGGCTATTGCTACAAATAACTCAGGTACAATAGGTCCTGCCAGAGTTGCCTACTTTTACTCAGACGTGGAAAATTGAAAAGTAGTTTAGGGCATGGCACAAGAAAAAAGACAGAAGATCGGTTTGATTGATACTGAACCGAAAAGTTCAAGGCAGACGCCTGAGGGACTGACTACTCAGCAACAGGCCCTACGTGAAGCAGCTATCAAACATTTTAAAGCCAATAAGGTTAAAGCATACATAGCAGAGCAGATTAAGCATGTTAATGCTAACCGGCAAATTAGCGATGGAATCCGCTTTCTCTTCGATAAGCATGGAAATCCGCCAGCTAATGTACCCCTCGAAGATATTTTTGCGGAGCGCAAGAAAATTGAAGCCCAAATTCGCTGGTTAGAGGCACTCTGTTCAGAACTGCGTAATAACCTCAGTAAGGTAAAAGAGATTGAAGATCTTGCCCTCAAGTTAATCGGCCAAGATCAAGACAAAGGGGGATTGACTCAAACTTGTTTTTTGAACAAGCAGTGATAATAGTTGATAGGAGGAATGTTAAAATGTCCATGTCATTACGGATAATGTTATTGTTCGTACTACTTTTTGATACCATGATTTACGGAGTTGTTGCTGCAGAAAAAGGACAATCACAAGTTCATAAGCTGGTCGTAGGTGGTATTGATCGAAGTTACATTGTTTACAGGCCGATGCTATCGGATACCAAAGATTTACCCCTAATGATTGTTCTTCATGGTGGCATGGGTAACGCCGAATACATGGAGAAAATGACTGGGATGAATGAGGTTGCCGACACTGGCAAGTTTATTGTGGCATATCCAAACGGTATCGGAGGTCGCTTTCGTTTTATGAAAAACCGAAGGACCTGGAATGCAGGTAGATGTTGTGGCCAAGCAGTGAAGAAAAATGTCGATGATGTCTTGTTCATTGAAAAACTTATAGAAGACATCAATTCAAAATTCTCAATTGACACTCGGCGAGTTTATGTTACAGGAATGTCAAACGGTGCAATGATGGCATACCGTCTAGCTTGCGAAATTCCAGATAAGATAGCTGCCATCATCCCGGTATCCGGTACACTTGCTGTTGACAAATGTGACGGTGCGAAAGACGTTCCTGTGTTACATATTCATGGCGATCGAGATAAGAACGTGCCCATCGCCGGGGGCAAGGGTGAAAAAAGTGTGGCAGGGGTAGCCCATAGATCGTTGCCAGATACCATAAAACTCATTATTGGACCGCGTCAATGCCTCGCTCCCGAACAGAGAACCCTGAACGGTGGGATCCGGGTTTCTTCATATCGCTGTAGCAATGGCGCACCAGTCAAACTCTTTATAATCAAAGGAGGGGAGCACGTCTGGCCTGGTGGTCATGGACGTAATAATAAGCCTTCAGATGGGCGGTATATCTCAGCAAGTGAACAAGTCTGGGAATTCGCAAAACAATTCTCTAAATGAAGCTTCATATTTTTTAAACGTTTGGGGGAAGGGTTGCCACAATTTTCCTACAGACAACGGAGCCGCTGGTTTGTCTATGTCCTGCCAGCATTCATCGTTCTTTTTTACCAGTTCGATCTCTTCGAACATTAAGAAATACCATAATGCATAATCTGGACGCTGGAGTGAATGCTCGCAATTCTAGCGTAGGCAGAAAAAAGTATAGTATAGGTCGGCGCTTGCTTACGTGCCTGCTGGCAGGTCTGATCTCTGGCTGCGCTATAACTCAAGACTACCAGCGGCCACAAGTGGATATTCCGCATAACTGGCGTGTAGACTATCAGGCAGCCGCGGATCTGGCTAATACCGCTTGGTGGGAACATTTTCAGGATACAGTGCTCAACGAACTGATCAAAATCGCGCTCAACGAGAATAAAGATTTACGTATTGCAGCTGCCCGTGTTGAAGAGTTCGCTGGTCAGTTACAGGCTGTTCAATCTGGCTTCTATCCACAGATCAACTATGGGGGCTCCGCAAGCCGCGAAAGTCAGAGCCTGGAGCGATCAACCCATCTTCTCACACCGAGTGTTGACCGCACCAACTCCACTTACCAAACCATTTTAAATGTTAGCTGGGAACTGGATATATGGGGTCGGATGCGAAGGGCGACTGAGGCTGCTTGCGCAGACTTGCTATCAACAGAAGAAGGCCATCAAGCAGTAATTCTAACGCTCGTGTCTGCCGTGGCCAGTGGTTACATCGACCTATTGAGCCTGGATAAGCAACTGAAAATTTCCCAGCAAACATTGGCTTCCCGAGAGGAGTACTTACGGTTATTTGAAAACAAGATCAAGGGAGGTCAGATTTCTAGCCTGGAACTCGCCCAGGTCAGATCAGCATATGAACAGGCAGCTGCATATATTCCAATACTAGAACGCCGAATTGCCCTGCAGGAAAATTCTCTATCAGTGTTACTGGGTCGGAGACCAGGAACGATCAAACGTGACAAAACACTGGATATGCTGGTCATGCCGGAACTCCCTCAGGGCATTCCTTCTGATCTTCTATTAAGGCGTCCCGACATCCGCCAAAGTGAACAAAATTTGATTGCAGCCAATGCAAGAATCGGAGTAGTTAGAACTCAATATTTTCCGACTATCTCCCTCACAGGGCTATTTGGCTTCGCTAGTGATGCGCTTTCTAATCTGTTGCAAAGTTCTGCTAATCTCTGGCAGGTAGGCGTCGGAGCCGCCGGACCTATTTTCTCCGGTGGACGCATTAAGGGTGAAATCCGCCAAGCCAAGGCCAAACAGCAACAATTACTCAACGACTATCTCAGCACTATACAAACCGCATTTAGAGAGGTTGATGATTCCCTGGTTACCATACAGAAACTTCGGGAATTACTAGAGATCGAAGCCCGCCATATAAGCGCACTGAAAGATTATGCCTATTTTGCCCGTAGTCGCTACGATGTAGGATACTCAAACTACATCGTGGTACTGGACTCTGAAAGAAATCTATATGCTGCGGAAATCAGATATGTTCAAACTCAGAATGACATATTTGCGGCCATAGTGAGCATTTACAAAGCTATGGGTGGTGGGTGGGTAATGAAAGCTGCCCAGCAGATAGTTTTGCCCAGTCAAAAGTCAGCTGGGTCAACACCGTCATCGAAAATCAAATAAATGGAGAACATAACTTAACAGGGACAATCTGTCGACCTCGCTGTGATATGCGATAAGCGAGGACAATGTTACGGAAAATTCGAAAAGCTATGGGGCAACAAAAGGAATGAAGCTTGGTCGGGGCACAACTAAATCCAAGGTGCTTATTGCTGTATCTACTGATGTTTATAAAAAACATGCAAAGTTTCTGAAGATGAAAAAAGTTAAAAATTTTAATAAAACTACCATAGAGAGTTTTGTAAGCCAACACCTTAATCACGGGTGTACGATACAAACAGATGGTCTTAATATTTACGAATCGCTGAATAGTTTGGTTAAAGAGCACCAGAAGTTTATTATAAAAAGTGGTGCTGCACCGTTGCAATGGGTACACACTATAATATCAAATGCTAAATCATTCTCGAATGGGTCTACCTGCAATGCATATTGCACCATTGTATTGAAGTAGAGTTCTTCAATGAGTTTTTCATCAGAGCAATCATACATTTCTTTTAGGATGGAGAGACCTATCAATAGCGCTACTGGTACACAAGGTCTTCCCATGTTTTCTGAATATAGTTCGCGAAATT
>Ga0075115_10000351_pt1 | contig 22675 bp, 57 predicted proteins | sample AntAceMetag02UKH_FD_69785 | JGI IMG/M metagenome (GOLD analysis project Ga0075115, IMG submission 69785) | Saline lake microbial communities from Ace Lake, Antarctica - Antarctic Ace Lake Metagenome 02UKH | ecosystem: Environmental > Aquatic > Non-marine Saline and Alkaline > Saline | place... | reverse complement strand
GGAACATCCTGGCGATCCAGACCCTCCACTTCCCACGAGTTCGGGAAAATTGAAATCCTTACTGGTTTTACCTCCCAAAGATTTTCGGGAGAACCACATACCAGATTTTCAAGGAACTTCGAGAAAGCTAACGAAGTTCCTGAAGGGTGTCAAGTACAGGCCCCCAAAACTTTGGGTGAGGATGGTATCCTAATATGTCTGAAAATTACCGTTTTCGGAAACAGTGGATGCCCCCAAAAATCATGATTGCACTGGTCACGCTCTTGGACTACATCATCGAGGATCCCGCCAAGGCCAAAAAGGATTCCTTTCACCTGCTCCGTGGGATAGCCATGAAGTACATCATAGACCTGAGCTTGTTGGACCAGCACACGTGGTGGCTTGACCTGCTTGTTCAAGCACGGAACACCCTCAAAGTGGCTATGGGGTCTTCGGACGAGGATGAGTAGACGAGGGCTGACACAGAAATACCAAAACGTGTGAGGCGTATAAGGCGTGAGAGTTGGATACCGGAAGGGGTATGGGAAATCGTGGACGACATGGCCGAGACGGAACGGGCTCGTGACGAAATAGGGCCTCTCCGCAAGCGTGTCAAGAAGTTGGAAGGGACTGGAATGGAATTCAAAGATGTCTTTTACGATGGGTTTGATTATCCGGACATGCCGACGTTGCTCGATGGCGGAATCTCACCGGGTTGTTGGTATGCCTATGTCAGCAACACGTTCCTTAACGGGCATCTGCCCTACCTGACGCCGGTTGCCGTTTTCCTGTTGGAGCGGTATCGAGATGGGAGGTCCGACGATCCGGACGACCAGCCTGTCAGTGACGAGGAAATTGAGAATGTCCTGAAGGCTCCACATACGAATTTCGGCCACTTCCAGGACGATGTGGTTTTCGTGGGCGCAACGTTGGATTTTTGGTGGGTACTGCACATGGACTGTGATGTGTCGGACTGTGGCATCGGTAGGGTCAAGAATGCCCGGGTGAGCAAGGAGGAAATTGTAGCGGCAGCCCGAGACTACTGTACCGCCAAGGGATACAGTTGGAATCTCCGTGCGGAGATTCCCATCGATAAGCTCAAGGGCTGGCTCAGTTTCAGATAGGAGGACTAAGGTGGTCGATTTGGGTCAATTCCGGTTCACGGTTCCAGCAGGCCCTCAATGAACGCTGCCAACGGCTCGACCGCCATTCATGTCATGCTGTGTTAGGAAGTCATAGAGGCCCTTGAACAAACAGCCCTGGAGGCTTTGGAGAAGAGATGAAACCCCGTACCCCTGAACACCAGGCCCGTGTAGACCGGATAAGAGCCAGGTTGGCTGCGATGCCTGACCACAAGGTCATTTCTGTCCTCGAAGCCATCATGGGCTTCGGTGACGACGAGATTGACTCCATGGGTGAAGAGGAGGTCGATGCCATGCTCCGGGCCGAAGGCATCGACCCGAAGACGTCGCACCTGTCCGTCATGGGCCAGGTCTTGGCCGGACTATCCCGGACCTTGCACGACTACCGGACGAAGATGGCCGAGATTCACGAGCTCGCCTACTATGCGGATGAGACGGACTCCGGGGCGATGATCGAGACGTTGGCCGACATTGTTGACCTGTCCGTAGTGCCGTCGGCAGACGAGGACTAAACGATGCCAACGACGACTACCGGTTGTAGCATCTGCCATACGCCCACCCCGGTCGTTAAGGTCGGTGGGCGTTGGCGATGTGTCGAGTGTGCGGTCAAGTTCTTCGAGAAACGAAACAGCAAGCTCCAATCCCAAGTGACACAGTTGGAGGTGGCCCTCGACCTGGCGTGTTTGGTTCTCTCGGCCGAAAGTGACGTCAGATTGAAGGACGTGAATAGACCTCCCCTCGGCATCCGGCGCATGCTGTTCAAGGAAATCGAGTTGTCGAAGGGGACGCAGGAGTAGGACAATGTCAAGCGGTGACTCCCCACGATGGAAACGATGGTTTCTTTACCGGATTCCCGGACTCTTCCGAGTATGCCCCGAAGGCAACTATCACTGGCGATGGGAACGATGGTGCGTCTGCCAACGCATCGACCAAATCCGGGGAGAGCCCAGCGGAGTCGTCAACCTGAAAACCGGCAAGGAACTTAGCTGACCGCCACGGGAGTAGGACAATGTACACTGGCAAAGTGCCATTCGATCCCGGACCACCCGAGTTCCGGCTCATGCACCGGGGTCACCTGCGAACGGTCCATGTAGCATTCTGGAAGCGGCGACAGACCCACAATATCGTACGCAAGCCCGACGGTCTGATATTGGCGACTCACGGTACGTGGGGGGCATGTGGCGTCCCTCTTATCGGAAGCCTGGACCCGGAGAACACCAAGGGTGCCCGGTTCGTCCATGTTGAGGATTTCCGGCTCTCTTATCGGGACTTCCGGCTTTGCCAGAACTGTCTCCGGATGGCCGAAGCCCGTCAGTGGCTCCTCGACGGCAACTGGAAACTTGACCCCGTTGTCCCGCCGCAGTTTGCCAATGGTGACCCGATGAACGAGATGGATTCGGCGATCATGCGGGCCATTGCCTCGATGGGCTCAGCCTAATCCTCCACCGAGTAGGCAGGATAGGAAGGAGGTGTAACATGGCACAGGTAGTCGGATACTTTGAGGACGATGTGACTTTCGAGGAAGGGCCATTCGTCCTCTGTAACCCCTGCAGCAACGGCTGGCGCATCGAAGTTGAAATAAAGGGGAGCCCGACCCGGACTCCGGCTTTGCTGGACAGGTCGGTATATCCCCTCAAGGCATCCCTGGGGATGCCACACAAGACCCACGACATGGCCCTAGCCGAGCGGGTCTGCGACCAGCTCAACCAGATGGTCCGGGACGGCAAGATCGCCCAGAGGAAGGGGCTCTGGGTCTGGCTCGAAGCCGAGGACAAGTGGTGGGAAGCATGAACGTTGGGACGTTTAAGGGATGCCCCACATGCCTGAAGGTCTATGACCTCTTGCGTTGGGCATCGAACAGCAAGGACCCCGAACGATATCAGGAGCTCGTTGACCAAGCCCGGCGTCTGGCCCTCGACAGCGCCAAGGGCGAACAGGTCACGGCTGAGGAGGCCGGGGAGATGATACAGTGGGCCTTCAAATACGGGTCCAGACGTCTCCGTCGGAGCATCGATGAAGGTGTCGAGTGCCGGGCGACATACCAGGACGAACGGCTCGCCCATGAGCGGCCGGGATGGAGGTGGATCAAGAAGGTGCGGGGCAAGCCGCAGGATGCCCGCGACCCACCGATGGAGGCGTTTGGTCTCTTGGATGAAGCCCAGCGCAAAGCGAAATGGGCGTGGCTCACCTACTGGTACGTCACGGCCAAGCCCGGAGAGGGTGACGGAAGCCGCTACCTCTGGTCTGGCTACGCTGTTGTTGAGTTTTACCTTGACGCACAGATCATCTATTTCGGACCGGAGGGACCACCCTTCGAGCAGGGGAAATAAGCAATGCAAGACAGTGCCGGACCACGAACAGGGGTGGGACCTCAAGTGGTCCTTCCAACAGGGTTCGGTGTGAGCAGTGGAGACCCCACGCCGGGGAAGGGGTAGAGCCGATGGCTGACACCAAACTGTTCTGTCCGTGGATGCTTGAGCAAGACCGCGTGGATTTCAAGCGGCCGTTTGCGGCCATCGTCGGTGGATATCTCTCGGAAGCCCCCGACATCTGGCAGACGGACGATGGTACGGGGACGGTTACGGTTTTGAGATTGAAGCACGGTTTGCGGATTTCGATGCTCGTCAAGCCCGCAACCACCCGGATACATCTGAGCCATCGTCGTGGGGGTGTCTGGTTTGACATGGATCTCGACACAAACAGTCGGATCGATTTCATCGGTTGGCTTTCGATGGTGAAGACAGCCCTCGGAGAACCCCCACCGGACGACCAATGTGGCCTTATCGATACACTCGATGCAGCACAGGTCCGGATGATGGGACGGGCACGGCTGAAGTATTTGGCGGACTAATGGGGGGGAGATGAAGGACAGCCGCAAGATCCTCGCCCGGGCTCTGATGTAGGGGGTGAAACCATGAGACGAGTCCGAGAAATCACGGCAGAGGATGAGAATTTCCGACTGGAGCCAGCCGGGGGTAACATCGCCCGTGTCCAGCGAGACCCCATCGAACCCGAACCGGTCGGCACCTACGTGGCCTGCGTTTTCCGCATCACCGGCTACGACCAGGACTGCGATGGGTCATTGATGGCCCGGATGGAGGGGGTTGACGAGGAAGGGGGGACCATAGGCTGGAGGGTGGACCACATCGGCCTGTACCCCTCGACCGACATTGTAGTCGAAAGTCCGGCAGAACTCTTCGCTCTGGCCGATGCGAAGGTCGCTCATGACCGTTGACGTCGAATACTACGAGTACGAAAAGTTCCTTCAGCCTTTCCGGGATATCCTTGACTTGGAAGAGGGGGCACCAGCAGAGGTTACATCGACGAACGGGATGACAACTTTTCATGTCCCCATCCATTACAGTTACGGGTTGTCCATCGAGGTGGTCATCCATAGTTCAACCCGGACGGCCGTTTGTCTCGTGTGGGGACAACACCTGCGTAGTTGGTTCGGGATGTATCTCGATACCCAGTGTCCATCCGATTTTGTCGGTTGGCTTTCGATCGTTAAGTCTGCCGTAGACAGTATCGAACCAGATAAGATGAGGATGTTCGAGCATCTGGGTGAAGCCGACCAAGCCTTGAGCCGACAGAGGTGAAAATATGGGCAACGCATCCGGAGCGGTCAAGTTCCCAGACGGGACTATCATGTACTGCGAATACTGGGGCTCTGTCGATACGATGTGGCCCTGGCTTTACGAGACGAAGGAGGAGCTGGACGAGAACTGGCGTCGCCAGGATGACCCTCCCAAGTTCATCCCCGATGGATCTGATGAACCGGTCGAGATCATGTCCATGTATGGCCGGAGCTTTTGGTGGCATGGTCGGGCGTCGAAATCGCAGCGGCTGATTACGGCCGGTAGGCGCCCGCACCAGTACCACGAAACTCCTGGTGCTGGATGGAGTGCCGCCCTTACCGATTCGTATACACCGCCGAACGGGGGTGTACCGGACTGGTCACCGTGGCGAGACCGAAAGGACAGATGATGACTGACACGCTCACGCTGGAGACATTGAACCTGCTGACCCCGGGCCACGAATGGACGGCGATGCACGGATTCCCCGAATCCGGTAGCAAGCGTTACCAGGTCAACCTTGGGCTGGTCGGCGTCTATGTCAAGAGTACGGTCCAACCGGTTCAGGGCTCTCGGGAGTGGCACGGGGGAATCGTGTGGGGATGCGCCCACACCGTGGTACGACGGCGCAAAAGTCCCGAAGATGCCGCCCGAGACACATTGCGGGAATTGGCCAACACGGTTGAGAGTGTCCTGGCGTCCCATGAGTGGGAGGTGTAGATGACTGATCTCGAAACAGGCATGGCCGAAGTTCTCGACATGTGGGTCCAGGAAGGCCGTCTCGCTGGTTGGGACGGTTTGACCATCGAGATCCAGGATGATGGCAAGGTCATCGTTTCCTTCGGCGCGTACCCGCTGTTCAACGTGAGGCATCTCCGGGAGCCGTTCAGTGTCGCGTCCTGTCTATCAATAAATGGTCATAAAAATGATGCCTGACAGCCGGCCACCGCTCCACTGGATGCCCCCGAATGAACGTCGGGAGTTCTTCCGGCCCTTTGTGGAGATCCTCGATGAGGCCGACGTACGAGCGTCCAAGGTCGAGGACATCAATGGTGGGTCCGCTTTTCGTGTCAGCATCCCTGTCGGTAACGACTTGACCATCCAGATGGGTGTTCATTCGGTCAACACCGTGGCCAAACTGGAACACATCTCCGGCTATGCCTGGTTCACCATGTTTCTCAAAACACAGTGTCCGTCCGATTTCATCGGGTGGCTCTCGATGGTTAAGCCCGTGGTCAAGTGTCTCAGAGAGAATGCTTCCATGGAAAATGTCTTTGTCGAGATAATGGGGTTGGCGACGACGAGTCCCCCTACAACGTCAGGTGTCTCCTCAATGGTTATGGCATCAACGAAGAAGAGGCGCAGGAGGACACCGTGAGTGTCGATGTCGAAACGTACAAGAAAAACGTCAAAATCCTTATGGTGCCTATCCCGGGCACGGAGATCCGCCATCCCAAAGGCGGCTTTGCCGAAGGGACGCTGTTCTGGCTCCACACGTTCGGAATGGGCCAGTACGACCGTCCTGAAATCGAGATGTACAACGTCCCGGCGTTGTTCCTTGCAGACGCTGCCCAGCACATAAACCACTGGGCGTACTACTCCATCGACAACGAAATCAAGGCCGGGGAAAATATCCAAAGCGGGAATTCCCCTCTCCGTCCCCTCTTCACGATGGATGAGTCCCCCAACGAACATGACTATTGGGGGGAGGTGCCGTGCCTCCGTATCGTGTTGGAGGCTGTTCTGTTCCAGTGTGCCAGGTGTGGCGAGTGTGAGGGCCACGGAGACGACAAGATGGTTCACTAACGGAGGGTAGGGTGGATTCGGCCCGGTCGGCGAACTGCGGGAGGGCAACGAAGGGGAATGAGCATGGCTACTGTGTCTTTCAAATCTTTACTGGTCGGTGCTCGGTGCCGTGGATTACGCGACAATCGGGAACGTGTGTGATGTTCTTTTCGCCCGTTCCTCCTTGGAAGACATCTTGAAGATCGTGGAGGGTCTTCTCCGGGACAGCAATCGGGATACAAAAAAAGAACATGGAGCGCATTCTGGAGTCCGAGGAACCCCTGGAAAGTCTGGACGAGTTGATCGAGGTGCTCTCCGAGTCCCTCTGTCGGCTCCAGCACCTGCTGAAGGTAAGAGACCGCATTAGGGAACGGCACCAATTAAGCGAAAGGATCAAGGTTCGTATGGACCAGAGAGGTAGACGATGAAACAGGCTGACATCACAAAGGGCGGCCGGTACACCAACGGCAAAGGCGCAATCCGGGAAGTCCTCCGGGTTTCGACACCGGTATCCTGGAGCTCCTACAAGGTCGTCAAGTACCTCCTGGTCGAGCAGGGAAACTCCCGCAGCCAGAACGTCAACGGCGTCTACGGCTGCGTCTTGTTGCAGTTCGCCAGGTGGGCAACCGAAGAAATTAGACACGGAGGTGAAGGGTGAGAGAGGCATTCCTGGTAGCGCAGGTGCGGGAAACATCGGAGGCACCCTATCTCGCTATCCGGCGGGCGGGTAGGGAGCGGGAGGTGGATGATGCAGAAACCCGACAAGACTGACCTGTGGGTGGGCATCCCGATGGCGGCTGGGGGTCTTGCCGCCATCGCAACGTCGGTGTCCTACGTGGGCCTCGCATGGGCCCTGGCCATTGCCGTCTCCGCCGGGCTCTCCGTTGCGGGCATCTGTCTCTTGGTGGATTACAGCAAAGAAGCACGAAAGGCCCGACGTCCGGGGGCATCTGATGGCTGACGACAAACGAGAACGAGGTCCAGCCGAGCAGGCTTGGCATGATGCTCTCCACCGGGGCGATCACTTCTCGGCCGACGGTGACTTCATCTGGAAGCTCGAAAACGCTACCATCGCCGAGCGTGTAGCGGCGATGGTGAAAGAGCGGAAACAACCGGAGAAAGGTGAATGACATGTTCTTGAAAATCGAAGGCAAGGCCGCCATGGGCAAGACAACGGCTGCGTTCCTGATGGCGGCAGGGGCTCACTCCGTTGCCATCTGTGACTGTGAAGGCGGTCTCGACAACCGAATCGAGCACTCGTCACTACCCGTCCCGGTGATAAGGGTGGAACCTTCCCTCAAAGCCATCCTCGACCACATCTCGGATGAAGCATCCGATGTTCTCATCATCGACGGGTTCGATGTGTTGGCAAAAAACAACACCCGAGATCGAATCGAGGCGGCTGTGTTGGAACATCCCTGCATGCTCGTGGTGACCGTCGGACAGGACAAGGGACGATGAAGAAAGGGGATTAGAATGGAGTGCATCGGCTGCGGCTACTGCTGTCACGACAGCCTGTGTGGGTTGGCCTACGGCTATTACGGTGGGCGTGTCCTGCCGTGTCCGGCGCTGATTCGAAGGGCGGGTCGATTCTACTGTGGTCTGTACGAGAAATCGAAACCGCCGCTGCGTGCCATCTTGGGCTATGCGCTCGGGATTGGACACGGCTGCCCGAACGAGGACATCCGGCAGCTGGTGGAGCTGGGGCGAGAAATGGTCAAGCTCCTTGAACGGGGCACTGTGCCGATGGAGGAGAAGGGCGATGATGAAGATGACTGACATCGTGGAAGGCGCCGAGTACACCAACGGCCGGGGTACTGTCCGCAAAGCACTTCGGATATCAGCAGTAACCCACATAGCCTATCGCATGATCCAGTACCGGCTACTCGCCAAGGGCGTAGCCGGGGGTCAGAGGGTAGATTCGACCTACACGTGCGGCCTGAAAGCGTTCTCTCGGTGGGCACAGAGAGAAATCATGAGCAACGAGATGTTATGTGGCCACCCACACTCCGACCTGGTACCGAACCCCGACAGACCCGGCAAGGTCATGTGCAGTGCTTGTCAAGGGCAGGTGACCCACCTTGGGCACTTGCTGGCCCAGCTGGAGGCCCAATGTGATGCCAAGGGGGTTGAACCTTCGGAGATGTCCGACCACGAAAAAGAGGTCGTCGGTTTCCGGCTCAAGATCGCTGCCCGGGACGAAGATGTCGCCACCCTCCAGGAGAGCCTGTCCGTCTGTCGGGCGTGGCTCGAATACCTCCAGGAACTTGCCCTTCTGCCGGTGAGCTGGGAGATTGTCGGGTGGGCCGAGCACTTCGCCCGGCACGGGATGCGCCCCGCAGACGTCGGGGCAATGCCACGGGGTGGCCCTCCGGAGAAGAGCGAGGACCCGACATGAACGAAAACACCGAAAAGGACGATGGAGGAATGACATGAGAACACCAGAAGGACAGGCAATCGGGTCCCTCGCAGAAACTCTGTTCGGGGGCGCCCATGTGGCATCGAACAAAGCACTGCTGGAGCTGCTGGACGGCCCCGAGATCCGGGCCAGGTTTGTCGATGCCCTTTGCACCGTCATTCAGCGTGATGGGCTCACGTTCGCAGAGCGGAATCTGGTCACCCGGGTGACCAACAAGGCGCTCGATTCGCTGCTCCGGCCGGAGAACGGGACACCAGATGCTTGAGATTGATGCCCCAGAGGAGTCCAAGTGGCCATTGCACAAGCGCCGTGACAAGCTCCGGGAAATGCTGCGCCGGGACCACCCCGAAATCTTCGATGAGCAGAAGCATCTCGATGACAGCCCCGAAAGAACCTACTGGCACTACGGCTACCTGATGGCGCTCGATGACATTCTGAGACAAACGGGCAAGGCCCGGATCATCACAGAGCTAGCCCAGATACTACCAGTGGCGGAGAAACTGACATGACCATTCGACGAATCGACCTTGACACATTTCGGCCGAACCCGAGCGCCGGACAGCAGTCATTTCTCATTGCGGGCAAGAAGTCGTACCGGGCCGACGGTGATGGATGGGACCGTCCTGTTGAAGTCGTCCAGACTCTCCAACCCGAAGGCCCCTGGTTGTTTGAATGGGAACCGTTGGAGGTCAAATGCCAACACTGTGATGCCCGGTACGGTGTTGACGATATCAAAGGTGATTACCTTGTCTCGCCGGATGATGACGACGAGGTTCTTGTTTCGGTTTGCCCGAAGTGTGGAGAACATGATCCTCTGGTTGACGATGTTCAGTACGAGACTGTAGAAGAGGCCCTGAAGCGCCGAGGAGGTTGACCATGACTATCACAGAATGGACCATATTTGGCGCGCTCCTGGGCATCTTCCTGGGGGGTGGCTTCTACATGCGGCCCCGTCGGCCAAAGCCATTGCCAAAGCGCAAACGGACGGCGTATCTGGTCGCCCAGCTCCGGCAGATTCCGGAGTACCCGTACTTCGCTGTCGAGAACGTCGGGACGTACTCTGACGCGCAGCCCACGATGAATCTCAGCTTGATGCCAGTCACGATTCTCGAAGCCGACGGTGACGACTACGGGAAGGCTCTGGAATTCCTGAAGGGGGAGATGAGAGCCCAGGGCATCCCGGCCAATGTCATCGATGAGGTGGTTGGGTGAAGGGGGCTGGGAAGTCGATCGCTACCTGGGCACCTACTGAGAGGCCGCGCCCGACAGTGATATCGAGGATCGCAGGATGTTGGATCTGGACAAACTGATGCCGGCCATAGACACCAAGACGTTCGGGCTCAGGAAGGCCATGGAGTCGCTCGACTGGATGGACCGGGACCGTAGGACCCCCCTGCTCCGACTGATGCACAAAACCCTCGAACCCCACATCACAGGTCCCTGGCAGTCGTACAACAATTTCCTGGAAATTGACCGGTCGGTCTACCTGTACGTCGCCGTCTGCGGCCAGTTCTACGTCGAGCTCCAGATCGGTAGGGCCGAGACGAAGGCGTGCATTCGGCAGGCCAACAGCAAGGAGCCCTCGTGGTTCGAGGCGTCGTTGGACACCGACAGCCACACGGACTTCGTGGGCTGGCTGTCCATGGCCCGAAACGCTTTGGACGAATGGGTGGAAAGCCGGACGAAGCCCGCGCAGTTTGCCCTCCCCGAACTGTGGTGGGCCCAGACCGAAAAAAAGAGGGGGTGGACATGAGTTACATCACCGTGTATCGAATTGAACCGAATGGGGATGTCACCCCTGTAGAAAACATTGCCTACGCTTCGAGCTTTCACGCCTTGGTGTGGAAAGTTCTCGGCTGGAAGTATGGGTTGGTAACACCAACCCGGTATATAGAAAGCCCCGGTGTAGTTGACTCCATATTGGCCATGGGAGGCAAAGGTACGTTGCCTCCCGATGAGGATTTGCTTCTCCAGAGCACACGACAGCGTACATGTGTCCCATTAGAACACATTAGGTGGATCTGCGATCTGCTCGAATCCTTTTACGAAAGACACGGCAAGGGCAAGGGAGAGGCTGCAACAATGCCACGAATAGCTAAGGCCATTCGTGCTGCCCTCCAGGAACAGCCAGAGTGTCTGGGCGTGACCATAGAGATAGGCAATACCCACCCTCCCGTCGATTGGGTTGTTTGTGACGAAGAAACCGGAGAGAAGCGCCCATACAACGTGCATGTCGATGACAATCACGAATGGGTGGAACAAAAGGGGTGCATATGAGCACGGACAGACGGCTGCGTTGTACGTTCAACGTGCAGGGGGCAATCGAGGGCGACTGTGAATTGTGTGCCCAGTCTTCGAGCTTTCTGAGGGTGGTCTGTGACGACTGCCTGGACGACCTGAAGGAAGGACAGCAGGTGACGGGTGATCTGTTGCGTATCATCATCGGGCTGGCAATCCAGACGTTGCGCTGGCCATTCCCGCACGAACCCGACCCATCCCAGGACATGGTTGTTGGGCTCGTGCGTGAGTGGATGAAAGGGGCGGGTGTGGCCGACCCTACGGTGGGCACCGGGTGGTCGGTATAGTGGATGCAAATGGAAACCCAACAAACCAGGAGGGATTTGATGAGGAGTACAACACGGACATGCGAGACCATCAAGGCTTTTGACATCTCCACCATCGAGCAGTTCAACACCAAATTCGAGGCGTGGGTGGATGAAGGGGGCCCGGTAACCGATCTGACTTGGGATCTGGTCGATGTCGATGAGCGGCCGGGCCTGTTGGTGGATTCTCGGGCGTATGTCGAAGGTCGTCAGGAAGCGACCGAGACGTTCTCGGAAGGGCTCCGGCTGTTCCCCTTCGAATCAGCTGAGCAGTTCAACCGGGATGTGCGAGAGTGGCAGCCGAAGTCATGCCGGTTCCTCTGCCGGGATCTCATCGCCGTGGACGATGCTACCGCCCTGTTGGTCCATTATCGTCTAGAGGATTAGCCGGGTGCCCTACTACTACCACGGCACGGCCAAAGAGAACGCCGAGTCCATTCTCAAGGAAGGATTCCACGACTGGACGTACTTTTCCGATCATCTGGAGGACGCCATCGGCTATGGTGGCCCCTACGTTTTCGAGGTCTTCTTCGAGCAGGACATGTTCGAAGAAGACCTCGAAGAGTGCCGGGAGTGGCAGTTCCGGTGGCCCGAACCGATTCCGCCATCGGAGATACACACGCTGATCAACTACAACCCCGACGGCATCCATTGGAACCCGGACGTTGAGAAACGGCAGTATGCCCTCTTATTCGAAGAGGAAGACCCGACGTTCACTGTCTGCGAACGGTGCGGTGGGCGTGGGCAGTTGGAATCCTACCCGCCGTGGTTCACCCGGAAAGACAAGGTGACCTTATGTCCCGACTGTGGGGGATACGGCTCTCCCGAAAAGTACAAGATGATGAATGCCGACTGGAAACACAATGGACGCACCTGACGAAAACCCCGGATGGGGACAACTGGTGAAGATAAAAATTGCGGTTCGGGGGGACGTATATCCTGACAGGGAGTATCCCCCCGGTACGATAGGAATGCTTCTTGAAACATTAGTTGGGGATGCCTCCCGCTGTTTGATAGAACTCCGTCTTCCTGACAGCCGGCTGGTTGGTGGACATGCCCATGATGTAGTGGCAATGAAATGGTCGGATTTGGAAGTCTGACGACGTGGAGAAGTGATGCTGACTGCCCTGAGCACCATCCTTCAAGCCTTGGCCTTCGTCTGCATCGTCAAGATGACAGACAACCCCTACACGGAGATCGAACTGGCCTACTGCCACCATCGATGCCAGACGCAGGAAGCCATCACTGCAATGACCTACCTGCACCTGTGGGATGGCTGCCGATGCATGCTGCCTGACGGACGGTGGTATCACCCAGCCCGTGTCCCGCAGTCAGCGAAAGACTGTCGGTCGTGTGATTGCCCGTAGTGTGAAGAAAGTGAAAGACCGCTCCCACGAATTAGGTGCGGGAACGGCCCTTCGGGGACTAATCACCTTCAACATAGCCGATTTCTCGGGTTTGTCAACAGCCCCACTGGTACAAGGCAGTGCTGATGGGGACGGCGGCAAGGATGAGTCCCGAGACGGTCAAAACAGCTTGATCTTGTATCGCTTGAGGGTGGACTTGATAGCCAGTATGTGTTTTTCAATCTGGTCCATCGCCTTCGTTGCCGGGATAGCCACCGCCTTCTCGAACTTCTGGGGATCGTCCATGGCGGCATCTTCGCTGATGTGGAACCAGATATCGAGGTCAGTCTCCATCTTGTGTATTCGGCTGCTCAAGTCGTTTTTCCGCCTCCATAGATCTCGGAGAGTCTCGGTGACGGGTGCTGACGCGGTTTTCTGTAAGGGCAGCATCGTCCAGGCATCTTCAACGGTGGGCATGGGAGCACCTCCATCCAGATGGAGGTATAGGCAGGTTATTGTCAACAGAGAGCTTTCTCGATGAGGGCCAGGAACGCATGGGTGCTGATACGTTCCTTGGTTTTGGCGACAAAACCGCCAAGGTGGGCAAAGAGCACATCAGGGTGGTCCTTGATGCGGGAGAAGTCAATCCTTGAATCGTCTTGGAACCGGAGCAAGGACCATCCATCACCTCGGTTATCGTGGGAAACACCAACGCCACCTTCGGCACCCTCCAGCCGACGAAGAGTACCCAGGCCCTGAGTGTCTTTTGTTTCCAGGACGGTCACCTCGACACCGCCCACGTTGAACATCTGACGGATATCCTGGATTTTCTCGACTCCTTCGTGTTGGGCGTAAAGGGAATCGAGAACTTCCTTACCGATATCCCGCATGACCGAGACGAACGTCGGACTGACTTCGGTTGCTTGGCCGAACAGGCCGAGCATGGACCGCTCAATCGGAGAACCCAGTGAAAACACCTGATCAGGTGTGATGCCCATCTCTCGGGCCACAGTGAAGGGACCGAGGACATCCATCCTGACCGTTGTCCTGAACCAGAGGGTCATCTCGAACAGTTCGGTCAGGATCACATCCTTGTACTTGGTGTGCTGGGCCCATAAGGACAGGGCACACTCGGTAGGTTCATCCCGATCCCTCTGGTGGTGGTCAAAATTGGACTTTTCAGGTTCATAGCGTTCCCCGACGTCCAGTACAAGAATTGCCGGATTGTCCAGTTCGGCTTCCGTCGGATCCCGACGGAAGACGCGAGCGTTTTTGTCCAGGTCCATAGCCAATGCCAGCGCCACAGACAGGAAATCATCTCGGTGTGCATCACCAGCATGTGTAATAATCGTCATGTCAGTTCTCCTTGGTCACAGGGGAAGACGTCGAGTCCTCGATGTTCTGACACTTTTCCGACAGGGCTTCCTAGTAATGGAGCTTTCATGTCGGGAAACGCTTCTTTGAGTAGGTTCCAAACTCTCGGGCCTATGGCTACGTGGGCCATCCTTCAGACTTCCCTTCCACCGAGCTCTGTTACGATGTTTCGTATCTGGACGACGAGCGGGCCTCCAGGGACCTGGACAACCAACAGGCACGGGTTGTACTCGATGTGTCCATCGCCCCACCATTGCTTCAGCTTCAGCACCTTGTTGTAGGCCATGCGCCCCCGGAGCTCGCCCTGTTCGCCCTCGAATAGGTACCTCTTCTCGACGCCAGTCGGTTGCTTGGTCATCGGCCAGTCCTCCGCTCCCCGTTTTAGTGATCTGTTGGTTACCCCCTTCCGAAAGCCCAGCGGATTTTGCGTTCCGTCTCTTCGGAGGCGGTATTTTCGAGCTTCGGTAGCAGCTCATCACATTTGTCTATGAGGATTTCGAGCTGCTTGGTAAGGCTCACGGAATTTGCTTCGGTCGGCACTTCACCCATCATGGTCACGGCCATCTGGATAGATGCCTTGGCCAGTTCTATCTGGGACTTGGCCGATGCAGCGTGTGACCTGACGAAATTGGCGATGATTTCTTTGCGGCTGGTTGGCATCAGTCAGTCCCTACCGTTGAGAGGTGATGCAGTCCCCCGAGCACCTTGTGCCGCGTCGTAAGCTGTTTGCAGGTCCATTGGTTACTTCCTCCCTTTGACCTTCTCGAAGCCCGTCCCCTTGCAGCAGGAGCAGGGCTTCCAGTCGTGCTTGCGTTTGGCGGCGCTGTAGACTTGTTGGGCCGTCCCCGACCAGCCACAACCCTCGCAGGCACAGGTGTCCCCCTTGTGCAGGACTCCACACTCGGAGAACACCACATCCGGTTCGAGCGGACAGAACGTGTCATAGATGTAGAAGTTGCCCTTGTCATCGGCCGTGGCTCCACACCCCGGACACTTGAAGTTGACGTCCAGGAAGCGGTGGAACCGCTGTTGGGCCAGAGTATGGCTTTCGAGTGGCGGCATCGTCAATCCCCCCCATCCGGGGTATTGGCCATGGCCTTGTTAAGGGCCCACTCCAAATTCTCGACGTTGCCCCGGCTCATCTGCGAGACGGCCCTGAGCATCTGGTCAATGACGTCCCCCCATTCCATGCCTGGGGCGTCCAGGTCGATGATTGGGGGCTCACCAGTCTTCGACAACTGGAGAATCAATCGTGGTGGTGACAAAAGAACGAGCCTCTCGTCCTCCGAGGGCCACACGAACATCTTGCCGCATCCGGAACAGACCAGGCAGTCGTCATTCCCCCGGTTCTTCCCCATCTTGAGGTCCCCTTTGTCGCACAGGGGACACGGTATACGGGACATTGGTCACTCCTTTTCCCCCGAGGTGGGGGGTTTGTCTTCCAATCTACCTACTCTGTCGGGGGGAAGGCTGAGCCTGTTTTTTGTCCACCGTCGCCGGTTTCCGCCTCATCTGCGAGACCACCTGGAGAATCAATCGTGGTGGAAACAGGAGCACCAACCCTTCATTTGCGATTTTTAGGATACCCCGATGACCTGGATGTCTTCGGGTTCGAGGTCGAAATGTTCGCACAGATATCCGACCCCATGACCCTTGCGAATCTCCATCGTGAGGTGCATCGGGTCGTCGGAGATTTCCTCTGCGACGAGCGAAGGCAGATTCGTATGGAGCATCACGTGGTCCATACTACCTTTTTGTTGGACCACAGTGAACTTGGTGAAAACGAGCATCCTTCCCCAACTGGCGCCGCTCATGTCGATTCTCCCCGGTGCAATTTGTCGGCCGCCCGACGGGCAGCCTTCTTGTCGGTCCGGCGACGGACGGTGTTAGATGCCTTCTTGGCGGCCCTCTTCCGGCCCCAGTAGGCGCCATTGCCGTGTTTGGCGCCGCAATGCTCGGTCTTGATTGTCATGCTTCAGTCCCCTTGAGCACCCTTCAGTCGGTCCCGTGCCCAGCTCACTCGGAATTCTTCACGAGGTCCAGGTAACACATTGAGCACCACATTTCGACAGCGCCCATATTGCTCAATGTCCCCTTCCCGAAACGGTCGGGACATGATCCGGAACAGGCGTCCGATTGCCAGTCTTGCTGCCGCTTCGTCCTCGGGGGATATGTTGTTGCTCATCGTTTCGTCCTACAGCCCCAGCTCTTCCTGGAGCCGCTCGATGTGTTCTTCGGCTTGTACGACGGCCTCGTCCTGGGTCAACCAGGGCGGGATGTCCTCACCCACTTTGGCGGATGTGAGAGCGTCCTGCCAGCAGTAGAGCACCTCGTAAGGGCCCTCAGCGTCCGGGCAACTGTCCCGGTGCAATTCGGCTCGTGCATCCTGATGTTCGGTGCCCCACATGGCGTATCCTCCCTTCACCCTTACTACTCATCGGCCGTGGAGGCTAAGCCCCTTATCTCCAGGTCCCTGGCTTCTCCTTTGTCTCCCCGCATTTGGTGCATTTGTAGACGTCACAGGCGAACCCGCAACGACCCCCACGATGGCTGAGCCTAGTAGGTGTCCGGCGGCATGGGCGGGGGAGTCGGGACTTCGTTGGGGGAGCTGACCCCGACGGGGCCGCGAATGTCCTTGTCGTAAAAGCGTAGGAAGCCACACCCGGAGCACCGGTACGTGCGTATCATGATAGAGATTGACTGGCCCAAGGAGAGGGCAATTGGGTGGTTGGGGAAGGGCTCCATCACCCCGCCACAAAGCAGGCACGGGGGTGGCGGTTTCGTCATCGACTTGCCATTCCTACTTGGTCCCTCTGGGATTGTGAGGGAATTGCTAGTCTGGGGTTACCAGTGGTTACCCCCACCTCGGTCGTCATCCTGATGGTTGTGGCCACCTCCACTTTGATGGTCCCGGTCACCCCCTCCCCTTCGGGGTTTGTCGTGGGCCCAATCGACCCTGACATCCCGCCCGTCGATGGAGGTCCCGTCCATCTCTATGGCTGCCTCGGCTTCCTCATCCGTGGCGAAGGTTACGAATCCGAAACCTCTGCTGCGTTCCGTCTCCCTATCGGTAATGACCCGGCAGTTGACCACTTCCCCGTACTTCTCGAAAGCGTCATGCAGCCCGTCATCGTCCACGTTCCAGCTCAGGTTGCTCACGAATAGTCGATTTCCCATTCTTTTCAGTCTCCTTGTCTCGGTTCGTCGGTGGCGAAGAATATCACCTGCCGACACTTGATGCACTCGAAAGCGTCCACGACCTGGGATTCAGGTCCCTTGTCCTTCGATCCAGCGTATCCTACCCAGTGCTTCCGTTCAGCGTCCCACAGGGCTGGGACAAGGTACACCGGAATCTTGCTCTTCATCCAATTGTTCGACCCACATTGACTACAGGGCGTCACCAACTCGAACTCACCCATTATTGTCTCCACCAACACTTCGTGAACAGGTCTTGCCAGCGCTCGATGTCGCCCCTTTCGATCGCCATGCCCGTCAAGCATCCAACTGTGAAAAAACCCAGCATAAATCCGGCTAACAGCAGCGTCGTCAACATGCCGTCCCCATCTCGCCCCGCAGGATGAGCCCTGCCGGGTCGGCCATCGGTTCCCCCGTCAGGGGGGTGTTGTTCGCGCGATCTTTTTGACCAAGGCCAAGCGAGAGTCCGCCCAGTTTTTCAGGGCCCCCCTTTGATACTCGGCATACTTCTGGACGGCTTCAGGGTCGAACAGACGCGTGCACCCGCAGAAACAGATTGCCTTGTAGAAGCCGGACTCAAACTTGTACTCCCAGCTCTCGTTCCGCCCACAGTTCTCGCAGGACTTGTTCATTACGAGCGGTAACACCTCTTTGACACTCTTCGTCATCGCATCCCCCACATAGGTTGTTTGTAATGTTCCCGGACGTACCCGGCGACCATGGAAACCCAGCCGACGAAATCCGACCAGGTGTCGTTGTTCAGTTTCATCAAGAATTGTGCTCTGCTGTCATCCTCCGGTGCCTCGAACCACACCGTCGCCTTGTCCGACTCGTAGTCGATCACTAGACATATTACCCAATAGCCGTCTTTGAGCAAGGTATCGGGGGTCTGGAAGTCGGTTATTCCCGGCGAACAGTAGACCCATGAGTTCGCTATGTGGGTCGGTTCACCGATGGCTGACTGCACCAGACCAGCCAGATACCGGATGAAGTGGCGGTTGTACGTCGCCGGGTCATCCAGTTCAGGGGGCTTGGTGAAGTCAAGTTGCATCGACCGTTCCTCAAAACCTGCGATAAAGTCCACTTGTTGCCTTCTCGGCAATCTCGGCAGTTCTGGTGGCCTCCTCCTGGAGAACTTCGTTTACCAATGGCTTCTTTCCGTACTTGTGCTCGAAGTCCCTTCGGGACAGAAGCATCTGTTGGACCTTGAGAAAGTTGGCCCTTTCGGCCTTGTAGACCGGGACTACCATCGAGACCCACCCGACGATGTCATCCCACGAGCGGGGGTCCAGGTCCATTTTCAGCCGGAGTTCCCTGCTGGGGGTCGATAGGTAGGCCGTCGTCTTTTGTGGGCCCACCTTTATGACGATGTGGGTGCTGTACGCCAAGCATGCGCTGAGGGACAGGGACCACTCATTCTCGCCATCCGAGTCAAGGGTCCTACAGTGTTCCACCTCCAAATCAAACACCTGGAGAATCAGCGTCTTGGCGTCCTCAACGGCTTCTCGGATTTCTCCTACGAGCAAGGGGCCCTTCCCGTCAGTCCAGGACTTGGGCTTCACAGGAGGGTCATCGGTCAGGATGTCGGCGATATCTTCGGCCAAATCCGCATCGGCGTCCTGTTCACTCTCGTCGGGGAACATTACCGCCGCGATATTCCGGTCCTCCTCTTGCATCTGCAGTTCTCGCCAGTCCGGTCTGTCCAGGATAGTGCTCACGATTTCCCCTGTCGCTCGATGTGCCATTCACCGAACCGGAGCAGACCGTTTGCCCCGAACCCCACGATCACGCCAACGTCGATGATGAAGTTCCACCACGGGGCATCGTAGTGCTCGGGCATCCCCCACATGGCCTTACTCGTCATCAGTCCGAGAAGGAATAAACCCATAGCAGCGAGGATCAACGAGAAGGCGGCTTTGCGTCCGTAATTCATGGCTATCCCTTCCACATCTCGGGAATCAAATGGTGGTCGGCCCAGCCCCCGGCGGGGATTACCCAGCCCCCCTGGATAACATCCGGATTTTCCTTTTTGGCCCAGACCCAATGCCAGCCTGCGTCCTTCAGGTTGAATGGCTTGTCGGCTTCGGACGCCAGGTATACCCGAATGAAGATGCGGTCGGGCCACGGGAACAGATCAATCTCGGTTGCTACAGTGAAGTTTCCCCACTGGGCGGGAGGCCGCGTCTGCGCCCCGATGAAGGTGGCCATCACCGTGAACCGTCGGGGGAAGCGAACTTCCTCGTACTTGGCTTTGGTCATCGAGACCCAACCGATGAAATCGGACCAGACATCATTATCCAAGTTCATGTCGCAGTAGTTCTCGATGCGTTTGCTGGGCATTAGTCGGCCGGTAAAGGCATTGCCCAACAGGAGCTTCGCCAAGATGGCATTCGTGGAGCCGTTTTGGTTACCGTCAGGCATCGTCATCAGGACAGAGTGATACCGGTCGAGCGGGGCGTGGATGACAATGTCGTAGAGGGATCGGGCTTTGTCCACCCTGACTGTCCACTTGGAGACGTCGGCCTCCGGAAAGGTCTTCGCCAACAGGTCCACGATGCCCCGGACGTGCGACCGCTTGAAGTGGTCTGTCAGGGCCGGGTGGGTCGGCAGTGAGAAGTTGTCGCCAAGGGTGCTCATATCTTCTCCAGCACCCCCCTGCGAAGGGCTGGGGCGATACCCGACAAAGTGACAACCCACCCCGGATCGTTCGCTGGAGGTGTCGCTCGGGCGGCCGGGTCTTTCGGAACAGCTCGTATGGCCTCCATGTCCGATCGGATCTCGACCAACGTTCCGATCGGGAACCGTACCGGTTCTTGCTTTTGAATGTCGAAAAACCCGTGCCTCTTGGCCACTCTGTAGCGGAACATTTTGGGCTTCAGGTCCCCTTCCCATAGCTCTTTGGCGACCGAGAACCATCCTACGAAATCGGACCAGGTGTCGTTCCGCAGACCCATTCGGATGTAGCTTTTGTTGTGTTTTGCTCCCGATAATGCAACCGAGTCTTCCGAATAGATTTCGGCCAGACGGGCAGCCGTGGCTTCTGCGCTAATGTCGAGTGTTAACATGCAGTAGCTCTTGGCCGACGTGATGCCTAATTGGGCGGTCAGGTGAACGATGGTGGTACTAGACGGTAGTGTCGTTTCGGACAGCTTCCAGTCCTTGTCCCCCACATGGTCAAATACCTTGCGGGCCAGCTTGATGATGTCCACCAAGGTCGATGTGTCGAATCCCTGTGTGCCCTTCAGGATCATGTCTGGGTCCAACACCCGTGGTAACCCTTCCTTTAACAGATCCCTTGATTTTTCCTCCATCAGATCCCTCCTGCACCACTTTCCCCCTTGTTTACTCGACTAGACGTCTCGCTAAGCCCCCTGGTATGGTGTAAGTGGTCCAGAGGCACCGCCGGGACATTAAGACCATGAATGCACTCGAACAACATCATAACCTCGCCTTGATGCTCTTTGTTGGCCGGTCGTTGTCTGACGGACTCCCGTGGTCGGTCAAAGAGGACCGGCATCTCATTCACAAGGAACGGGTCTTGTGGGCGACGTTGACCCCGGCCGAACAAGAGACCGAGCAGCTGGTGTTGTTGGACCTGTGGGAGAGGGGGGGGGACGGACGAGTCATCCAAGCCAATCCAGATTGGGGTGATTGGGCCGCTGATCTCGGAGAGGTCATCATCCCAGACGAAGCTTTCGGGGGAGCCCAAAACGACTTGCGACCGGAGATTCTGGGACCACCCGACCCAGAGGACTACCCAGGCTTCGCTGAGATCGTCCAGTGGCTGTTCCGTTATGGCTTCCGGGTCACCCAACTGACTTTTGGCATTGCGGCTCACTACCGTCAATCCCGACTGGGCGTCCTCCATATGCCGATTCCCAATCACAGAATCAACAAAGAGGCCGACCGTCTTTTCGGTCTGCTGGTCCGGGAATTCCACCACCTGAAGTTCGTTCCTCGTGAATGGGTCGAAGAGGGAGTCGCCATCTGGACGTCCTACGATGCCGTTATGGGAACGACTTATCTGTTCCTCCAGGGGATCAACGATGCTGAGATTCAACGAAGTGGCGAGCGTTGATAGTGAACTTACCAGGCTTGATGTCGGCAGCAATGCAGACGCTGGCCCCATAGAGAATTAGCTGTCCTTCCTCGATGCCTCCCTCATCCATCGATTGGTTCATCAGGAATTCCCGGATTTCACTGTAGGTCTGGCCGTTGACGAAAATGTGGGAAACCCCCTTGCCCCTTAATTTGGTTTCGATGACATCCCGCTTGATTTCCTCGATGATAGCCATATGGACCGGAGACCCACCCCATTCCTTGAGGGAAGTAGTCACGGGTTCGTCCCCAAGAGCTCGAAGGGCCTTAACGGCGCCGTCCTCGATGCCATCAATAAGCGACTGTGGCAGAATCTCGTTCCCCCCACACTTGATTATGGCCGCATCGGGAATGGTGGGCTCCCTCTTGATTATGGCCGCATCGGGAGTGGTGGGGTGCGGAAAGACGAGGATGTATTGCAGGTACGAGTCGGAGACGTTGTACTGGATGTCCCCCATTCCCACGAACTGGAACGGTCCACCACCGTCCCAAATGTTAGGGTCTTCGCTCTTGCCCGCCCAGTTCCAACAGAGGCGGCAAGTGTTGGGCATGTGGTGGTAGGTTATTGGGCGTCGGGTCTGTTGGTCTTCCTTCGGAATCTGCCCCCGGAGCCAGGAGACCCAACCGACAACATCCGGCGGTTTACAGCTTTCAAACTCGTCTTGAATCTGCCAGTCAGTCTCGGAAGTCCCATCGCCCCAGGTGACTTTTTCCCAAACCATCTTGACCGACGTGGGGATCTTTTTGTCAGGAAGCAGCTTCCTCAAGCTGCTTTCCCAACGGATAGAAACCCGGTCGAGCCCTTCATAGTCATCGCCGTTAGCGATGCGGCATTCCAGCTGAGGTTGGTCGATGTCATGATAAATGGAATCACAGGTGATGACGGACAAGGGAAAGGCTCTGCTGAACAGGGAGACAAGGTTGCGGGGGGTATTCAACTGTCCCTGAAAACGGTAATTTTCAGACATATTAGGATACCGCCCTCACCCAAAGTTGGGGCCTGTACTTGACACCCTTCGGGAACTTCGTTAGCTTTCTTGAAGTTCCTTGAAAATCTGGTATGTGGTTCTCCCGAAAATCTTTGGGAGGTAAAACCAGTAAGGATTTCAATTTTCCCGAACTCGTGGGAAGTGGAGGGTCTGGATCGCCAGGATGTTCC
>Ga0075115_10000347_pt1 | contig 22813 bp, 21 predicted proteins | sample AntAceMetag02UKH_FD_69785 | JGI IMG/M metagenome (GOLD analysis project Ga0075115, IMG submission 69785) | Saline lake microbial communities from Ace Lake, Antarctica - Antarctic Ace Lake Metagenome 02UKH | ecosystem: Environmental > Aquatic > Non-marine Saline and Alkaline > Saline | place... | reverse complement strand
GTATAGAAAAAACCGAACTCTAGATGGAGGTTCTTGAGGCCTTTAAATATAAAAGAAAGGATGAGCACCAACACCACCAAGAAGATTAAGGCCGGCGCATAGTGAACCGCTGCTTCGTATGGATTCTCGGCAGCCATGACCTTTTTTTCAAGAAAATAGTAAATGCCCCCTGCAATCAGGGCCCCTGCAACCGGTGAAATGACCCAACTGATGGCAATACCGGTGATCTTGCCCCAACTGATAGCACCCGCGCCCACACTTATTATTCCAAAGCCGACCACAGCGCCTACGATGGCATGGGTGGTGGAGACAGGCAGACCAAAGAATGTAGCCAGATGCACACAGAGACCGGCTGCGATGAGTGAGGCAAACATCCCAAGCATCAATTTGTCGGGTGCGTCCATCAGGAAGATCGGGTCAATAATTCCTTTGCTGATAGTGCCGGTTACATACCCGCCTGCAAGTGACGCCCCGAGCACATTGGCAATAATCGATATTATTACCGCTTGCTTCAGGGTCAACGCCCGAGAGCCGACCGCGGTCCCCATGGCATTGGCAAGGTCATTGGCACCAATATTGGCTGCCATATAAAGACCGATCAGTGTGGCAATCGATAAGACAATGACATCAATGTTCATATCTTAGCTTTTATGCGGAACCCTTGGTTGCCGACATCCCGTAACTCTGATGCCTTTGATATTCTTTCATCATCTCAACAAATCTGTCAAAGAGATAGGCTGCGTCGTGGGGGCCGGGAGATGCCTCGGGATGGTACTGAACTGAGAAGAGAGGGATTTTCTTATGGATAAGACCTTCCACGGTCATGTCATTCAAGTTGATATGGCTGAGCTCAATTGCAGGATCTTTCAGAGATTCCATGTCCACACAGAAGCCATGGTTCTGGGAGGTAATTTCCACCTTGCCGGTTGTCAGGTCCTTAACCGGTTGATTGGCCCCGCGGTGCCCAAACTTTAGCTTGAAGGTCTTGCCTCCAAGGGCCAATCCAATCAACTGGTGACCAAGACAGATGCCGAATATAGGCCGTTTGCCTACTTGATCCCTGATCGTATCTACTGCATAGGTAACGGCAGCAGGGTCTCCCGGTCCATTGCTTAGGAATAGCCCGTCAGGCTCAAGCCTGTCTATGACCTTGCCGTCCACATCTGCAGGCACAAGGAGGATTGTGCATCCCCTCTCTTCCAGGAATCGAAGTATATTCAGTTTCACCCCAAAATCCATGGCCACCACACGCCACGAACCAGGCCTGTCGGGCCACTGGAATTGATCAAGATCCACGCCCAGATTAATCAGACGCCCGTCTTGCCACAACATGGGTTCCTTGCAGGTCACCTCTTTAACAAGGTCGCTGCCGGCCATATCCGGGGACTGCCTTGCCTTTTCAGCCAAGGAATCCGGGTCCAGATCTTCTGTTGAAAGGGCGGCCTTCATGGCACCCTGAAGTCTGATGTGTCTGGTCAGGGCACGGGTGTCGATTCCCTCAATTCCCGGTATGTCACTTGCTTTCAGATAATCAGCAAGGCTCCCCTGAGACCTCCAGTTGCTGGGATATTCCTGGTATTCTTTTACCAGCAGGGCCTTTACCTGGATCCTGTCGGATTCGACATCTTCGTTATTGATGCCATAGCTGCCGATCAGGGGATAGGTCATGGTTATCATCTGGCCGCAATAGGAGGGATCAGTCAGTATCTCCTGATAACCGGACATGCTGGTGTTGAAAACCACCTCACCCGTCGTCTCACAACGGCCGGTAAAGGAACGACCCATGAATACCGTTCCATCTGCCAAGGCCAATAAGGCTTTCATATCTACCAGGTATTGCGGACTTTTATGCCGCGGGAATTCAGTTCATCCTTGATCTGTTTGATGGTATAGGTCCCATAGTGGACAATAGATGCTATGAGTGCAGCATCTGCCTTGGCATACTTCAGCACATCATGCATGTGATTTATGTTTCCCGCACCACCAGAGGCAATTACCGGAATATTCACATTTTTGGAAATAAGCGAGGTCAGCGCGATTTCATAACCCTGCTTTGTACCGTCCGCATCAATGGAATTCAGGCATATCTCACCTGCCCCTAAGTCCTCTGCCTTCTTTGCCCAGGCAAGGGCGTCAATGCCTGTATACGTCCTGCCGCCGTGGATGACGATTTCATAACCCGATGGAATTTTTTCAGAAAGCTCGACCTTTTTAACGTCCATCCCGAGCACAATGCACTGGCTCCCAAAGACCCCGGCCCCCTCGGAAATGATCTCAGGGTTCTTCACTGCTGCGGTGTTGACACTCACCTTTTCCGCCCCGGCCAGGAGCACGGTGCGCATATCCTCAATGGTCCTGATTCCCCCGCCCACAGAAAAGGGTATAAAGATTTCCTCAGCCACACGGCGAACAACATCTATCATAATATCCCGCCGCTCACTGGAAGCAGTTATATCATAAAAAATAATCTCATCCGCACCCTCTTCATAATAGAACCTGGCCATTTTCACAGGGTCGCCGATATCCACATTCTCTTTAAACTTTATACCTTTTGTTGTCTTCCCGTTTCTCACATCAAGACAGGGTATGATCCTTTTACTCAGCATAATGACCGTTCCATGTACAGAAGTTCTTTAGGATTTTCAGGCCGGGGGTTCCGCTCTTTTCAGGATGAAACTGCATGGCAATCAGGTTCTTGTAGCCAATAATTGACGGAAACTCTATTCCGTAATCAGTGGTCCCAATGATGTATTTATCTGAGGCAGGCATTGGATAATAGGAATGGACAAAATAGAATTCATCAGCAGGCTTAATCCCTTCCAGCACCGGATGCCTCTTGACTAAATGAACGCTGTTCCATCCCATATGTGGTATTTTAAGGCGCTCTTTTTCTCTGGAAAAAAGGGGTGAGGGAAACAGCTTAACATCCCCGCTGATCAGTCCTAAACACTGCGTATTGTTTTCTTCGCTTTTATCCAAAATGATCTGCGCACCCAAACATATTCCCAGGATGGGTTTGCCGGTCTCAAGGGCCTGCCTTAAGACTTTATCCAGACCAAGATGTCTCAGGTCAGCTATCGCCTGCCCGGCTGCCCCCACTCCGGGGAAGATGATCCTTTCAGAGCCGAGTATTTCTTTATTATTATGAGTTATGTAACAGGAAAATCCTAACTTCTTAAGGGCACATTCCACACTCTTCAGGTTTCCTGCCTTGTAATCAATGATCGCAATCATTTATTCATTACACCTCAGTGATTCCGTTCAAATATTTTCCTCCATCTCCCACACCCCACAGGGGCAAACTGCTGCGCAGAAGCCGCATCCTATACACTTATCTTCGATAACCGTATATTCAAATTCCCCTTTTGGCCCCTCAGTCCTCTTGATTGCCCCCTGATAACATGTGTCTTCGCACATGCGGCAATCCCTGCAGGCCCCGCAGGAGGCACAAAGATCTGCCTCCTGTTCCGGGACAAATTTCTCGCCACGGGAGACCTCATAATAGACGAGCTTAATCCGATCATAGGGGATTGCTGACCGCTTTTCCGGCTGATAATCTGTGTGCATCATTATGGCATGGATTGTCTCTGCTGCCCGGCGTCCCGCACCAATGGCATGGGTGATAAGTCCGGGCCGCGTGACATCACCAACGGCAAAGACCTTAACATCCGAGGTCTGGCCCAGCTCGTTTACCTGGATGAAGCCTCGCTCGGTATGGATCTCCCGAGGGAGGAAATCCAGAATAGGGACCTCTCCAATAGAGATGATGACCGTATCGGCCTCCAGGGATGTGCCGTCCTTGAAATAGATCGTCCGTTCTGCCTTGTCGTAACGTTCTGTTATTTTGGGATAGAGGATCCGTGCCCCCTTGGCCTCTGCCGCCTCCTGTTCCTTACCGAAGCTGGCAGGGGGCTGGATGTCCACTGCCGTAACCGAAACCGCTCCACAGTTGTAGGCCTCGCAGGCGATGTCCATGCCCACATTTCCTGCACCAATGATGACGATCTTTTGGCCCTTTAGATCAGGCCTTTTACCCAGATTAATAGCTATTAAGAATTCGATGCCGGCTATGACATCTTCGTTTCCGGGGAAGGGGATAGTGCGGGGCTGGTGCGCACCACAGGCAATGATGACGAGTTCATGATCCTGGTAGATTTTCTGGAATGCCTTAAGGTCAACCTGCTGCCCAAGATGCACATGGATTCCGATCTCTGTAAAGCGGGATATCTCCTTTTCCAGCACCTCATAGGACAGGCGCTCTCTGGGGATACAGAGCTCTACTTTGCCTCCAAGTTTTTCGGCCGTCTCATATAGATCTACTTCATGCCCCTTGAGGGCCAGTTGCCAGGCCGCCGACATGCCACCAGGCCCGCCGCCGATTATACCCACTTTACGCCCAGTCGGAGGGGCAGGTTTGGGGGCAGGGACATCCAGGCTCAGGCGGCTCATAGCGGCAATGTCCACAGGTCTGTCAAATTGCGCACGGGTACAGGCCTGCATACAGAGATTCGGACAAAGCTGGCCGCAGACTGTTGCGGGGAAAGGGCTGTATTTCAGGACGAGGGAAAGGGCCTCTTTCAGGCGACCTTCCCTGATAAGGGCCGCGCGTTTATTTGATGGGATCCCCGAAGGACATGCAGCCACGCATGGAGGAAGGTATTTCTCGTTGTTCCAGACCGGTTTGAGACGTCGGTCTGCGCCAGTCGTGATATAGGGAAGAATCGTCTGCGGGTGCTCCAGATATTCTCCAAAGATACCTCCCTGGCCCAAATCTTTTTCCCAGACCTGGGTACGAAATTCACTGAGGGGCATCTTCAATCCCAATCGTGCAGCGCGCTCTGCAGGGGTATAGGCAATTAGTTTCTTCCAATGCGACGAATCCTGGGTCAAAAGATCGTGGTACTCAGTCCGGTCTATTGCCTCCAGATACGGCTTTATGTTTTCAGTAAGCCACTCCCAGTCTTTGGGTGTCAGATCCACCAGCTTGACATCTTTGGCGCTGTATCCCCTAATGGGACCCCGGTAGTAGATGGTGCCACCCACCATACCTACACAGGGCCGGTAGCCCAGCACGTTCTCAGGGTTTCGGGGATTAACGCCGCAGACCACTGCGATGCCCCCTGCCTTGAATTCGGCAAAGGAATCACCCACGTCTCTGAAATACCAGGACTGGAGCGGTTCAAAGCGGGGATTCCTTTTGGTCATTGTATCACAACGGGCCCCACCACCACCCTGCACATACAGAATTCCCTGGGCACCGGCATTGTGGGCCCCGTTGGTCACATCTCCCAGCACCGTGATTTTGGCACCGCAGTTGAGCCATCCCACATCGTCCGAGCTACTGCCTTCAACCACAATTTCCGTTCCGGACATGCCCATGCCACCCAGGCGTTGGCCCACCGGCCCGCGAACAGTTATGGAGACTTTCTCATTCCTGGGCCAGATCCGGCCGCCAATACCATGTTGTCCCTGGGCCTGGATAACCAGTTGCCGGACTCCATCAGTGGCAGCCTGCTGTATCTGCTCTTCCAGGTCCTTGGAGGAGACACGCCGGCCGCTGGGGTTGCTGTTAATTGTCAGTATTTCCATAACCGTTATTTATGTAAATGTTGAATGCTGAATGTTGAATTAAGGTAATCGGTTTATATATAAATGTTGAATGCTGCTTTATGGATCATGTTGACATGTTTTTACGATTTTAGTCAAAATGTTTATAATGTCATTGACTTGGGACATTATCTCTTCAATAGTATTATCACTTCTGTCAAGATAATTTGTTTCAAGAAGAAGCAGCAACCAATACTTTGTTTCCCTCGCCTCCTTGGAGGCAATTGCCATCTTTGCAGCAAAATCTTTTTTTGCTTTGTGCAGCCTGCGCTTCTTGAACATTTGCACCGATCGAAGTTCCAGCTCTCAGTAACTGTTTTGACAAAACATATTCTTTCTTATCATTGCACAATAATTTGTACAATTTTACAATTCTAACCGCCAGTGCAAACGTCTTCTCTTTTATTATATTCTGCTTCACCTGATTTATTCCTTAATTCAGCATTCAACATTCATAATTCAACATTGCCTTTATTCAGCATGCATAATCAATCTCTAACCTTTCAGCTATAGCCTTGTCGCCAACACTGAGGCCGTCCGACATGCCGATTGGCAACTCAGTACTCCGGCCCATAGGGGCAAAGATCTTTTTCAGTTCTATCTCAGCGCTCTTAAAGACATCCACTACTCGCTCAGCCACTTTATCAGGGTCCAGCCGGCGGTAGAGCTTGGGATTTTGTGTGGTTATGCCCCGGGGGCATTTGCCTGTATTGCAGAGGTTACACCGGTTGTACTCATCTCCCAGGCATCCTGCTGCTGTCTGCAGGATATATTTCCCAATATCTACAGCACTGGCCCCCAGCATTATCATGGCAGCGGCATTTGCTGCAAGGTTCCCTGTCTTGCCCATTCCACCGGCAGCGATGATAGGAAGTTCGTTCTGTTTTCCCTGTTTGACCAAATCCAGATAGCAGTCCCGGATATTGGAAACGATGGGATGCCCCATTTTGTCCATAGAGACATTATAAGCCGCTCCGGTTCCGCCATCTTCACCATCAATGCACAGGGCAGCGGCATAAGGATTTCTGGCCAGGTTATTTAGGACCGCCTGGGCGGTCTTGGTGCCTGAGATTTTGGGATACACAGGGACGCGGAAACCCCAGGCCATGGACATGGACTGGATCATCTTGGCCACTGCCTCCTCGATGGAGTATTTGGTCTGGTGTGTGGGAGGAGAGGCGAGGTCGATGTGCATCGGGACACCGCGTATCCCTGCAATGAGCTTAAGTACCTTGTAAGACATCAACAGACCGCCGTCTCCAGGTTTTGCGCCCTGACCGTATTTGATCTCAATGGCACACGGATCTTCGACCATATCCGGCAGGGAACGGATGATCTCATCCCATCCGAAATAGCCGGATGCGATCTGAGGTATGAAGTATTTGAGGAAACGAGAACGCAGGAGCCTGGGCGGCATACCACCTTCACCGGAACACATAACCACCGGAATTCCTTCTACCTCATTGAGATAGGTAATGCCCATGGCAAGACCCTCCCACATAGACGGAGAAAGCGCGCCTATGGACATGCTTCCAATGCGTATGGGAAATATTTCTCTCACAGGAGGGATAAACTGGTCGTCTTCCACAACCAATCGGTTGCCGGTCAACTTGAGGGGCAGCTTATCCGGTGGCAGGATGCGCCCCAGGAGGGTCCTGATGTGGAACTCGTGTCTGCCTGCATCCAGGGCGGGGTCTGTCAACATTGAGATGCGGGTAAATTTGAGCTTGTCCAGCGTACTAGGGCTTGGATCGTTGCGCCTCCCACCGCGCTTGTAAGGCGTTCCTCCAAGGTTCTTGTGAAACAGAAACTTATGATGTGGATTGTAATGCGGGACAATTGCCATATTCGGACATACCAGGCTGCACATTCCGCAACCGGTACAGTAGCGATCAATGTCATTAACCTGGCGGATTCCGTGAGACACCTTTCTTACAGTGCTGGGCACGAGAGTACCGGATTCGGAATGCACGAGACGCTGGGCAAAAACAGCAGGCTCTATAGCCTGTTGCGGACATACTGCGGTACAACGGCCACAGCGGGTGCAACGGTCCTCCCTCCATTGAATGACATAGGGGAATTCTTGCAACGCCAGTTGTCCGTTTTGGTCTAGCCGTGAAGCTGGTTCCATACCTGGACCTCCTGAGCGTTAGGTGTCACCATTACCATGTCATATTTTGAAGGAAAAATGTCAGCAGAGCGATCACGTTGGGGGATTGCCCTGTCCATCCCGCACATTTCGCTCATAAGGGCGTATTTTCCCTCAGCCCCGCCGACAACCCCGGGCCTGAGTTTTTTGGAATCCTGTACCATGAAAATTGTTCCATCAGGTATAAAACCAACGACCATGTTGGGTCCGTCTATGCACAATGGTCGAAGACTCTTTTTGAGCAGGCTGATGGCCTCGGCGTCTGGTCGTTCAAGGATCTCCTCATCCTTAAGGGGAGTAATGATATCTTTATAATAGGTCAGGGGGTATTTGAGCTGCCTGTGGGTGAAATGCAGGATATGAGTAAATACCTCACTGTCGCTATTATAGCCCATATAGCCAAAAAATCCGCGGCTGGTTAAGTACTCCCGGATAGGTATAAATGCCGTATTTTCGCCATTAGTCATGGTGCAGTAACCTTGTATAAAGAAGGGATGGCAAGCATAGAGATAGATGGCATAGTTTGTGTTTTGCCGGCCTTGGGCCAGAATTATCTTGGCCTGCAGGGACGGATCATCCAGGCCAAAGAATTCACCTAGCTGTAATGGATCTCCCACTTCCTTCAATGTAAGGCAATCAGGATAAAAAGAGAATACAAAGAGGGACTGATCTTTCTCTCCCATACGCCTCAGGTCCAGCCTGGTCTCAAGCAGGAGTTGCTCCCACTCAGCCTGGGCCTTTGGCTCATAGGGCGATGGATACTGATAGGCCCTGGCGAAATAGTGGTCACGTGGTTCTATCTCCATGCCTGCGACTCGTTTGATCTTCGGCTCCCAACTGTATTTGACACGAAAACCCGCTTGCTGCATATAGTCATCCAGCATTTCAAGGCCTTTTTTCGTACAGCTACCGGAAAGGATGGGATAGCTCTTGAGGTCCTCAAATGGCCCCCCCAGGTCCTTCAAGACCAGACCCAGGCCGGAGCCGTCATGGCCTTCTTTCATGGTCTCCAGCGCCAGGATATTTTCCATGGGAGAAAAATATAAACTGGATGTAATAGCGCTAAGTCGACACATGTTTCCTCCTTTTGATTGTGATATAATTTATGGCCGGAAAACTTAATGCCTGTAGTAGAGACTCCATGAATTATTACAAGACAATCGTTTTTCGTAACCGTTCACGGTCAAGGGGTGTTTCTTGGAACGGTTACCGTTTTTCCAACAGTTTATATTTTTACCCTAGCTTGTGGACATTTTCAATATAGGAGGGTTATTATCAGTTTGGAAGCTTTGATGGTTGTGTGATGAATTTTAATGAAAGGATAATTCAATGCCAAGACGTGATGACATCAAGAAAGTTATGATTATCAGTTCCGGGCCCATCGTCATAGGCCAGGCTTGCGAGTTTGATTATTCCGGCACCCAGGCATGCAAGGCCCTTCGAAAACTCGGTTATGAGATAGTGCTGGTCAATTCCAACCCTGCGACCATTATGACTGATCCCGGAATGGCCGATGTTACCTATATTGAGCCTTTGAACCTCCAGGCTATGGAGGAAATCATAGAAGAGGAAAGGCCGGATGCCCTTCTTCCCAATCTGGGCGGCCAGACCGGCCTGAACCTTTCCTCAGAACTGGCCCGAACAGGCGTGCTGGATAAATACGGTGTCAAGATAATCGGTGTTGAGATCGATGCCATCAAGCGCGGCGAGGACCGGATCGCATTCAAGGAGACCATGGACAGGCTCGGCATAGAGATGCCCAGGAGCAAACCGGCCTTCAGTGTAGAGGAGGCTGAAAAAATTGCCGCTGAACTCGACTACCCGGTAGTCATCCGGCCTGCCTATACCATGGGGGGAACGGGCGGCGGCCTGGTATATAATGTGGAAGAGCTGCGAACTATTGCCAGCCGCGGCATCTCGGCAAGCATGGTAGGCCAGGTGCTGGTGGAGGAGTCAGTCCTGGGATGGGAGGAACTGGAACTCGAAGTCGTGCGCGATGCCAAAAACCAGATGATCACTGTCTGTTTTATCGAAAATGTGGACGCCATGGGCGTGCACACGGGCGACTCCTATTGCACGGCCCCCATGCTTACTATCGACCCTGAACTACAAAAACGACTCCAGAAATGGTCCTACGACATTGTCGAGGCCATAAAGGTTATCGGTGGGACCAACATCCAGTTTGCCCATGATCCTGAGACCGGCCGTGTAGTAGTGATCGAAATCAATCCCAGGACCTCCCGTTCTTCTGCCCTGGCTTCCAAGGCCACAGGTTTTCCTATCGCCTTTATTTCCGCCATGCTGGCAGGGGGCATAACGCTGGACGAAATCCCATACTGGCGTGAGGGGACCCTGGATAAATATACGCCGTGGGGTGATTATGTAGTAGTGAAGTTTGCACGCTGGGCCTTTGAGAAGTTTGAGGGCTCTGAAGATAAGCTGGGTACACAGATGCGCGCCGTGGGCGAGGTCATGAGCATTGGCAAGAATTATAAGGAGGCCTTCCAGAAATCGATTCGCTCCCTGGAAAACGGCCGCTATGGGCTCGGCTTTGCCAAGGACTTCAATGATAAATCGCTGGATGAATTGATGGAACTGCTGGTCGAGCCATCGAGCGAACGGCAGTTTATCATGTACGAGGCCCTGCGAAAAGGAGCCGGCGTAGAAACGCTCTTTGAGAAGACGTATATTAAGCCCTGGTTTATTGAACAGATGAAGGAACTGGTGGAGCTTGAGGAAAAGATCCTGAAATACAAGGGGACTATTGTGCCTGACGATCTGCTGAAGCAGGCCAAGAAAGACGGGTTTTCAGACCGGTATTTGGCTGAACTCCTTGAAATTCCAGAAAAGGATATCCGGCAGCAGCGCACATCTTTGGGCGTGATAGAGGCGTGGGAACCTGTGCCGGTGAGCGGCGTGGAGGATGCGGCCTACTATTTCTCCACATACAATGCCATTAATAAGGTAAAAACTAGTAATAGGCGCAAGATAATGGTCCTGGGCGGCGGGCCTAACCGTATAGGGCAGGGGATCGAGTTTGACTACTGCTGTGTTCATGCGGCTTTTGCACTGCGTGACGCGGGGTTTGAGTCGATTATGGTAAACTGCAATCCGGAGACCGTCTCAACTGATTACGATACCTCAGATAAACTCTACTTCGAGCCGCTTACGGTCGAAGACGTATTGAGCATTTATGAAAAGGAAAAGCCTGAGGGCGTGATAGTCCAGTTCGGCGGGCAGACCCCCTTGAATATTGCCAATGAACTGGCCGAGGCCGGTGTCAACATCATTGGCACTTCTCCTGAGGCCATAGACCTGGCTGAGGACCGTGACCGTTTCCGCAAGATCATGGAAAAGCTCGGTATCCCTGAGCCTGAATCGGGCATGGCCAGCACATTGGAACAGGCACTTAAAGTAGCTGAGAGGATCGGTTATCCGCTCATGGTCCGGCCCTCATACGTGCTTGGGGGGCGGGCAATGGAGGTTGTCCATGACGAGGAGATGCTAAAGCACTACATGGCCGTGGCAGTGGATGTGTCGCCGGAACGGCCGATCTTGATCGACAGGTTCCTGGAAAACGCCATTGAGGCCGAAGCGGATGCCATTTCCGACGGCACTGATGCCTATGTGCCGGCTGTGATGGAACATATCGAGCTTGCAGGGGTCCATTCGGGCGACTCGGCCTGTGTGATACCCCCCATCAGTATTCCCGCCAGGCACGTTGATACAATTTACAAATACACAAAAAAGATCGCTGTGGAACTCGGTGTCGTCGGCCTGATGAACATCCAGTACGCTGTTGCCAATGACATTGTATACATACTTGAAGCAAATCCCCGTGCCTCCAGGACCGTGCCTCTGGTCTCAAAGGTCTGCAACATTTCCATGGCCCGCTTAGCAACCCAGCTCATGCTGGGTAAAAAGCTCGCAGATCTCGATATCAAACCCGGATCGATACCTCACTTTGGCGTCAAGGAAGCGGTTTTCCCCTTTAACATGTTCCCGGAGGTCGACCCGCTTCTCGGCCCGGAGATGCGATCTACAGGGGAGGTCCTGGGGCTTGCTGACTCTTTTGGCCTGGCCTTTTATAAGGCCCAGGAGGCGGCTCAACAAAGGCTTCCTTCCGAGGGGACAGTGCTTATCACCGTGTCTGAGAAAGACAAGAAGCCTGCCCTGGAGGTGGCAATGCAGTTTGACAGGCTTGGTTTTGAGATCAAGGCTACCGGAGGAACTCACAGGTTTCTGGCAGACCACGGCATTCCATCAAAACCGATCCGCAAGATGCATGAGGGACGCCCAAATATTGTTGATGGGATAAAAAATAATGAGATTCAACTGATCATCAACACACCCAGCGGCAAACTAAGCAAGCATGACGATTCCTACATCCGAAAGGCGGCAATCAAGTTCAAGGTGCCGTATATCACCACCACGGCTGCGGCCGTTGCCGCTGCCAGGGGTATTGCAGCCTGCCGGAAAGGGCATGGCAGGGTAAAATCGCTTCAGAGATACCATGGGGATATTGGGTAGATATTACGATGACAAGAACGACCTGCAGGATCTTATCCTTTATGTTGAGATGTTTCTAAAAAGCGGCATGACTAATGAAAAAAAACAAGTCTGAAACATACGACAAATACATCAAAGCCATCACGGATATCAGCCGTGCCATCACCTCCGACCAGTATCTTGAAGATATTCTGAAGCTGATCGTAATGGTTACGGCCAGAGTAACAGGTGTTGAGATCTGTTCGTTGTGGCTTATAGACGAAAGTGTTGATCCGAAAAAAATCCGGCTGAAAGCGACGCAGGCTATAGCTCCGGATTATTTGAAGGACCGATCTTTGGCCCTGGATGAAGGAGTGGTCGGTTTTGTGGCTACACACAGCCAGCCACTTATTATCAGAGACGTGTCAACAGAGCCCAGGTTCAAGGAAAAGGAGATGGCCAAAAAGCTTGGCCTGGTATCCATGGTCAGTGTGCCGCTTCAAGTGAAGGATGAAAAGGTAATTGGGGTGCTCAACTGTTTTACAGCAGAACCCTATGAATTTTCAGAAACAGAGGTAAACCTCATTACAGCGGTTGCCAATCAGGCGGCAGTTGCAATTCTCAACACAGAGCTCATGGTAAAAACCAAGGTGATCAGGGAGGAACTGGAGACCCGAAAACTGGTGGAGCGTGCTAAAGAGGTCCTTATGCGCAAACGCAAAATGGACGGAAATAAGGCTTTTCGCTGGATTCAAAAACGGAGCATGGACTCCCGCAAATCGATGCGGCGTGTGGCAGAGGCAGTTCTGCTTTCGGAGGAACTGCAATAGAAAGATCTTGACAAAATGGATTAATATACCCTAAATAGATCCCGATTATTACAAATTTATAAGGTTTCCTACAAAGATGTGGGAAGCTGTTTTATAGATAGTATGGCTGACAAAGACGTCTGCCCCCTTATTGGTGGTGGACGTTTTTTTTGCGGTGGAAATTACAATTTTACTGAAACTCTATACCCAACTTTTAAATAGGAGGATTTTTCTGTTATGTCATTTAGCAAACCGAATCGTAGCGCTGCCACGCTCACCTCGACAAGGGTAGCACCGGCGCCTGGATCAGGACTTTGTGTAACTTGCCTTGATGGTTGTATGGGAACTTGTGAAGTAGGTAGATCCGCCATCAAAGGAAAGCAGGTCATTTACCCAACGCCTTTTGGCAGAATCACTGCCGGTTCTGAAAAGGATTACCCTGTTGATTTTTCCCATTTCAACATTCAAGGCACGGCTGTAGGTGCATTCGGCATTGAAGCAGATTCAGATAAAGCCACATTCCCGGCTGTGGATACGACTACGGCTGTCGGCGCTGATGGTAGCATCAAGATGGACTTTCCTGTCTTTACCGGCGCAGTGGGATCAACTGATATTGCCCGCATTAATTGGGAAGACGTAGCCATAGGGGCGGCCATATCAGGCGTGTTGGTTGTTGCGGGTGAAAACATTTGCGGCATGGATCATGATGCGGAATTCAAACATGGAAAAATTTTCAAGTCGCCTGAGATGGAACGTCGCATAAATGCTTTCAGGAAATGGGATAGCGGCGTTGGCGGTATCATTGTCCAAGCGAATGTAGAGGATACAAAGCTTGGTGCACCGGAATATGTGATTGAGAAGTTAGGAATTAGGATATTTGAGCTTAAATGGGGCCAGGGTGCCAAGGATATTGGCGGCGAGGTCAATGTGCATTCTCTTGACAAGGCATTGGAACTCAAAAAGAGGGGCTATATGGTGCTGCCGGATCCGAGCCGCGAGGTAGTCCAGGAGGCATTTGAGGCCGGTGGCTTCAAGACGTTTGAACGTCACTCACGCCTTGGCATGGTGGAAGAAGAGGCCTTTCACAATTCTGTTAAGCACCTACGTTCCGTAGGCGCAAAATATGTGACTCTCAAGACAGGTGCATATCGTCCTGCTGATCTGGCCCGGGCCATTAAGTATTCTTCAGATGCAAAGATCGATCTTCTCACCATGGACGGGGCAGGGGGCGGAACCGGCATGAGCCCATGGCGTATGATGAATGAATGGGGCATTCCGACAGTGCAACTGGAATGCCTGGCCTATCAGATGTGCCAACGTTTGGCTGCCAAAGGGGCCTATATCCCGCCGATCGCTATTGCCGGCGGCATGTCCCTGGAAGACCATATCTTTAAGGCCATTGCCCTTGGAGCGCCCTATGTAAAGGCCATCTGTCTTGGAAGGGCCATTTTTACCGCTTCAATGGTGGGAAAGACCCATGGAAAACTCATGATGGATAAAATGCTGGAAGGGGAAAAAATAGAGGACAAATATATGGGCCTCTTTGCCGTCAGCGCCCAACTAAAGGAAAGATTCGGAAAGGATTTCGGCAAGCTCCCCGCAGGTGCCATCGGCATGTATTCCTACATCGATAGGCTAAAACACGGTCTTCAGCAGATTATGGCAGGCTCAAGGAAGTTCGCCCTTAAGTATGTTGACCGTAATGACCTGATGACCCTGACAAGAGAGGCTGCGGAAGTTTCCGGAATTTCCCATGTCATGGACGCCGATGCAGAAGAAGTAGACAGGATTTTAGGATAATATCCTATTTGTAATCTTCACAATTTTTTATACCAGGCTACACGACACCAGGTAAAATCCGTGCGTTGCTGCAAGGCTGGTGTCGTGTAGTATGGTTTCATACAATGGCAAAGCTGGGGAGAAAAGAAAATAACCATTACGAAAATATTTTCAAACTGATAACCTTCCGGCAACCTTCAATGACCTCTTGAGTTTTTTCCTTGTTGAGGGTTCCGATTTTTTCCAGCAACCTGAGCTTATCCACGGTAGACATTTGGCTGACAACCACAACACTTGTTTTGGAAAAATTTGCAATTCCTTTTTTAAGTTGAATGTTCCCCGGCACAGATGCAAGTCTTCTGTTTGAAGTCAATAGGGCTACGACTGTCGTGTTTATATTGCTCTTGTTCAGCAAATCATTTTGAATAACAACAGCCGGCCTCTTGCCGGATGGGCCTGAATCACCTGAATGACCGAATTTTACCCAGTAAATATCACCCTGATCCGGTTTTACCATGGCAATTCCTCTAAATCGGCATTATCGGCAATGGCTTCGGCCATGAGGCGTTGCTCCTTTCCAACCTCCGGATCACTGAAGACTTCATTGACCTGCTGAATAAATCTTTCTTCTTTGATCTTTCTGAGTCTATCTGCGATGGCCTCTGCCACCAGATGACTTATTTTAATTTTCTCCCTCGATGTGAACTCCTTCATATCATTATACATTTCATCAGGAATTGTCACACTGATTTTAGAATATCCCATCACTAATCCTTCTAGAAAAAAATATAATTATATTAAATATGGTATAATAAAATAAGATTGTCAATACGATTATCTTGTTGTTCACACATCCGGGAAATTGCTACATATCGTTTAGAAAGGGCCATACCCCTTAAAGAAGCGTGGCCCTCAGAAATATATATCGCGTACAACGATTAATTAAACATCAAAGTACAAGAAGAACTCATATGGATGGGGACGCAGTTTGACCGTGTTGATCTCGTTTTTTGTCTTGTAGTTGATCCACATATCAATGACATCCTGGGTGAAGACACTACCCTTTAACAGGAATTCATGGTCTTCCTTAAGTGCTGCCAGGGCCTCATCAAGAGAGCCTGGGGCTGAGGGAATATTGGCCAGTTCCTCAGGGGGTAGATTATAGATGTTCTTGTCCATGGGTTCACCAGGATCGATTTTGTTCTCTATACCATCAAGTACTGCCATCAGCATTGCAGAGAAGGCCAGATACCCGTTGCAGGAGGGATCCGGGGTTCTGAACTCGATCCTCTTGGCCTTGGGAGAATCGGAATACATGGGGATACGGACTGCAGCGCTTCTGTTGCGGCTTGAGTAGGCCAGGTTTACCGGGGCCTCAAAACCAGGCACAAGGCGCTTGTACGAATTGGTAGATGGATTAGAGAAAGCGCACAGGGAACGGCAGTGCTTGAGGATGCCACCCATGGCATACATGCCATTCTCAGAAAGTCCTGCATACTTGTCGCCTGCAAAGGTAGGCTGGCCATCTTTCCATATGCTGATGTGTGTATGCATGCCTGTGCCGTTATCACCATAGAGCGGCTTGGGCATGAAGGTGACAGTATGGCCGTGACGGTGGGCAACATTTTTGAGCACATACTTGAACCACATGAGCTGGTCGCCCATCTGAACAAGAGGCTTGAAACGCATATCGATTTCCGCCTGTCCTGCAGTAGCTACCTCATGGTGCTGGCACTCGACTTCAATGCCGACCTGCTCCAGCGTGAGCAGCATCTCGGTCCTTAAGTCCTGAAATTTGTCCATTGGCGGAACAGGGAAGTAACCCTCTTTGTGGCGGGGCTTGTATCCCAGGTTGGGGCATTCATCCCGGCCAGTGTTCCAGGTGCCCTCTATAGAATCTACCTCGTAGAAGCAGCCGTTACTGGTATTGTCGTAGCGGACATCGTCAAAGATGAAGAATTCAGCCTCAGGCCCAAAGTTCGCAGTGTCACCAATGCCTGTACCCTTGAGATACGCTTCTGCCTTCTTGGCTATGTTCCTAGGATCCCTGGAATATGGCTCCCTGGTTATAGGGTCTGTGATGTCTCCGATCAAAACCAGCGTTGGCTCTACGAAGAAAGGATCTATCTGGGCAGTGGTAGAATCCGGGACAATGAGCATGTCACTGGCATTAATTGGCTGCCATCCGCGAATGCTTGAGCCGTCAAAGCCAAAACCTTCTTCAAAACTGGTCTCATCCAGCTCGCTTAAAGGCACTGTGAAGTGCTGCCACAATCCAAGAAAATCAAGGAAGCGAAGGTCAACTACCTTGAGGCCTTTCTCATTGGCCATGTCCAATACCTGTTTTGGTGTCATAAGATACTTCTCCTTTTATGTAGTTGATTTCGTTGAAAAAATTTTTCTAAAGTTATTTCTTTTTTTAAATTCAAAATTGTGTCTGAATGGCCTTTCTGTTCAGACACTAAATAGCATCCTTACCCCGTTCACCAGTCCTGACTCTTATGACCTCTTCCACAGGGAGCACAAAGATTTTACCATCTCCAAGCTTACCGGTATAGGCAGACTCTCTGATCGTCGCCACTACCTGAGCTACCTGAGCTGCATCTACAATTATTTCAAGTTTAATCTTGGGGATGAAATCTACCACGTACTCTGCACCCCTATAGACCTCTTTATGTCCTTTCTGGCGACCATAGCCCTTGACTTCGGAAATTGTCATTCCCTTGATGCCGATTTCGTTCAGGGCCTCTTTTACGTCGTCCAGCTTGAAGGGCTTTACAATTGCTTCTATTTTCTTCATGGATTCCTCCTTAATCAGGTATACAGGGACGAACAGAATGCGCCATGCATTTTTTTGTCCGCCCTGGGGGGATTATTTATAGAGAATACCCGATCTCACCGTGCTGAGTGAGATCCAGGCCCTGGACCTCTTCTTCTATTGTTACCCTAAGCCCTACTGTAACATCAATAATCTTGAGAATAATAGCACTGCCAATAAATGAGTATGCCATGGTCGCCCCAACAACCCCTCCTCTTGCCTATAATAATGGCAGCCGCCAAGGCTGCAAAGCCGCAATTGATATGAATAACAGTTCCCCCGGCAAAGTCCAGGGCCCCCATGCTTCCAAGCCATCCGCCTCCCCAGACCCAGTGACAGACCGGCATATAGATCAGTGAGCTCCACAGCACTGTGAATATCAAAAAGGCAGAGAATTTCATTCTCTCGGCAAAGCCTCCGGTTATCAGGGCCGGAGTCAGGATGGCAAACATCAGTTGAAATGCGCAGAAGAGCAGATCCGGGATAGTGTCGGAGTACGGGCCTGCTTTTGTGCCCACGCCCTTTAGCCACATCCAGTCAAGGTTTCCTGTGAGTCCACCGATATCAGGGCCAAATGCCATGGAGTAACCATAGGTAACCCAAATAACAGAGACTATTCCCAGGCAGATGAAACTCTGCATGATGGTGCCAAGGACGTTCTTAGAACGGACAAGTCCACCGTAAAATAGCGCCAGCCCGGGTGTCATGAGCATGACAAGGGCACTGGATACCAACATGAAGGCTATATCACCTGTGTTCATTACCTTATTCCTTTCGTTTCAATCAAATTAAGTGTTGCAGGCCATTTTTCTCCACAGGGTCATCAGCAATACCGGTGCTGCTGCAGTCAGTATAAATGCAATGTTTTCTGATTGATTCTGAGCCATACACCTTCTTCTCCATTAGGATTTACATTTTTATAACCTTGCAGCATGACGGCCAAATGGCAATTTCCCAAACCGGGTTTAACTGAATATCTGTTCATAAAACTCTCTCCTCCTTTTTTCTTGCTGTTTTTTTGTTAATAAAGCTGACGACGTTTTTATGGTCTCATGATGCCGTCAGCCGTCACGCTGTATTCAAGTATCCTTGATCCATACTCAATATTGATGCCAGACATGGTTTTCAGTATTTTTATTGTGTCAGAACAATAGGTTATAAACAGGAATGACAGGATGTGAGAGGAGAAGCTATTTGATTATTACTACATTTTTGTAAGATTAAATCCGTTTTAATACAAACTCGTAAGTTCCTATGGATTAACCTGATCCGGGCGGGCGCAAACCATATTTCTTGATACGGTAACCGATTTGCCGCTGAGTCAGGCCCAAGTCTCGTGCAGCTCTGACCTGAACCCATCCGTGACGACGAAGAGCGGCCTCAACTTCCTTACGTTCAAGGTCCTTCAAAGAGCATGTGCGTTTTTCCAGGACCTCATATATGGCCTTACTCGTCCCAATAATATTGTGTCTGCTGTGAGGTCTGCGGGCTTCTGCTCGAAGGGACCGGTTTTCCTCAATCAGGCTCTTTTCCTTGCAGCAGATGGTCTGGTGAAGTTTTAGGAACTGGGCGATCAATATGGCCACTTTAGTAAGAAAACGAACGTCTTCTTTAAAGGATACCTCCGGAAATTCCCCATTTATCTTCTTTATGTGTCAGGCCGTAAGATGCCCTTATACTCAAGATACTACCAGTCTCATCCAGTAGGACCAGAGTGGCGCGCTCCATGAAAAGTGTGGTGTGGAAGACGTGCAATATCTGAGATAGGGCCTTGTCGAGATACAGGGCTGAGCCCACGACCTGCGAGATCTCGTAGATGGCCCGCGATTCAAGGGCCTCTACTTCTGGCACCTTTGCTGAAAATGACGGAATACTGTCTTCACGCTGCTCGATCTGAATCATATATCCCTTCTCTTTGAAAGAGGACAATCAGCAAAGATCGTTGCAGACTTCAAGCTTGCAGCTTGAGCCTGCCCCGCCTTCGCTCAGCTCCGCACTCGCTGTAAAAATCATCCGCCGCAAATAACAACGTCTCAAAAAAAATTGACTCTGATTGGAGTTAAGTTTATACTTTTAAGTATAAACTTAACTGTAGGGGGTATCATGAAAGCCACAGCAAAAGATTTGAGGTTCCATTCAAAAGAACTCATCGATTCTGTCAGCAGAGGTGAAGAAGTCATTATCACTTTCCGTGGAAAACCCTGCGCCAAGCTTGTTCCCTATCAGGATCTTAAGAATAAAACAGAAGAAAATGAACTGTTCGGAATGTGGAAAGATAATGACACTGTCGATAATGTTAATGAGTACGTTAGAAATTTAAGAAAAGGAAGGTTCTAAATGCTCATCGATACTGATGTCCTCATTTGGTATTTAAAAGGGAATGAGAAGGCATATCAAGTCATTGAGAATTCAAGCAATTTCTTTATTTCTGTTGTAACCTATATGGAACTTGTCCAAGGGATGAGAAACAAAAAAGAACTAAGCAATCTCCGCAAAGCTCTGCATATTTGGAATGCTAAAATTCTATATATTTCCGAAGAGATATCTGCCAAAGTAATGTTTTACGTCGAGCAACATTTTTTAAGTCATTCAATGCAATTGGCAGATGCGCTCATCGGAGCAAGGGCAATCGCTTATGGTAATCCTGTTCTTACTGGGAACGAAAAACATTACAAGGCCTTGAAAGACCTGAAAATCAAGAGATTTAGGCCATAACATCTTGTAATAATACAAAAAACATCAAATTGGGTAAAGGGAAGTTTTTCTCTCTCCCTCCCCACGCCACGTGTTGCCACGTGGCGCGCTTCCGAATTTAGAGAAATTCTCATAAGACCAAAATTTGGCCTTACTCATGAGGAGTATTTTTCAATTGCCAAAGAAATAGAAGATATTTTTTGCTTTGTGTTCCCTCAAATCACAGTTGATTTAATCAAGGACGACCCGGATGATAACATCATACTTGAATGTGCTTTAGCTGCAGATGTGAAATATATAGTAACTGGAGATCCGCATTTATTGAATTTGGAGTCGTTCGAAAAAATCAAAATCATTTCACCTGCAACGTTCGTTACTGAATTTGTACCCGTTCACGGGATTACAACGCCCGTTTTATCGCAACCCACCGAACTGTAAGCGTTTACAGGGTATTGCAGATGCGAGGCGGAGGGTACGCAGACGTACTTCCTGTACTTCAAGTGCCCGACAACAAAGCAGATGCGGTGCCCTGTGAACGCTTACCTGAATTTTAAGTAAGTGGTTCTAAAAATGGACGTATCCGCCTGGCCATTTTGGATCACTCATTATCATCCCGTCTCGCTGCCCTGAGTCAATGCAAAACCACTCAATAGCCCCTAAGACCTAAATTGAGCGGTTAGCCTTTAGCGGTTAGCTATTAGTTTAATGATTATCGGTCTGCCGCCCTGACAAGCAGGATGTTTTGTTATTACAAACTTTCACCCTGTTGAATGCAGCTTCGCTACCCCCTTTGGGGATTCAATGGCTAGCGGCTAATCGCTCAACTTAGGAAAACTGGGTAAAGATGAAATCGGCGTCATTCGCTCAATCTGTCCAGCGGGCTCTGGAGACTGGTAATATCGCGTTTCATTACATGTGTGTAAATCTCAGTGGTCTTAACATCCGCATGGCCCATAAGTTCCTGGAGCACCCGGATGTTAATGCCGTTCTCCAGCATATGGGTGGCGAAACTGTGCCGCAGCGTATGACAGGTGGCACGCTTCTGAATCCCGGCCCGTTGAACAGCGAGCTTGACAGCCTTCTGGAGGCCGGACTCCAACACATGGTGACGCATCTCACGGCCTGACCTCGGGTCGATGGACCTTTTTTTGGCTGGAAAAACATACTGCCAGCGTGTTTCTCTGGCTGCATTGGGATATTTGCGAGATAATGCCTCGGGCAGATATACCTCACCGTAACCTTCCTCAAGGTCTCTGTGATGCAAATCCGTTACTCTTTCAATATGCAATCGTAGTTCTTCGCAAATATTCTGTGGAAGAATGGTTGTCCTATCCTTACCGCCTTTGCCGCCTCGGACATAGAGGATGTCTTGGCCAAAGTCTACGTCCTGGATGCGTAATCGGACGCATTCCATGAGGCGCAAGCCTGCCCCATAAAGCAGTTTTGCCATTAATGCATGAGTTCCGCTTATCATCCTGAGCACCTGTTGAACTTCCTCTTGAGTCAGGACGGTTGGAGGGCTCAGTTTTCGTTTTGAACGGACAGGGGCGATCTTGCCATCAAGGGGCTGATTAAGGACATCACGATAGAGAAAGACGAGAGCATTCAAGGCCTGGCGCTGTGTGGAGGCAGCAGCATTGCCTTTGGTCGCCAGGTGTGATAGAAATTTTTCAATATGCTTCGCATCAAGTTTCCGGGGATGAGTTTTGCCTCCGAAAAACTGAATATAGCGAAGAATCCATTGGCAGTAAGTGGACTCGGTACGATAGGCATAATGATAGTAACGGAGTACCTCCCGCACTTGGTCCATTAATTTGGCATTCGGATCTGGTCGAAATTTTGGTTTATTTTCCATGGTGGATATGATAATCTCACAATATATGGAAATTTACAAGCAATATTTAATAAGTGGACCACTTTTCCCATATTGAACTGCTTAATATGAAAATAGATGGAAAATATGTCCATCTATATAGTTTAATATCATGGAAAGTTTCCATTTATTACTCTGTTCGGCTTCGGAAATCATGATAGACCTACAAGACATCACACCAGAACCTGAGCAGATCGAATACCTTGGCTATCAGATGGCGAGGTTTGGCTCATCTGACCCAGAGGCACAAAGGATAGATAAAATCCAACCGCAGTACTCGCAAATCTGCCCATACTGCAAGACAAAGTTGAAGTCGGTTCTCTCTAAGGATCACGGGAGCTGGGGGTACATAACTTTTGCTTGCTACGGTTGCGGGTGGTATTGTGGCGTTGAGACCTCAGAAATACATCCGTTCTACTGCGATTCGGCGATACTCAAAGCAAACCTATTGCGGGGTCCAATACCAAGCGAGGAGATCGCTAGGGCTCTCCTTCAACAACGGGATTTGGCCTACAAAATTGATCCTATCGACTTAGAAAAAGCTGTTACAGCGACGCTGGGCACACTATTCGATTGTCGCGCCGAACATGTCGGCG
>Ga0075115_10000345_pt1 | contig 22910 bp, 21 predicted proteins | sample AntAceMetag02UKH_FD_69785 | JGI IMG/M metagenome (GOLD analysis project Ga0075115, IMG submission 69785) | Saline lake microbial communities from Ace Lake, Antarctica - Antarctic Ace Lake Metagenome 02UKH | ecosystem: Environmental > Aquatic > Non-marine Saline and Alkaline > Saline | place... | reverse complement strand
CTCCAAGATCATCGATAGTAACACCTACTATCTCCTCTATACCCCGTTGATAGAGTTCAGAAACTGCCTTCTCACCCAGGGTCTGCTCATCCAGGGTTCTCATCCCCCCGAATAACACCTAAACCGCCGGCGTTACTGATAAACCCATCGAGCATATTAGTAAGCTCCGTCCCTTGGATCAAGCTGAAGCTTGATCTTGGCAGTTGCTCAGCAACTGCGGAAGCTGCCGTCTGTTATATGCCTAAAGAACGCTCAGTTTACTGCGCATCCAACCTTCAATTACCTGCCCGACCTCATCCCGATTTGTCTCATGCAGAGTTTCGTGCCGTGATCCATCAAAGAGCTTCAGCGTCACATCCTGAAGCTCAAGATCCTTATATGACTGATGGACTTTGCGAACCCCTTTACCAAATCCTCCCACAGGATCCATTGCGCCGCTCACCAGTAATATCGGTGTATCTTTCTGCATCTTTGCCAGCTCAGCTTTCTTGTTTATAAACCCTAAACCGGTAAGCATATCCTCAAAGAATTTTGAGGTACAGATAAAGCCACAGTAGGGATCGGAAACATATGCATCAACCTGTTTTGTGTCCCTGCTAAGCCAATCAAATTTTGTTCTGTTCGGCTCAAAAGATTTACCATACGATCCAAATGACATCTGATCAAGTTTTTGGTTCCGGCTTTTTGGTCCCTGTTTTTTCACAGCTCTTTTGGCAATAATCTTTCCAATTTTTCCTACGATTCCGGGATTTGCTGCAGTTCCCGATAATACTACTGCATCATAGATGCCGGGATGGGTAATCATTAGTGTTTGGGCAAAAAGGGCGCCCATACTATGCCCGAATAGCACAGTGGGTTTTCCGGGTTCTTTTGTTTTGATTATTTCAGTTAGTTCGAACACATCCTCAACGGCTCTGAACCATCCATCCTCATCGGCAAAGTATCCAAGTTCTTTTTCGTCCCCGGCTGTTTTCCCATGCCCCCGGAGATCCACCGCATAGACTGAATAACCCATTTTGTTGAGAAATTTAGCAAAATACTCATACCGTGCAGCATGTTCGGCCATACCATGCACTATTTGTACTACAGCCTTGGTTTCGGCTCTGGGAATCCAGGAAAGATAGTGGATTTCTTTTCCATCTGTTGCGGTAAAGGTATTATTTCTTGCCATTGGTTTTTCCTTATTGTATTGTAGGTTTAAATAACACAATAATACCCTCTCTCACTGGATACCGCAAGGATCAGTTTTTCTTATTCCACATAAATTGATACATTAACATGATCATCTTTATCATCTGCATCAATATCAACAAGCGGGCCATCCATTAATTCATCAATATTGGAAAGAATGTTGTTAAGATCAATGCCCTGCTCTTTCATCTGGGACTTTGCCTCGCGGGGAACCAGCTTTTCTGCTATCTTAGCCAGTCTGAGGGGGATCCTGATATTGGCTTTATCCTTCCCTGTCTCAGTATCAGTGATTTTAATCCGCAGCTTTTTCCCTTTAAGAGAAGGTTTTACACCCGAAAGCTGCTCTTCGACCTTGTCCTCACTCTCACTATCGCCGCCGCCAATGGCTTTCATAAGTTCTGCACCCTCTTCGGCAGTTACTTTACCCTCTTCAATCATTTTCAGTATTCTCATATATTCTTCGTTCATTTGTCGCTCCTATTTTCCCTTTTTTCCCGCCCATTCGGAAATTAGTCTTCTTCACCATCACCCTTAAGAAGTTTTGTCGCTTCACCAACACTCAGCTCACCCTTATCCAGGCGATCCAGAATCTCCCTTCTCTTGTCCGGTGCAACTCCGCGATCAATCGCATATCCCAGTTTTCCAATTACACTATCGAGCATACCGCGAACCGTCGGATATGAAACGCTAAGTGCTTTCTCCATCTCCTTGATCGAACCACGGGACTGGACAAACATCTCCACAAATTCAAGATCCTCCCGGGATAATGAAAATAATTTCGATTCGGGAGGAGAGAAATCTCCCTCTATTTTTGTTCTGCAGGATGGGCAGGCCAGAACCTTTACCCGAAGTTCCGATCCGCAAACCGGACAGTCATGCAGCTGCTTCTTTTTCATCTTGTGCTCCTGATTTCATAAGGGATTCTCTTATTCCCATAAGGAATTCTCTGCTCATTGGTAATTACAGCGGCATATTTGCGATATTGATTCTCAAACCGATTTCCCAATTTGAATTGGATTTCCCGCAAAATACTTATAACCAACAGTTTAAAACAAGCAGAGACCTGTCCACCGGATTCCCGGCACATTCTATATTCCCAGGTATTTTGGTACTGTCGATACAGTTCTGTTTCTCTTTTTCTTAATTCCAATGTTTCTCTATCTATTGCCATACAACCCTCCAAAAAAGAGGACCGCGCGCGATCCCGGCATAGGATCTTAAGAACATTATTCTTTGTTCTGTATAGACAATATACAACGACATATTCACCAAGTCAAGCATTATTATTAATTTTATTAATTTTTTTATGTTTTTTATTAATATTATTAATATATTTATCAATTATGTTAATTCCTCCACATCCCCGCAGTTGCAAAGCAACTCTCAAGTTGAATATTCTCAACCAGACGTGATATTCTCGTCCAGGCTACCCCCGCCACGCAGTTGCGCAAAGCAACTGTTGAGGTGAGTAATCTCACTCCCCCACCACGCAGTTGCCCAGCAACTCTCCTGACTCCCCCGCCATGCAGTTGCAAAGCAACTGCTGAGGCAAGTAACCTTGCCAATTGACATAAAGAACCGGTTTAGCTACAATTTAAAAGAATGAATGCACCAGGTTTGATTGACCTCAGCAAAAATGAAACACTCTTTGTCATCTCTGACATTCATGGAAAAGCAGATCCACTCCGCATGGCCTTTGGAAAATTCTCCCGAAAAAAAGAATTTCATATCCTGATTGCCGGAGATTTAATGGTACGAAATTCGTCGAAAGCCGCCTCGTTGCTGCAAAAACAAAAAAATCATATAACTGCCGTTCGGGGAAACTGCGACAGCAGTATCGATCAGGATCTGGCGGGTTTACCCCTGCCGCTTGTGCAAAATATTATCTGGAAAGAACGTACACTGCTCATGACCCACGGTCATACACTTTCACAGGGAAGAGTCCCGCTGCTTCCTTCAGGAAGTATTTTAATAACCGGACACACCCACTACCCCGCGCTCTCTATGGATAATGAGAGTGGAATCATATTACTGAATCCCGGATCCATCGCATCACCCAGACAAGGATCAAAAGCATCCTATGCGGTAATAACAAAAACCGGCATCTCGGTAATCTCATTATTCAGCGGAAAAAAGCTGCTGTCGTTGACACTTCCTCCTCCATGATCTCGCAGTTGCAAAGCAACTGCCAAGGCCGGTATACCGGCTCACCTTCCCTGAAATGATACAAACCAGACCCACCAACAGACTCGGCATGCTCTTATTGCAATATCAACTTCAGGCTGATACACTTCTGGTACAAGTACAAGTATAATAACACTGTGTTAAGGACACCTGATTCAATGCGTAAAATTTTACCAAAAAAGCTCCTGCTGCTAATACCCCTGTTCATAGGAATCCTTCAAACAACACCTGCAGTTGAGATTACTAAATTCTGGCTGATAGAGGAAGATACCGGTAACGTTACGACCATGCAAAAGCTGACTCTTCCCGAATATACCTATAATGAGCAGCTGGATTTGCTGTTTGAGATTAGTGATGCAAAGCTCGCAAGCAATACCGGGGATATAAGCTGGGTAATAAGCTTTTACACAAACGGAAAACTGGAGACCCGGCTGGAGGAGCAGTTTTATACACCTGAATTTGCGGGTGAAAGCTTCGGTCACTGGAGAGTCCTCTCTATACCCATACCTGAAGTTCCCGGTGTGCAAAGTATAAAAATCACCATAACCGATCACATTTCCGGACTGGAAAAGAGTGCTTCATCAACCTATTTTGTCAAAAATCCAAATGGGACAGCTCCATTTCAAAAAACCCCAGCCGATGCGAACCTGAAAAGTATCCTGACCGGATTCGGACTTGAGGATGTAGAGGTAGTAGAGACCCGCAACAACATCCTCGTAGAATATAACTGTGGTACACATATTGATTATGACACACTACTATGTCAGTTTATTGTGATAACGATTCAAAGTGCATTTGCCAATCCTGATGCAGAATATATTGTGATAATCACGAAAGCCAGAAACATCCCTGTGGTGAGAACCTGGGCTGCCACCAAAGAGATCCTCGATTTTGCGAATGAAAAAGTTACATTCAGCACCTTCTACAACGAATCCATTCATGCTGACTTCTCAGTATACAAAGGAGCTATACTCCCAATCACCGGCGGGAACCCTATGGAACCCATTGAATTACCGTCGGATATTGAAGCCGCAGCTGAGGGAAATCTACTGATATTTGAAACCTTTGATACAAATGACAGCGGATGGTTTACCAACGAAGAAGTCACCGTAAGTGACGGTACATACCGAATGCACCCCGCCAACACAGGCCGGCTCTCTTTTATGCTCTATGAAATACCAGATGGTGAAATCACCGTACACACACGACAACAGGAAGGAAATAGTGACGCCGGATACGGTCTCTTGTTTCGTGTCAGCGATAATACCAACTTCTACTACTTCCTGATTGCAGAACTCGGCTATTTCAGCTTTGGGTATGCCATTGATAATGAATACATAGCCATTATACCCTGGACAGAGACCGCTGCCATCAAGCAGGATGAGGAGAGTACTAATATCCTGAAAGTTAACATGCTGGGAGATACTATTCGTGGATCAATAAATGGGGAAGAGGTATTTTCAACCCATGATACTACCTTCCGCAATGGCGGTCTGGGATTCCTGACATCCTCTAATATATCAATCAGCTACGACAATCTTGAAGTCTGGCTGGAATCGATACCCGGGGAGAATCGAAGTGAGTAAAAAACGGCTCCTGAAACTTCCCCTACTCCTACTGGCACTCATCTCTTTTGCACCCCTTATGGCAGCACCGGGCACCTTTGGCGACAACAACATTCAGGGCGTCGTAAATCCTGCCTCCGTCCCTCAAACCATTACCTGGACTATTGAGACCGCCTTCCTGGCAGAAATCAGCAGGACACAGGATGATGGATATTTAATTGACAGACAATACACGAACATTCAGGACATAACTGATTACATATCCCGTGAGTTCCTATTGCCGATCCCGGAGGCAGGAGAGCTAAGCTATCATATTGATGGGAAAATTGGTGCAGAACCGGAAATTCTTATCCCTGTTCAAATATTCAGCAAAGCTGGAGCTGCGCAAATCTCGGTGTATCAGCACTCACAAGGTTCCTTGCAAGCTGTATGGCTGCCGGGTTTTGTCACTTTCACGGTAACATTCACCCCTGAGGATGGAAAGTTGCCGGCGGGATATACACTACCACCAGCCGGGAACGGAAGAGTACTGGAATCCGGCATACAGAGTTTACAACTCCCGGCTGTGCAGAAGCAGTTTGATGAAGCGTATGCAGATTTTATTGCCAGCCGGGATCAATGGGCAGATTTTTTTAATGCAAATCTTCAATCACGTCAAACAAAACGCATTACCGAATATCCGGGTATTTCAGGTACTAACGCAGCAGAAAAAACTGTGTCATGGATTGGCATTAAATTTAACGGGGCTGATATTCAGCAGCTCTCATCAACCCTGGACAAACTTACGGTTCAGATTAGCGTGCCGTACCTGGCATCCGATGTAAACAGGCTCTTAAACTGGGGATCCCTGCTTATAGACAAATCCGGATCTTTTCAGGCGGTACTATCAGGAACCGCAGAGACAGCAGAATCTCTCAGCACCATGTTGACCTATTATGCCTACAATACGCAGACAGGTGAAATGACTGATTTCAACTTCGAGAAAAACCGTATGCTTATCAGCGAACTGCTACAATTTTAAAATCTGAAACGAAGCTGGTGGGAAAGAATAGAATCAACTCCTCCCTATGTATAATCCATCGTCAAATACCGATAAGGAGGTTCGTCCTCTTCAATCTCAGGAAATCGCCCGGGAGCCTCGTAGAATCTATTATCTGCAGCATCATCATTCACCATACTCACCTCACCGGTAAGTACTGGTCCTTTGCCCTCTTCAGCATAGAACCGATGATAAATTCCCGGCATAAGTGTCAGGCTCTCACCAGGACTTAACGTAATCATACCCCCAGCTGGAATCGTTTTCTCAATTCCATCAACCTGAATTTTAACCGGATCCGTAGAAAGCTCTTCATCCGCCGTGCTTCCATAGAGTTGAAAACAGAGATTCCCGCCGCCCCTGTTGATAATATCTTCCATTTTATTCCAGTGGAAATGAAGCGGGATCTCCTGTTTTTCCTGAACTACCATTATCTTCTCAGCATACGGTTTCCCATACAAATTTTCACCACCATTTCGAATGGTTACTAAAACAAGTCCCTGTTTCAGAAACTCTCCACTACCAAAATCCGTGATATCCCAGCCCAGTCCTGCAGAGACTATCTCATTGATAGAGTCCTTGTTCTTAACCCAATCATTTTTCGTCCAGGAAGCCCAGGGAGGAAGCAGAAACTGTCTCCGTGCCATAAAGCGCTCGGCGCCCCTGATTATTTTATTAATTTCACTTCTTTTCATCTCTCTATCCCCTTTATGCTGCACACAACAAACAAGAATCCTAAGCTTTAAGTTGTACAAAGTACAAGTATACCATTTGAAAACCAACCGGGTAAAGAAGATTTCCCCGGGAATACTTTGAAAACGTTTCTTCATGGTACATCTTCATTCCTTTTTTTTGGATAAAAAGTTTTTGCATAAATAAGACATTTTTCTTATTCAGGATCGGAATGCAATTACCGAACTTTTATTTTTATGGTCACACCTTTTCATTTTGATGAATTACATCAACTTATATTATTATATTACATATACTTACAAAATTTTATACCAAGAATCACATGATATGACTACAATAATTTATTTTGCTTTTCTATCTATACAAATATAATTTTATATGTATAATTATTGAATATTCGTCAATTTTTATGTATATTTATACAAGAAGAAGGTTGTTATGATACAAGCAGGCATTATCGGAGCATCCGGATATACCGGACAGGAACTCTACAGAATACTCTCTGCACATCCGGAAGTAGCGATTAAAGTTATAACATCCCGCACCTATGCCGGACAGCCGCTTGGAAGTGTATACGGAAATCTCTACCGTACCGGCTCTAGTAATGGCTCTAGTAATGGTCAGGCAAAAGGCGGAGCGGCTGTATTCAGCAACGTCTCCATACAGGAAGCAGCCGGGGAGTGCGATGTACTGTTTCTCGCCCTTCCCCACGGACTTGCATCCCACCAGGTAACCCCTGAACTACTCAAAAAAACATATATAATTGACTTGGGAGCCGATTACCGGCTGAAATCCAGAGACATCTATGAAACCTGGTATAAAACAGAACATGGATCACCGGAATTACTGCCTGAAGCAGTATACGGCTTATGTGAATGGTTCAGACAAGAGATTAAGCACGCAAAAATCGTGGCTAATCCCGGGTGCTATACCACCTGTTCAATCCTCACTCTGGCTCCATTGGTACAGGCAGGAGTTATCGATCCCGCATCTATCATAATTGATGCAAAGTCAGGAGTATCAGGAGCCGGACGAGCCGCAAAAACAGGATCATTATACGCAGAAAGCAGTGAATCGGTAAAAGCATATAGCGTTGCATCACACCGGCATACACCGGAAATCGAAGAACAACTCTCTATCTTATCCGGTACAGATGTCACCATCAGCTTTACCCCGCACCTTATCCCCATGAACAGAGGCATCCTGATTACCGCGTATGCATCACCTAAACCCGGAGTTACCGGACAGGATATAGCCGATGCATATCAGACAGCATACAAGGATGAGTACTTTATCAGACTTCTGCCTGATGGAGTGTTCCCGGAAACGCGCTGGGTAAAAGGATCCAACTTTTGTGATATTGGATTTCTGCTGGATACCAGAACAAACCGACTGATAATGGGTGGAGCAATCGATAATCTGGTAAAAGGGGCCTCAGGACAGGCTGTCCAGAACATGAATATTATGTTTGGTCTAAAAGAACAGACAGGAATTGATTCACTTCCCATATTTCCTGCATAATAACAGTATAACCTGATTCGCGAATCATGGATTTGCAGGTTTAAAATAGAAAGGAACAGTACATGAAATTATTAGATAGCGGCCTCAGTGCCGTACAAGGATACAAAACTGCAGGTATACATGCCGGCATAAAAAAAGCTAAAAAAGATCTCGCACTGATCGTCAGCGATATACCCGCGGCTGCAGCAGGTGTCTTTACCATAAACAAGGTTCAGGCCGCACCGGTAACCTATGACAAAGCGGTTATAAGTGCCGGAAAACCCGTACGCGCTATCGTGGTGAACAGCGGGAATGCCAATGCCTGTACCGGAAAAACCGGACTAAAAGATGCAGAAACCATGGCCGCATCCACAGCAAAGGCTCTGGGTCTGGATTTAGGTGCAGAGACTGGTACAGAAGTTCTTGTCTGCTCTACCGGGGTAATCGGTGTACCCCTACCCATGAAAATTGTTGAGAGCGGCATACTGATGGCTGCCGAAAAACTCTCATCAACCCGGAAATCAGCAGTTAATGCGGCTGAGGCCATACTGACGACCGACACCTTTAAAAAAGAGATAGCAGTTGAAATAACTATTGGAGGGAAACCAGTGGTACTGGCCGGAATAGCAAAAGGATCCGGAATGATTCACCCGAATATGGCTACCCTGCTCTCATTTATCATAACCGATGCAAATATTAAAGCGGAAACCCTGCAGGGACTGCTCGGAAAATCAATCAGCTCAACCTACAACATGATCTCTGTAGATGGAGATACCAGCACAAACGATACCGTGCTGACCTTGGCAAACGGAGCCTCCAACACCCCTCTTATAGAAAAAGGGACGGAGGAGAACGCAACAGATGAGTACACAAAATTTGCCGGGGCATTTGACTATGTGCATGCCTATCTTGCAAAACAAATTGTACGCGATGGAGAAGGTGCCAGTAAATTTATCGAAGCGCACATATCAGGCGCAGCAAATGAAAAGGATGCAAAACTTCTGGCGAAATCAATTATCACTTCAAACCTGGTTAAAACAGCCATGTTCGGCGAAGATGCAAATTGGGGAAGAATTATTTGTGCAATGGGTTACTCCGGTGCGCAGTTCAATCCGGATACTGTCGATCTGACAATAGCAAGCAACCAGGGAAGAATCCTCCTGCTTCAACAGGGCGCACCCGTAACCTTTGACGAAAACATTGCCCTTGCCATATTGAAAGAACATGATATTGTGATAACAGCAATACTTCAGGACGGGAGTGCTAAAGCGACAGCCTGGGGCTGCGACCTGAGTTATGATTATGTAAAGATTAATGGAAAGTACAGAACATAACCCGGTTGGAGAGGAGATACACATGGATAAATATATTGGAAAAGCCAAAGTACTGATCGAGGCCCTGCCCTATATAAAACGATTTTCCGGAAAAGTGGTCGTTATAAAATACGGCGGCAGCGCCATGGACAATGAGTACATGAAGGATCTGGTAATTCAGGACATCGTATTGATGAAACTTGTCGGTATGAAACCCGTTATCGTGCATGGCGGAGGAAAAGCGATCTCCAAGATGATGACAAGGCTGGGAAAAGAGACCCGGTTTGTAGATGGATTGCGGGTAACCGATGCAGAAACAGCTGAGATAGTGGAAATGGTTCTCTCCGGGAATATCAACAAACAGATTGTTCAGGCCATTCAGAATCACGGCATGAAAGCTGTGGGAATAAACGGCAAAGACGCCAATACACTCACCGCGGTAAAAACGACAGTAAGGGGAAAAGATATCGGGTTTGTCGGTACTATCACAAAAACCGATCCTGCACTCGTGCTTTCACTTATAGAAAATGATTTTATCCCGGTAATCGCTCCGATTGGAACCGATGCACAGGGAAATACCTATAATATTAATGCTGATTTTGCCGCTTCTGCAATTGCCGGTGCGTTAAGTGCCCAAAAACTGGTTTTTCTTACTGATGTTGAGGGGATTTTGAAAGATATGAATGATCCTGATTCAATAATCCGGAGACTCACTGCTGCAGAAGCTGAAAACTATATTGCGGACGGCACCATATCCGGCGGAATGATCCCAAAAACTACCTGTTGTATTGATGGAATACAGAAGGGTGTTGATAGTGTCCATATCCTTGATGGAAGAACAGAACACAGTATGCTGCTGGAAATATTTACCAACAATGGCATCGGCACTATGATAACGCATTAAACTTAGCAGATAAAAAGAGAGACTAACATGAAAACATATGATGAATTACTGAATACCGGAAAATCTCACATGATGAACACCTACGCCCAGCTGCCTATAGTGCTTACCGGGGGAAGCGGCAGCCGTGTGCAGGACAGCAACGGCAAAACCTACCTCGATTTCGTGGCCGGTATTGCAGTTAATGCATTGGGGTATGGAAACGAAACCCTAAAAACCGCCCTTAAAGCCGTTATTGACTCAGGCCTCACCCACTGCTCCAACCTCTACTGGAATGAGCATGCCATTACAGCAGCCGCTCTACTTGCAGAACTTAGCGGTCTTGATCGGGTATTTTTCTGCAACAGCGGAGCTGAAGCAAATGAAGCTGCCATGAAACTTGCCCGAAAATACGGGTTCCTGCATAAAGGTCCGGGAGCCGGAAAAATTATCTCCATGAAGCAATCCTTTCACGGCCGTACCTATGCAGCAATAACTGCTACCGGTCAGCCAAAATATCACAAAGGTTTTGCTCCCCTAATGCCGGATATTGAGTTTGCTGAATTCAACAACTCTGCCAGTGTAGAGGCTCTTATTGATGATAAGACTTGTGCAGTAATTCTGGAACCTGTCCAGGGAGAAGGCGGAATCCATCCGGCAGACCCGCAATTTCTCAAAGATGTTCGAAAGCTTTGTGATACATACGATGCCCTCCTTATATTTGATGAAGTTCAGTGCGGGATGGGAAGATGCGGCAAACCCTTTGCCTACCAGCTCTCCGGAGTAACTCCGGATGCGGTAAGTCTGGCAAAAGGGCTGGGTGCCGGCCTGCCCATCGGCGCCCTGGTTGCATCCGAGAAAGCTGCCTCAGCTTTTACGCCCGGAGATCACGCCTCCACTTTTGGTGGAAATCTCCTGTCAACAGCCGCGGCATCAGTTGTTCTTACCAGCTTAAAAGATGGAACACTGCCTTCAAATGCTGAAAAACGCGGAACACAACTCACCACAGGACTCACAGAACTCCAGCAGGAATTTCCCGGCCTGATCACCGATATTCGCGGCATTGGGTTGATGCAGGGTATCGAGCTTTCAGAATTAGCTGCACCTGTTATAGCTCTCTGTCTCAAAAAAGGATTGCTGCTAGTATCTGCAGGAACCCATATTATCCGGTTTGTACCTCCTTTAACGGTAACTGCGAATGAGATCAGCGAGATGCTTGCTATCCTGAAATCGACTATTTCTGAAATGAAAAAAACCTGATTCTCAAACGAACGAGAGAAGCGGAACCAACAAGTTGGTTCCATTTCCGAGTGAGAGCCAGAGGACGCAAGGATCCATACACCGCCCCTTGGGGCGGAATGGGACCACTTGTGGCCCCGGATCTAGGGCTTGCCCTGGGGTATGATACCTTTCATCCAGGGTAAAATTGCAATAGAGTGCACCACATGCTATTATGCATATATAAAAACTAATATTCAGGGGGATAAAAATGGGCAGACCTATTACTATGTTCACAGGACAATGGGCAGATTTAACTTTTGAGGATGCCTGTAGAAAAATCAGTACTTTGGGGTATGAAGGGGTTGAGATAGCCTGCTGGGGTGATCATATGGACGTCCGCAAAGCAGTTGAGGATCCTTCATATGCTGCGGGAAGAAAAGCAATTCTGAATAAATATGGGCTCGAGTGTTATGCTCTGGGCGCACACCTTGCCGGCCAGTGCGTAGGTGACTTTTGGGAACCCCGAATTAACACTTTTGCACCGACAGAACTCGCTGGTAATCCGGACGCCATCCGTACATGGGCTATTGAGGAGATGAAATATACTGCAAGAGCAGCCGAGGCTATGGGCTGTAAGATTGTGACCGGATTTATGGGATCACCAATCTGGAAATACTTCTACTCGTTTCCGCCCACCACAAAAAAAATGATCGATGACGGCTATGTTTTGATAAAAAAACTCTGGGATCCCATTCTTGAAGTATTTGATATTGCGGGAGTGAAATTTGCCCTGGAGGTTCATCCTTCAGAAATTGCCTACGACTACTACACCACAAAGCGTTTGTTCGAAATTTTTGAAAACAGAGCTGCACTTGGTATCAATTTCGATCCTTCGCATCTCATCTGGCAGGGTTTACAGCCGGAACTCCTGATCCGGGATTTTCCTGACAGGATTTACCACGTGCACATTAAGGATGCTGCAGTAACTTTGGATGGACGATCCGGGATTCTTGGATCTCATCTTGAATTTGGCAATCTGAACCGCGGTTGGAATTTCCGCTCTCCCGGACATGGAGATGTAAATTTTGAGGCTATTATTCGTGAACTCAACGCTATTGGATATGAAGGTCCTCTCTCGGTAGAGTGGGAGGATAATGGGATGGATAGAGATTATGGGGCTAAGGATGCTCTGGAATTTGTTCAGTCGATTAATTTCTCTCCTTCTCCTATTGAATTTGACAAGTCAATGGAGAATTAGATTGTTATTCGGGTTTTTATTCGAGTTTATCTCCAAACATCAGTGAACTGAGAACAAGAATCCCATTCATAATAGAATCATCATTAAAGTCGAACGTATTTGAGTGTATCGGGGCACAATCGTCCCCGGTACCAAGCCAAAACATGCATCCGGGGACTCTGTCAAGGTAAAAAGCAAAATCCTCAGCTCCCATGGTATGGGTTTTTGCCGGGATAAATGCTCCTTCTCCAAGCACTTTGTTCACTGCCTGATGCAGAATCTCTGTCTGGTCAGGATCATTAATCACTGGTATATGATACTTTCTGTCATACTCCAAAGTGTATTCAACATTACAGGTCTCTGCCGATTTACGCAGCTCATCACGTATTGACGCCTCAATTGCATCACCCGTTGATGTATCAATATAGCGGGTAGTTCCCTGCACAACTGCTTCGGAGGGAATCACATTTGAATTCATCCCGCCCTGAACAGCACAAACTGATATTACAGCCCCTGATTCTTCCTTATATCGTGTATGAAGATTCTGCAGCCGCAGCACGGTATCCGCTGCAGGAATCAGTGGGTTAAGACCGTTCTCCGGAGTTGCCCCATGGGTTCCTTTTCCCCTAAAAACAACCTTAAATGAGTCAGCTGCTGCAAACATGATACCGCTTTTACACGAGACCGCACCAGTAGGCACGCCTGGCCAATTGTGAAAACCATAGACAGCCGATAATCCATCACACACACCCTTCTGTACCAGCTCCGCCCCCATACAGGCAACCTCTTCTCCTGGTTGGAATATAAACCGAATTGTGTTTGGAAGAAATTTACGGAAGGCCTGAGCAGCCATTGCTGTTCCCATAAGAATACTCATATGCCCATCATGCCCGCAAGCATGCATTTTCCCGGAATGTGTAGACTGATAAGGTTTCCCGGAAGTTTCATAAAGAGGGAGAGCATCCATATCTGCTCTGAATCCAATTACTTTACCCGGGTCTCCACCTGGTATCTCAAAAACCAGATCTGTTTTAATTTTCGGCTGCCAGTAGAGCGGATTCAGGGTATCCGCCTGAAGCTTAAGCATCTCACGAGTTTTAAACTCTTCGCCTGCCAACTCAGGAATGGTATGTAATTCATGTCTTAATTCTCTGATTTTCGGTAATATTTCAACAATATAGGTACTTAGTTGTTCTCTTGTAAGCATTCTTTACTCCAACTCATTTTTATTTTACAGTTTCGAGAAGCAAGGATCTTCCCTGTTTCCCGACCTTGTTTACCACGCCGATTTTTCTGAGGAACCATGAAAGTTTTGCTGCCTGACCTGGTGTAATCCCAGCACAGGATATCAAGTCCTTATGAGTAAAACGCTCCGGGAGGGTCACAGGTAACAATAATTTATACGATTCTTTTCCTTCAAAGATTATAGTATCCAGAACCTCCAGAAGTGTGCGCCCAAGTATACTGATTCCTTTCCTCCGCCAGCTCCCTGCTCCATCATCAGCCCGCTCTTCCAGAACTCTCACCATCACAATTTCTAAAATAAAATTTGCATGGAGAACTATTTCAGGGATTCGCATCAATTCTACTCCGGCAACTGCCGGCACTCCTCTTGCGGGTGATTTCCGTTCCCTGAGAATTGTTTTCTGATCCTTGTTATACAATCGAATTGTTTTCTCTGCACTGATAGGGTACACCAATCTTACACGATGATTTGGAAGCAGTTTTCCCAATTTTATCTTGATATTGGAGAAGTTCCCGGTTTGTATCTCTATTAACTCCAATGGAGTGATAACATCGATTATATATCCATCGACTGCCTGTTCAGTCATACCGTGAGTTTGCTCTGCATATATCTGCTTGAGAGATTCATGTAATGCTGTTTCCCGCAGCTGCCCAATCATAATAATAATAACATATCATGATTTCCTCATTGAATCTATTCTCCCTCTTTGGTGATTATAATTACTTCTGATAATATTGAACTTTCCCGGCTTTCCCTCTATGCTTCTGCTATATTCAGGAGGAGTTTGTATGCGCATAACCGGCGGTCTCTATCGTGGAAGAAGAGTTGTCTGTCCCCCGGGAATTATCCGACCCGCAATGGACAGAATGCGGGAATCTCTTTTTTCCATCCTGGGAAACCTTGATGAATACTCATTTCTTGACCTGTTTTCAGGATCAGGACTTGTCGGAATTGAAGCAGCTTCCCGCGGAGCAGACCCCGTACATCTGGTTGAAATGGATTATGGAAAGCGGGAAACTATAGTGCAAAATATTAGTTTTGTAGAGTCTGACATACAATTATTTCTCCAGAAAGCTCAGAAATTCATTAAATCTCCAAAAAAATCCTATGATATTGTCTATGCAGACCCTCCTTTCCCCATGGCCGGGAAACAGCCGTTTACCGAAGCGGTCAGTAAATCCGGCATAGTAAAAGATACCGGTATATTTATCATTCACTATCCTTCTGAAGAGAAGTGGGAGGAAAAAATAGGGCTGTTCACCTGTTACGACAAACGAACCTACGGCCGTTCGATTCTTCGATTTTTTCGTTACACTGATAAACCTGAGGTGATTCTCAAACGAGCGAGAGAATAACATCAATCCATATTTACATTCACTGAATCAATTGTTACTATCCACCTATTATGAATATTATTGGACAGTTATTAGAAATTGCGGGTAGTCTTGGTTTATTCCTGTTTGGAATGAAAATTATGAGCGAAGGAATTCAGAAAGCTGCAGGAAACAGGATGAAAGCTATCCTGCGGTTTATGACGGGAAACCGATTTGCTGCAGTGTTTACCGGCGTGGCAATTACCGCAATTATTCAATCCTCATCAGCAACAACAGTTATGATTGTAAGTTTTGTTAATGCCGGATTAATGAATCTGACTCAATCTATAGGGGTAATTCTTGGTGCAAATATTGGTACTACAGTTACCGGTTGGCTTGTAGCACTATTGGGATTCAAGATTAAGGTTTCGGCCCTCGCCATCCCTGCAATCGGCATCGGATTTCCTTTCCTTTTTGTAAAAAAACTAAAACACAAAGATATCGGAGAAGTTCTTATCGGATTCGGTCTCCTCTTTCTGGGATTAAGTTTCCTGAAAGACTCTGTTCCTGATATCGCCCAAAACCCTGAAGCTCTCCAATTTCTGACACGGTTCAGCAGTGGCAGCATCGGCTCCACTCTGATTTTCCTGTTAGTAGGAACTCTGTTAACCTTCATTGTTCAGTCATCATCAGCAGCAATGGCAATAACTTTAACCATGGCTTATCAAGGATGGATCACCTATCCCACCGCCGCTGCATTGGTGCTGGGCCAGAATATCGGAACTACTATTACCGCCTACCTTGCCTCAATCGGCACCAGCACAACAGCAAGACAGGCATCCAGAGCACATATCCTTTTCAACGTTATAGGTTCTCTTTGGGTGGTTATTCTCTTTAATCCATTTCTGAGGCTTGTAGATTATATTGTTCCCGGTGATGTATATGGAATAAACAGCTCTTCTTTGCTGCCTGCTCACCTTGCTATGTATCATACCGTATTCAATACTATAAACACTGTGTTATTCATGCCGTTTATCTCGGTTTTTGCTAAACTCATTGAGAAATTGGTTAAACCGAAAGTATCTGATGGAGAGGAAGAACTCTACACTTTCACCTATATTTCATCTGCCCTGCAGGATACACCGGAACTCTATTTGATTACTATTCAGGATGAAATCTTCAAAATGGCTGTACTTATATCAAATATGTTTTCCAGATTTTCGGTAGTTTTCAAGAATCCGGATAAAAATCTGGGATCTGAAGTTAAAAAACTGAAAAAACTGGAGGAGATATCGGATCAGATGCAGCACGAACTATCAACTTTTATGGCTGAGCTCGTAAAAGACAGCTTGAATCCCATAAGTGCCGGAAATGTTAGTGCGCAAGCCAGGATTATAAACGAGCTGGAAAGTGTCGCCGACAGCTGTTTCAGTCTAATTCTATTAACTGAAAGAAAATATAATAACGATATTTTGTTCCCGAAAGAGGCGAAGGATGAGTTTAATCAATATATTGAAAAGGTTCAGCAATATATCGATTTTATCAAGGATCATCTCAATAGTCACATTAGCTCCAGTGAACTCAATAAAGCTTTTGAGTATGAAAATATCATTAATACTTGCCGCAACAATACAAGAGAAAGAGTACAGATGCGTCTGAGTAAAGGATCAAATGTCACCGCAGAACTTATGCTGCTTGATTTTGCACGCCACCTTGAACACATAGGTGACTATAATATAAACATTGCTGAAGCCCTGGTAAGTATCAATTAGTAATGCAGTCGTCTTCCGGACGGCTGTTTTTTATGTCCGTACAGAAGATCCCGGTCGGAAAAAAACAACTCTCTCCCCCCACAATTTTACTAAAGCAGCATCGACAGCATCCCTTTTCTTCTGAACAGCCAGGGCCTGAACCTTGTTCTCTTCAAGAACCTTGTTCAGCATAAGATTACCGGTTGTTCCCGTGGAAGTTCTTGTACGTATTATGGCATCAGGGTTTCCCGCAACTACAGCTCCCAGGTCTGTTCCCACCAATTTATAAGCATCCCGAAAGCTCTTACCGGAAAGTACTGCTTCAATAGCCTGATCAGTTGCAAATATTTCAGGGGTAAATGCTTTTCTCAGCTTCTCCGGATGAACCTCCAGCTGCTCAAAACAGACCCGCATAATCTCTATTGAATTATACGCAGTATAGGCTGCCGAGAGAAAGGCTCCTTTTGTATCCTGAAAGTCTCTGTTATATCCTGAAGGCAATGATCTTATAATATTTTTAATCTGAATAGAACATGCTGAAACTTGTGCTGAACGGGATCGGATCAGTTCAAAGACATCCGGATTCTTTTTTTGCGGCATTATGCTGGATCCTGTACACAACTCTTTCGGCAGGCTGAAATAGCCAAACTCCGGCATAGAGTAGAGTATCAGATCCTGAGCAATTTTACTGAGCGTCAAACAGATATAATCCAGACCATCGGTTACCATGGCCTCAAATTTTCCTCGTGAATTGTTTGCATACAGAACATTGTTCTGCACTTTTTTAAAACCGAGAAGATCTGCGGTCATTTCTCTGTTTAGAGGAAGCGGCACCCCATAGCTTGCTGCTGAACCTAAAGGAGATTGATCAATCATCTCCAGTAGGGAAAACAGGTGTTTTGTCTCATCACTCAACTCTTCAGCATAGGCACCGGCCCAAAGTCCGATTGAAGAAGGCATGGCAATCTGCATATGCGTGCGGCCGGGCATTGGGATTATTGCATGAGTAACGGCAAATTCTGCAGCAGCATCTACCAGTTTCACCGCAGATTCAATACAGGAAAAAAGAAAATCCCGCATCCAGACCCTAAGTGCCGTCTGAATTTGATCATTTCTACTCCGTCCGGTATGTATTTTCTTACCCGCCTCACCGCATGTTTCTGTTAAGTAGTGCTCAATAGCCGTATGGCAGTCTTCATTTTCACGAGTTATTGCGAAGATTCCACTATTGGCCTTTTTAACAATATCAGCAAGTCCTGCCAACAGGCTCTCTTTTTCTGCAGTTTCAAGAATCCCGATAGATTCCAGCATCTCTGCATGAGCCGCACTTGCTGCACAGTCTGAGGTCACCAAATTCTGATCCAGTTCCCAATCATTCCCCACGGTAAACTCTTCTATCAGGGAATGTACGGCGTACCCTTTATCCCATAATTTTGCCATTAAACTAAACTCCATATTTCTCATTCATTTAATCACAATAATACTTTTTCTTACTAAATATATATTGTATACACCAATTAGCCAGAAGTTTTTGATAGAGAGTAATAACATATATTTACGTATTTACCATAAAAAACTTCAAAAGTCAATTTTTCAAAATTGACTCATTCTACAGTTACACTTTTTGCCAGATTACGCGGCTGATCAACATCTCTACCCAGCTTTATGGCACAATAATAGGCAAAAAGCTGTGTCGGCAGAACCATAAGAAAAGGATACATGATCTCTTCCGTATGGGGAATATAGATAACATCATCTGCAATATGGGCAATTTCAGTATCTCCCTCCACAGCCACGGCAATCAATTTACCTTTTCTGGCTTTTACCTCTTTCATATTTGTAATTACTTTATCTCGAAGCTGATCATCCGGTACAAGGAAAAAACTTGGTGTGTTCTCGTTGATAAGTGCAATTGGTCCGTGTTTGATCTCTGCTGCACTATACCCTTCAGCATGGATGTATGAGATCTCTTTGAGCTTCAGAGCCCCCTCCATTGCAACAGGATAGTTCAACCCCCTGCCGAGAAACAAGAAATTCTCATACCTATAATATTTTTCTGCAAGAGCCTCAATATGTGCTGTTTGTGTAAGTATACTTGAAATCTGTTCCGGGAGCAGCTCAAGAGCATGGATTATTTTCAGTCCATCCTCAATAGAAAGATGTCTCATTCTTGCAAGACTCAAAGCCAGTACATACATTACCGCCAGCTGTGAGGTGAATGCTTTTGTTGAGGCTACTGCAATTTCAGGCCCTGAGTGCAGATAGACTCCGCCGTCAGATTCTCTGGCTATCGTAGATCCTATCACATTACATAACCCGAGCACCTTACCGCCTTTTCTCTGCACCTCTCGCATTGCATAGAGGGTATCAGCTGTTTCTCCGGATTGTGAAACCACAAAATAGAGAGAATCATGCTCTACAACAGGATTTTTATATCTAATTTCAGAAGAGAGTTCTGCATGAGCAGGAATTCTGGCCAGTTTTTCAATTAAATAAGCTCCTATCATTCCTGCATGATACGAAGTACCTGCAGCCATTATTATTACTCTTTTAACACCAAGGAGTTCCTGCGGAAGCATATTAAGTCCACCCAAATGACCAGTTGCCGAATCTTTATTCAATCGACCCTGGAAAGCCCGCATGATTGAGTCAACTTGTTCATGGATCTCCTTCTGCATGAAATGTTTAAATCCTCTTTTCTCAATCTGCTCCAATTCCCAGCTGATCTGCTCAACCTGCTTTTGAATTATCGTATCATTAATATCAAAAGTTCGATAACCATCTTTTGTAATTGATACAAGTTCACCATCATTTAAGTAGACAGCATCCTTGGTATAAGCAAGGATCGCCGTAACATCTGAAGCAAGAAACATCTCATGTTCCCCAATTCCCAAAACCAGAGGAGACCCGTTTCGTGCTCCCACAATCTTTCCAGGCTCATTCTTGTGAATTACGGCAATTCCGTAGGTACCTTTAAGCAAGGGAAGAACTTCCCGCACGGCATCCTCCAGATTCCCTTTGTATGCAGCTTCTATCATAAAGGCAATTACTTCAGTATCTGTTTCACTCTGGAATATTTGGCCTGCCGATTCAAACTCTTTTTTTAATTCAACATAATTCTCAATAATTCCATTATGAACCAGAACAACATCCCCTGATAAGCTGGTGTGGGGATGAGCATTACGATCAGTCGCCTCTCCATGTGTGGCCCAACGGGTATGCCCTATACCGAAATCTCCAAGAGTTCTCTTTCCAACCAGCTCATTGAGCTCCCGTATTTTTCCTCTCTTTTTTAGCAGTACAAATTCATTTCCTGTTCCTACACATATTCCGGCTGAATCATACCCTCGATATTCAAGTCGTTTCAGCCCCTCAAGCAGCACTACAGACGCAGGCCGGTTACCACAGTATCCAACTATTCCGCACATCTCTATATCCCCCAGCTTACTAAAAACGTATACCAATATTTCGCTTTCGTATTGACTCTCTTATTGACTTTCATTATCACAGAAACAATTTAATAATGCAATGATACCGTAATGACCAGCTGTTTTCGACAGAATGTTTATAGCAAAAACTATTATTTTTGCTTTTTTTGAATTTTTTTTACCTATTTCACAGTAATTACTTATAGAGACACATGAAACAATTCCAACACACAAATTCAAGGAAATTATATGAAAAATCATATCCAGCATCGAGAGACAACACTTCTTGTTCACTCATTTCCACTCAGTATCGCAGCAATATTTCTCATGCTATCATGCAGCTGCACTCCCCTTAGCGGATATCGGGAACTGATGAATACCGATATCCATCCACCTATAATTCTTGGAGCCGAAACTGCGTCAGACGACTGTTTCATTTTTGAATTTTCAGAACAAATAATACCAGTACAAAACAGCTTCAAATTTTTCCCTCCCACCGGTATTGAAAGAGTCGCTATTTCTTCGATTAGTGAATCCAGTGACCAAAAAGAACTTCTTTATATCTATACAGAGACCAGCATTCCCCCCGGCTCCCGCTGTATGGTTGAGGGAGAGGTTAAGGATCCTTCCGGAAACACCCTGTTTTTCTCAGCTGCGGTATATGGATGGAATGATTCTATCCCCGATCTAGTTATCAATGAATTCACAACCCAGGGATCATCTGCACACCCCGACCGGGTAGAATTGTTTGCTTTAAGTACCGGAAATACCGCAGGGATCACTTTCTTTGACGGGGTAAATTCTGATAGAAATCAGCGGGTTATTCTCCCTCCTATAGAGATACAAAAAGGTGAATTTATTGTTATTCATTGTGGAAAAGAGACCGAATTCTCTCTGTCAGAAACTCTCTCAACCTCTGAATCCCTGTCAAAATTTGCATCTGATTCAGCATGGGATGTGTGGATAGAGTCTGGAGAAGGGTTGTCCGGAAATAATGGAATTATTAGTCTCTACACCTCTCCACAGGGGAGTTTAATTGATGCTGTTCTCTACAGCAACCGAAATTCCGGCTCAGATACCAACTACAAAGGATTTGGCAGCAGGGCTTTACTCAACAGAGTGGTAGTTTTGGCTGATCAGGAAGGATGGGAACCTTCAGATTTTGATATTATCCCGGAAGATGGAATAAATCCGGACAACTCAACGGCTACCCGCTCTATGTGCCGTATAAGTCCTGATACTGATACAGATTCACGAGGTGACTGGTATATTGTGCCTACAAGCAAATCAACATTTGGTGAAATAAATTTTGCAGGAGTATATACTCCCTCTGAATAGGAGTGCCGGGGCAGCCCATTTTTTTAATCAAAGACTGCCATAGTGTATATGGCAGTCTTTGACAATCTCTTATGTGATAATTTCAATTGTATATATTAAAGATATTCAGCAATTAACCCCTCAATCATCTGTCTGGAACCAGCTCCAACCTTCTGATTAACGACTTCGCCGTCTTTAAAAACAAGAAGAGAAGGAATACTAATAATATTATATTTCTGTGCTATTTCCCCATGCTCATCAACGTTAAGTTTTCCTACTTTAACCTTATCGAAATGAGCTTCCGCAATTTCTGCAACTATCGGATCGACCATTTTACAGGGCATACACCATGCCGCCCCAAAATCCACAAGAACCGGTTTGTCGGATTTTAAAACTTCTTTCTCAAAATTATCAACTGTTAATATAACTTCACTCATATCTCTCTCCTCACTATATCACTAATACTGTTTCTCAGCATTTTCTCACCTGTTCGAATATGAAAACAATATACAGGTAAAAAGGAGAAAAGAAAAGAGGACGAAGCCAATTTCATAAATCACAGAATATAACGAAGTTTTATTCCGATTTTAATAAGAAAGGTTGGCTGGATCCATGTTTACATGGATTTTAAGTTTTTTGATTAATTAATTAACTTGTTGCATTAAAAATAGTTATGAAATAGCAAAAAACGAAACCTGCTGCTGTTGTTCACCATTTTTATAGTACCGGTTGGTAGCGATAGTGAATTTGCATACCGGAGTTCCTTTGGGTGTGGAGACTTCCTCAGGATCTCTTGTCAGATTCCCCTCAATAATGACAGTAGATAAAACTCTTATTTCATTTCAGATAGCATAAAGTTCATACAGAAATACTTCAACTTCTGATTATTCCGGCGTAAGTTGAACACCATTCCATCCCCACCTGATTATTACTTATGAGGTTATCACCGTCATCAATATATAACAATTACAGGAGGTAGGAACTGATAAGATGATGTAAATAGATGTTGACCTTTATATATATATATCGGCATGA
>Ga0075115_10000341_pt1 | contig 23069 bp, 19 predicted proteins | sample AntAceMetag02UKH_FD_69785 | JGI IMG/M metagenome (GOLD analysis project Ga0075115, IMG submission 69785) | Saline lake microbial communities from Ace Lake, Antarctica - Antarctic Ace Lake Metagenome 02UKH | ecosystem: Environmental > Aquatic > Non-marine Saline and Alkaline > Saline | place... | reverse complement strand
TGTCTTCCCCTATTTGAAATATATATAGATCAAATTCTTCTTCAGAGTCAGTTTTAATATGTTGAGGATTGTTAAATGAAGATGTGTTAATTAATTTCAAATTATTTGGACTGCTTAAACTTATAGTATCGTCATTAGAATAACAGTAAAATAAATTAATTCCATTATTCGTATAGACTATCCCATTATTTGTATAGACTTCATCAAAATTTATAATAGAAAAATCCAGAAAATTAGGAGAAGCGGTACCGACACTTATTGGTACTGAATAGTTATTAGATCTTAAAATAGTATCAATATAGAATGGATTTTTAGGGAGTCCGCATGATATAAAAAAAATGGAAGCAAACAAAACCAGCATAAAAAAAGCTGATAAAGTTCTACTTCCACTACTCTTCATAATTGTACTAAATTTAAGCACTTGTTTTGTATTACTCCAACGTAATTAATCTACTTACAGCCAATTTTGACCATTCACTATCAGGATAAACAGTTGATAGTTCACGATATGATTCAATAGCTTTAGATGGTTCACCCATACTCTCATAAAGCCTGCCTATACTGAATTTTGCATGAGGAGCTTCAGAGGATCTGTCACCATAGTTTTCAAATACCATCTGATAATACTTAACAGCATTTACCTGATCATCTAATAGTTCATAACAAACTGCTGTATTTATAACCGAAGAAGCCGCAAGATGCGAATCGGGATAGTCTTCAAATACCTGTGAAAAAAGATCTACTGCAGATTTATAGTTTTCCTTATGGTACTCTACAGAAGCTAAAGTAAATAAAGCACGTAATTCAGGATAACCATTTCTGGTCGAATCAATAAACCGGGATATTTCGTCTTGTAATTTTACATATACAGCTTGACTCTCCTCTTCAGAAAGTTCTGCTGTATTATTTACCCAGTTAGCATATTCATCATGCAACACCTCTATCTGAGCTGTTTTTTTATCAAGCTGTTTATTAATTGAACTTATTGTTATACCGGTAGCTAGAACAGCAACAACAATAATACTTAAAATAATAATAAGTATTCTACGATTTCGTGATATAAATGCAGATACAAACTCTGCTCTTGTTTTTTCAATTTTCTTTTCTGCCATGCTTTCTTGTACTCCGGAAATTTATGTAATTAAATTATATATCAGAATCCTGATCTTTCTCTTTTAAGAGATCAGCAAATGTAAAAGTATTCTCATTTTCATCATCATGAATATATTTAGACATTTCACTTTTCTGAGATTTTCTTAAATAATCTTTAATGGATAATGAAAGTTTCTGGGCATTAATATTTATGTCTGTTACTAATGCAGTCACTTTATCACCTGCAGTAAATTTACCAAGAACAGAATCTTCAAAATCTTCATCAGGTCCGATTAAATTAAATTTTGAAACCAACCCTTCAATTCCAGCAACAACTTTTACAAAAACACCAAAGTCAGTAACACTTGTAACCTCTCCAGATATAACGCTGCCTCTGGGATAAGACTCTTTTAATGTTTGCCATGGATTACCTTCAAGCTGTTTAACACCAAGTCTAATACGTCTGTTATTGGGTTCAACTCTTGTTATTACAACTTCAATAGTATCCCCTTCATTACAAAAAGATTTAACGTTTTTTGTTTTTCTGGTCCATGAAATATCATCTACATGAAGAAAACCATCAATACCTTCTTCTAAATTAAGAAATGCACCGGCATTTGTAATTTTCACCACTTCAGCATTTAATCTTTTGCCTTCCGAAAATCTTTCTTCAATTGTATCCCAGGGATTATTAGTAACTTGTTTCATACCAAGTGATATTTTCTTTTCCCCTGTATCATAACCAAGAATTTTTGATTTGACCGTATCACCAACACTTACAACTTCACGTGGGTGAGAAATTCTTTTAACCCATGATAATTCTGAAATATGAGCAAGGCCTTCAATACCCTCTTCCAGTTCAATGAAAACGCCAAAATCAGTTATTTTAGTAACTTTTCCATCAACAACATTATCTAACTGATATCGATCTTCAAAAGACATCCATGGATCTTCAGTAAAATGTTTTAATGATAAATTAATCTTTTGAGTCTCTTTATCAATATGAATAACTTTTAGTTTTATTTTATCACCTTTTTTTACATAATCTTTAGGTCTTGTAACATGACCCCAGCTCATATCATTAATATGAAGCAAGCCGTCAAAACCACCAAGATCAACAAATGCACCAAAAGAAGTGAAACTTTTTACAACTCCCTCAATTTCATCTTCGACCAAAACTTTTGAAAAGAACTCTTCTTTTTTAGCTTTGATAGCCCTTTCCAGAAAGGCACGACGTGATAATACAGATTTTAACCTTGTTCCTGTATGCAGTTTATCAATAATAAAGAAATCTTTGATACCAATATAATCTTCAGGTTCTTCTACTCTTACTAGATCAGCTTTTGATAATGGGCAAAATCCTTTTAAATCATACATCAAATCAATTTCAAAACCACCCTTGATTACTTTTGAAAAGGTACCTTCAACAGGTTCGTGCTTTTCAGCAGCTTCCCTAAGGCGTTCGGCTCTGATTTTCAGATCTGCTTTCTGTTTGGAAACTACGACCTGGCCGCCTTTTCCCTCTTTACTTACAAATACAACACTAACAGATTCCCCCACACTTGGGATTTCTGTAAATTCTATAATAGGAATTCTTCCTTCTGATTTATAACCAACATCGACAAATACAAATTCGTTATTAACCTGAACTACATGTCCGGAAACAACCTGCCCTTCCTCAATTTCATCAAGAGATTTAAAGTATTTTTCCTGTAAAAGATTCTGCATTTCTTTTGTTTTGTCGACTTCACTTTTTTCGACACTATTCTCTGTTGCCACTATGATTCTCCTGATACTTTTGATTGCTATAAGCCTAAAATGTTCTGTACTACTTTGTCACAAACTTCATCTATGGTCAAGTATGATGTATCTATATATACAGCATCATTTGCACGTTTTAAAGCTCCAAATTTCTTATTGCGGTCATTGTAATCCCGCTTACAGATTTCTTCTTTTAATTTCTGAAGAGATAAGTCAGATTCGTTTTGTTGAAAACGTCTTTCAGCTCTAATATCAACAGATGCATCAAAATAAAATTTCACATCTGCCTGAGGAAATACTATAGTGGTGATATCTCTACCTTCCATGATGATATCAAGTGATTTTGCTGCAGATCTTAAGGCTTCATTTACGACATTTCGAACTTCAGTAATGGAAGAAAATAGGGAAGAGGCCATATCGATCTCTTTATTATGCAAAAGATGTTCGACAATTTCCCCATCTAGAACAAGTTTCCCATCATTAATAGAAAAATTACAACTAAGTGCAGTCTTGATTATTTCAACTTCATTTTTAGGGTCACCCATATTTAACAAATGTTTATAAGCAACGGCTCTGTAGAAACTACCTGAATTTATGTAATAAAGGTTGGCTCTTTCTGCTACTTTTTTTGCAATAGTGCTTTTTCCAACACCTGCAGGACCATCGATTGCTACGATCATTTTTTATTTACCTTAGTTATTAGTTGAGACATCTCTTTTTTCTTAATAAATCTGAAGCAACCTGTTTTAAGTGCTGCTAGCTCGATAGGACCAATTCGTATTCTGATTAATGAAAGTATTTTATAACCAAGATGATCCATAATTTTTCTGATTTCCCGATTTTTTCCCTCTAATAAGACCATAGAGACTGTTCTGCTATTTATTATTTTATAGCGTTCAATTTTATAGAGAGTTTTTTGAATATGAATTCCCTTAATGGCAGTCTGAAGATCCCTTTTGTCAAGTTTTTCTTTTGTTCTTACGAAATACTCTTTTTCTACACCAAATGATGGATGAGCTATACTATTTGCGAAATCACCATCGTTTGTATAAAATATTAAACCCGAAGAATCCTTATCGAGGCGTCCTACATGAAAGAGTGATTTTTGTTCAGGTATTGAAATCAGATCTCTGGCAAATAATTCCTCATGAGGATCCGAATTTGTACAAACATATCCTTTGGGCTTGTGTAAAGCCACATAGATATGATCCATTGGTTCAATGTATTGATTATTACAATATACTGCATCTATTTCATTTACTTTTTCAGCGGGATTGAGAATTCTTTTATTATTTATTGTAACTAATCCATTTCTAATAAAGTCTTCAGCTTTACGTCTTGAGCAAACACCGCATTTTGCTAAGTAACTTTGCAGTCGTATAGGATATAAAGAATCATTTTTATTCTTGTTCATCAAATCTCTCTTTATCTAATTCATCAAGTTTTGGTAAAGAAGAAATACTTTTAAGGTTAAAATCCTGTAAGAATTTCTTTGTAGTACCATAAAGGAAGGGTCTCCCTAAAACATCTTTTCTTCCAATTACACGAATAAACTCACGTTCAAGAAGAAGACGGATAACATTGTCAGATGAAACACCTCTTATGTTTTCCACCTCTTTACGGGTAATTGGCTGAGAATATGCAATTATGGAAATTGTCTCTAAAGCTGATTTTGACAATCTTTTATCTATTTTTCTCCCATAATGCTTTTTTAAATCAGGCCATAATTCTTCTTTAGGCATAAAATGATAACCACCGGCAAACTCACTTATTTCAATTCCATGATTACCCTCTAAATAATGTATTCGCAGCTCTGCAAGGGTCTGAAAAACAACATCATTATCGAATCCAGAAATTTTACATAGTGCAGCTAAATCTATAGGCTCATTTTCCAGATACAGAATCGATTCTATATAACGAGCTTGAATACTTAAAGGCACTTGTATACTCATAAATTGGTTCCTTCATCAAAATTAACTAAATTATGATCATAAAGAGTCATTACATCATCTCTTTTTGCAATACGAATATCACCAAAAATCGTATTTTGATAAATTTTTATCATGCGAATTTTTACCGCTTCTAAAATAGCTAAAAAAGCACAAATAATATCCATAGAAGAATTTTGTCTAATGATTAAATCAGAAAAAGAAATTTCAATCGAATTATCAAATAATTCATGCATCAATGTTATTTTTTCATTGACAGAAACTTCTTCGTACATATTTATTACTTTTTCAGGAGCAATATTAGACAGTATCCCTGAAAAGGTTTTTAGTAGATCCCAGGCATTAATTTCTTCCCATAAATTTGTATCATCAAAAGGCAGTAAGTTCTGTGCTTTTTTTCTTGAAAAAACATAGTCAAGCTCAATCTCTTTTTCAGCAATTAATTCAGCATATTTTTTAAATTTTTGGTACTCTAGTAAACGTTCAACAAGTTCTCTTCTGGGATCATCAAATTCTTCATCAAATTCCACCTCTACCGGCAGAAGCATTTTTGATTTTATATAGATTAGCGTAGCAGCCATAGCGTAAAAATCTGTTAAATTATTTAGATCAGTTTTAGTATTATATTGTAAATACGCTAAGTACTGCTCTATTATTTCTGAAATAGGTATATCGTATATATTAATTTCTGATTTTTGTATTAAAAACAGTAAGAGATCTAATGGACCTTCAAATTTTTGTAATTTAAAAGTATTTTTTTCAGTTTTCTGATGTTCAAACATTTCCAGAATAGTATATTAATTTATCCAAGATAAGTAAATGGAATAAAATTTCTACGAAATTTTATTCTCAGGAGTTTTCAGAAAAAAACTCCAAGGGTAGCAAAGATATATAGTATAAATTTCTACGAAATTTTATTCTCAGGAGTTTTCAGAAAAAAACTCCAAGGATATACAAACACCCTCAGTTTTTCTAACTATCAGTTTCCTCAAGACTAAGGTCGGGAAACATAATTGTTCGAAGTGTTTTCTCAATATCAGCAACTATTTCAGGTTGAGTTTCAAGAAATTGTTTCGCGTTTTCTTTTCCCTGACCAATTTTATTTTCACCATGAGTATACCAACTTCCGCTCTTTGAAATTAAATCATATTTAACAGCAGCGTCCAAGAGACTTCCAAAATAACAAATCCCCTTTCCGAATATTAAATCGATTTCAACCTTCTTAAAAGGAGAAGCAACTTTATTCTTCACTATTTTAACTCGTACTCTATTACCGATAGCTTCATCAGCACTTTTAGAAATAGTCTCAATTCTTCTCACTTCCATACGAATAGAAGAATAAAATTTCAATGCATTTCCACCTGTTGTAGTTTCGGGGTTTCCAAACATAACTCCAATTTTCATTCTTATCTGGTTTATAAAGATTAGACAGGTATTAGATTTTGAGAGTATTGCAGCAAGTTTTCTAAGTGCCTGACTCATAAGTCTTGCCTGAAGACCCATGTGAGAATCACCCATTTCACCATCAATTTCAGCTTGAGGGGTTAATGCTGCAACGGAATCTATTACAATTATATCTACTGCACCTGAACGTACAAGTGATTCTGTAATCTCCAGAGCTTGTTCACCTGTATCTGGTTGGGATATCCATAATTCATCAATATTAACACCCAGATTACGGGCATAAGTAGGATCCAAAGCATGTTCAGCATCAATAAATGCCGCAATACCACCCTGCTTTTGAGATTCAGCTAATGCATGAAGTGCCAGAGTAGTTTTTCCAGAAGACTCAGGGCCGTAAATTTCGACTATTCTGCCTTTTGGATAGCCTCCTATGCCTAAAGCTTCATCAAGAAGGATAGATCCTGAAGGTATTGATCCAATACTCAGATCAACTTTATCATTTCCCAGTTTCATTAAAGACCCTTTTCCAAATTGTTTCTCTATTTGCAGACGCGCAGCTTCAATAGCCTGATTTTTTTCATTAATTTCTTCATGTTTTACGAATGAAGAATTATTTTTTTTAGCCATACTTCCTCCAACTTTGATCTAATACTCTCTACTACTATAACAGATTTATTTGATAAAAATATTCAAAAATCAAATCAATTTATGATTTTTTTTTAGAATCATAAAGATATAGTTACCTTATGTATTACTGTTGGATTAACTGAAGTATTCGAACAAATTACCTATTTAGAGGTTTTTATTCATTACTATGAAATGATTATAATCATTTTGTGAGTGTTTCAACAAATACAGAAGGCTTGCTTGAAGAGAAAAATGCACTTCCAGCAACAACGACATTAACACCAGCTTTTTTTAATGCAGAAATATTACCAGTGTTAACTCCTCCATCAACTGAAATTTTGCAATCAGGATTTTTTCTGTTACACATACTCCGTAATTTTGCGACTTTATCAATACAAAAAGGAATTAAAGACTGTCCGCCAAAACCAGGATTAACAGTCATGATTAAAACCTGATCTAATTCCGGCAAGATATCTTCAAGTACTTCCACTGGTGTAGAGGGAACCAAAGAAACTCCAGCTTTTTTCCCTGTCAATTTTATTTCCTGAACTACTCTATGAAGGTGTACAGTAGCTTCATAGTGAATAGTTATGTAATCAGAGCCTGCATTAGCAAAATTTTTAATAAATTTTTCGGGATGATTAATCATTAAATGAGTATCGAATATCAATGATGTACTCTTTCTTAGATCCTGTACAAATTTGGGTCCAAAAGTAATATTGGGAACAAAGACACCATCCATTACATCAAGGTGAACCCATTCGGCTCCTGAATTTTCAATAACCTCTATAGCATCACGAATTCTCGAAAAATCAGCTGACAAAATTGAAGGTGCTACAATTAATCTCTTATTTATCATGCTTTTATTATAAACAGAAAACTAGCTATTATCAATCGGTTGAATGATTCTTGAATTTAAGTTATTTTAATATAGTATAGGGATTGAAAACATCATTTGTGATGATATTATACTTTTTTGTTACAATTTCTGATACGTTGAATAGTTTAGATTACTCTTTAAAAAAAAACAGCAAAATTATTAATTTTGTTTTTTTTTAAATTGTATTTTCCAATAAGGTGTGTTGTATTTCATTACTATATATAGAGTTACTAGACTACAGGGTTTTATCAATTCTGGGTTTATGTCTGAATTAGGTTGCGCTGAATTAATAAAAATTCAGTAGTGGAGATGAGGAAATGATCGATAAAATGACAGAGATGCTAAATGAAGAAAAGTGGACAAGGGCAACAATAAATAGTTATACAGTAAATAATTTTGAAGAATTAGATAATCTGATAAATTCTGATTCAAACAAAAATGATTGGATAAAAATAAAAGAGATATGTGATGAGCATTTAGGGCACACAAAAAACAGTATTATTGCTCTCTATATTTCCGGTATTATCTCTTTAGAAAAGCATTTAATTGATGACTCAAATATAATTCAACTTATTAATCTCTTTTACGACAATAGAAAATGGCAACTTGTTGAATTCCTCTGCTTACGCCTTCTTAAATATGGTGAGAATAAACTGGCATTGAGATCTTTAGCTGAATGTTTTGATAATTTGGGAAGAGAAGAAGAAAAATATGCAGTTTGGGAAAGATTAATAAAGGTAGATTATGAAGAAATTGATCTTATTAAACTTATTGCAGAGCGATATGAAGAGCAGAATGATTTAGAGAAAGCAGTTTTCTATTTTAAAAAAGCTCTACATCGATTTATTATTACCAAGAATTTTACCCAAATCAAAGATATTTGGCAAAAACTTCTCATCTATAATCCTGAAGATTTTGACAACCAAATCAATATTATACTACGTGTTGCTAAATTACTTAATAAAGATAGAGCATCTCAGATGCTTGAGGGTTTGTATGATATTTATTTTGTTAATAACAATTGGGATAAATCGATATATATTTTAAAAGAAATCCTACTGTACCAGCCTAACAACACAGATGCAAGAGAACGTCTTATAACCTGTTATCGATCTAAATATGCTGAACATAGCAAAATTGAAGATTATATTGAAAAAACAAACCTGACTCAGTCTTATCGGGATATTAATGCTGCAATTGCTGATTTTGAAAAACATATTTCTTTTGATCAGGGTACTTTTGTACATCATAAAACATGGGGTATAGGAAGAATACAGCAAATACTTGAAGATTCTTTGGTAATTGATTTTATTGTAGAACGAAATCATCCCATGGCCTTGAAAATGGCAGTTACAGCACTGACTGTTCTCCTGAAAAATCATATTTGGGTTATTAAAAGTATTTTCCCTAAAGAAAAATTAAAAGATAAAATCAAACAGGATGTACTTTGGACTTTACGTACGATAATTGCTAGTTTTAATAACTCAGCAAGTTTAAAACAGATTAAAGCCGAGATAGTACCTTCCATTCTTACAGCCAATGAGTGGCTTTCCTGGAATACTGCAGCAAAAAAATTACTCAAAACTGATCCTTATTTTGGAGTGAATCTGGAGAAACCTGATGAATATTCAGTTAGGGAAACACCTGTATCTTATGAAGAAAAAACATTAAATATGTTTAAAGCAGAAAAAGATTTTTATCAAAAAGTTAAAATATTACGTGAATTTCTTGATAACAGCGACCCGGAATCTGATTATTTTGTTGAGATCTTTTCATATTTTATTAGCATCTTAAAAAGTTTTGCAAATGTTACAGACACTGTAATTACAAGTTATTTAATTGTGAAACGTTTAGTTAAATCCTACCCTTTTCTTAATCAAAATATTGATGTTAATTTTGCAGATTTATTGGATTCTATACAAAATATTGATCATACTTTTGCTCATCTTCCGGATGCTGAATTGAAAAGATCTTTTTTAGAGGAAATAATGAATATTCAAGATGACTGGGACTTGGTTTATAAACAATTATTTCCCTATTATCTCAGTACCTTCATCATTGATGAGTTAGTAGGTCATGAAAAAACAGAAACTCTAATTCTGTTATATAAAGATTCATATTCTCGTTATAAAGAGATGCCTGAAGTTTTTCTCTGGCTGGTAAAAAATTATGATAGAAAATTTTGGAATGATACAATAGAAGTGAATTTTGAAAAAATTCTTCTTGCTTTACTGCATCTACTGGATATTTCAAATCGTGCTGTAAGCAGTAAAAGAGACGTAAGTTTTAACAGGAAAATTGGTAAAATTATTTCTGGAATACTTTTTACAGAAAAAAGCCTTCATCAATATTTGTATGAAAGTGATCTTGATTCTATAAAACGTGTTTATAGTTTAGTAAAAGATGTTGATGAACTTGATCCTGCAGTATTAATTGAGTTGAAACATATTGTTTTGGAAAGATTTCCAGAGTTTGTATTTCATGGTGAAAACAGTTCCAGAACAACTACCGTATCCGGTGGTTTATTGGTTACACAGAAAATGTATGATTTTAAACACAAACAGCTTCAGAAAATACTTGAAGTAGATATTCCACTGAATTCACAGGAAATTGGTGAAGCAAGATTGCTCGGAGACTTAAAAGAAAACGCTGAATATAAAGCTGGTAAAGAGAAGCAGGAGTTATTGAATATATCATTAGGAAAACTTACTGAGGAATTAGACCGTGCAGTAATTGTAAAACAGAATGAGATAAATATTGCTAAAGTTTCTTATGGAACTATTGTACAGATGACTAATTTAAGTAAGAGTATTGAAGAGACCTTCACAATTCTTGGTCCCTGGGAGTCAAAGCCAGCTGAAAATATAATTTCATATCTTGCCCCATTCGGATCAAAACTTCTGAATAATGCAGTTGGAGATGAGATTAATTTTATCATTAATGAACGTGAGTATTCATTTAAAATTAATAGTATTAATGCAGTTGAACTATAAGCAATTACTTATCAGGTAGTAGATATATAATGCGAAATATTAGCGGGTTGACTTATAATGTTCAACCCGTTTTTTATAGAGAAAATCGATATGCCATAACCGATAGGATACGATAACAATACTTACTGAAAGAAATCCTATTCCCAGTAGAATCATAAAATTTCTCAAAGTACTGCCACTGTAAAACCAATTTAGTTTTGTATATTTATATATTAGCAAACAAGACGCTAAAGGGATATTTGCAAGAAGAATTCTAAAAGTATAATCAATATAATTTTTTAATATTAATTCAGGCAATTCTCTCTTGATAAAAATCAATTGTACAGCAACGGCTATTACATATGCAGATGAACTTCCAATGCCTAATGAAGAGATATCAAAATTAAGGTAGATACAGAGTATTGTTATAAATATGTCAGAAATTGCAAATACAATAATTGTATATATTGTGAGTTTGAATTTGTGAATAGAATAAAAAAATCGTTGATTATAATTAAAAACACCTGCAAAAAGTAATCCTATAGTAAAATAACGTAACGAATCTGCAGTACGTAATGCATTTTCAGGAGTAAATTTACCACTTTGAAGTATGGTAAATACTAATTCATCACTTAAAAAAATAAGTAATAAAGTAGAAGGTAATAAAAATACTATGATATATTCGATACCTTTTTGAAGATTTCGAATTTGTCCAATACGATCTGATTCATGAAAACTTCTACTCATTGAGGGGAAAAGCACTGTTGCTATTGATATGTAAAAAACTCCATAGGGCATTTGCCAAAAAACAAGGGAATTTGAGAGTGCTGTAACACCACCGGTAGGAAGTGTTGAAGCTAAATAAAAAGAGACTTGTTGTGTTGCAATAAGTATTATTGAAGTTATTACAACCGGCATAAACGATTTCATAATTGAAGTAAAATATTGATTGTGAAATTGAAAGTTGAAATTGATAGAATACCCATTTCTAACAAATGGCGGCATGATCAGAATTAATTGAAGTACACCGCCTACTAATACTCCTATACCCATCGAAAATGCGCCATATTTATCTGATAATAGAATAATTGATACAATTACTGATGTAGAGAATAATAGCGGTGACAACGCAGTTATAATAAAATTAGATTTACACTGTAAAGCAGCTTGTATAACTGCAGTTATGGATATAGTTAAAAGATATAGTATAAAATATTTGAGCAAAATCGCTGATATAGTAATAAGATTCACATCAGAAAAATCAGAAAGGAAAGAAATTATCGTTGTTGGAATTAAGAATACAAAAATAGTAATTGGAAACAAGATAAGTAATTGAAATGTAAGAATTCTATGTATTAAACTTTTTGCATGCTGGTCATAAAGATTTTGTTCATCATGTTTAACAGCTTTTGTGAGAACCGGAATAAATGCCGAAGAAAGTGCTCCTTCTGCAAGTAATTTTCTTAAGTTGTTTGGTATGCTGAATGTGAAATTTATTACATCAGCTACCCCACTTGCTCCAAAAAATGTAGAGATCAGACGAACACGTACAATCCCCAGTAGTCTTGAAACTATAGTACAGATCATAAATATCAGGGAATTAGTGCTGTTTGATCGTATTGACCTTCTATTTTTTCTTACCATACAATTCCAAAAATTCATTTTTAAAACTTACAAATCTGTTTTCCTGAATACTTTGTCTTATATCTTCAAGAAAATTATACAAAAAAGTTAAATTATGTTCACTGGCAAGCATTGGACCCAATATCTCTTTTGTTTTGAAAAGATGCCTTAGATATCCTTTGGAATACTGTGTGCAGGCAGTGCACTGGCAGCCCTCAACAATTGGATCACGTGAAAATTCATTAATAATTTTTTTTAAATTAATCATTCCGTTTGGTGTGAAAACAGCACCATTTCGTGCTGTTCGGGTAGCAAAAACGCAATCAAATATATCTATTCCATTTTCTACTGCTTCAAGAATATATTCTGGTGTACCAATACCCATTACATAAAGAGGACGATTTTCGGGAACATATTGAACAGTATGTGCAAGCATGTCAGAGTAAACAGAAAATGGTTCACCTACTGAAAGTCCACCTATTGCTATTCCGGGAAAATCCAGTTCAGAAATTTTAAGTGCACTCTCTTTTCGCAGTACTTTAAAAAAATTACCTTGAATTATTCCAAATAATTTACCTGAATATTCTGGAAATTTGTTACGGTGTAAAATTGATCTTTCTGCCCATTTGTGTGTTAGTTCCAGTGCTTCACGTGCCTCTTTCTCTGAAATTGTAGGTGGTGTACATACATCAAGACACATAGAAATATCACTATTAAAAACAATCTGTGCATCTACAACATTTTCCGGTGTCAGTTTATGGTAGGATCCATCAATATGGGATCTGAATGTTACCCCATCCTCTTTTATTTTTCTAAAAGCTGAAAGGCTAAAGACCTGAAAACCGCCGCTATCAGTAAGAATATTATGATTCCAATTACTGAATTCATGTAAACTGCCAAATTCCTTAATAACTTCGAGTCCTGGCCTAAGATAAAGATGATAGGTATTCCCCAAAATGAGATTGTAGCCAATTTTATCAACTGTGGAATGATGTAATGCTTTAACAGTTCCATTGGTCCCTACTGGCATAAATGCCGGTGTTTGAACGTCTCCATGAGGTAATTTTATAATCCCTGTACGTGCCTTGGATAGTGAATCTTTATGTGTAAGTATAAATATATTTTCCATGTAAGTCCTCAAGTTTTGACTGAATTTAGTAAGAGAGCACCAAATAGAAAAAAGAGTACAAAAGGAGACCAGGCCCCTATTGCAGGTGAAATAAAACCTTGTTTTGCCAGTAAAATACTAATCATTTCTATAACATAATATAAAATTGAAATAGATAGGCTTAATAAAATACTAAATAATAAGATATTCTTTTTAAACCTCCACGCGAATGCACTGGAAATCATAATAACAATCAATGGAGTAAAAGAGAAGGAAAAACGTTCCAAAAAGTCCGTATAATAGGATCGATACTCTATAAAGTTTATAAGTTCAACACGTTCAAGCAATCTACGTGCCTCACTAATTTCCAATTCTGAAATAACTGCAGAGGTGTTTCGCATGTAATCGGGATGAAGATTAAGATTCTTTTCACTGTAAGTCTCTATAAATTGATAACTCACAGCTGCCTCTGAAAAAGTGTAAATTAGAACATTATTAAGTTCCCAATAACTATCTTCTTTAAAAATTCCCCATGATGCATCAATTCTTTGTATTAATTCATTATTGTTATCTGTAATGAGAATTACGGCATCATCTATTTTCTTTTTCTCATCATCATAATATTTCGCATAATATATTACATAATTTTCATTTACATTATTAGATTTTGTTTTAATCACAATTTGTGAATTGTTAAAGGAGTTCGAAAAGCCCAATAGTTCAGAAGAAATTTCATTTTTCTTTTTAAAAGTAGATATTACAACAAATTCATTGAAAACAAAGCTAAATAAGCTCATAAAAACACCTAATACAATGACTGGTACAATTAATTTCTTATATGAAATTCCAGCATTTAATATCGATATTAATTCATTATTTGAATACAAGCCAGCAAGAACAAAAGTTCCGGAAAACAGAAGAGCCGGACTTAAAGAGTATGAAATTGTTTTGGGTATATAAAGTAAAAATATTCTAATTATATCAATAATGGCAACATTATTAGAAATATATCTATTAATATTTGTGAAGAGGTCAACAAATTCTAATATAATCATAAAACAGAAAACTGCAGGAAGAAAAGATACTAGAATTTGTCGAGTTATATATTTCCAGAGTGTCGATATCATCTTTTACCCCTGATGTAAAATAATAATAGTCCTAATCCTATATATATTAAATTGGGCAGCCACATGAGAAATGCAGGAGAATAAAAAGTTCTCGTTCCAAATGTCTGCCCTGCAAAAAGCATAAACCAATACAATGTTGCAGCAATTATTCCGATTCCAAATCCTACCAATCTTCCGTTTTTTAATCGTATCGCAGATAACGGGAATGCAAAAAAAACCAATGCAGCACAGGCAGCAGGAAGAGCAGTTTTTTTATAGAATTCAATTTTATAATACTGCAGCTTTTTACTCCTTAGATCTGAAAAGCCGGCTGCTTTGTAATTCAACCAGGAATTTGTTGTTTGTGTAAAATTTGTTTGTGAAACATTAATAATATCCTGGTAATAGTTATAGTAACTTGCATATTTATATATTTTTAATCTTTCAGCGGCTTCTAACTTAGTTTCATTCTCTTCTCTGTTTAGTTCTTTAATTTCAGCAAGTATATCACGTATAGTCATATCATTTGGGGTAACACCCATAAAATTATAGCTTACAGTATTGAGCATAAGATTATATTCCATAGAATTCGATGTAAAAAAATCATAATCTCCAATTGCTTTACTTCTGGGAGAAAATCCTTCTACTTGAATAAGTTTTATGGAAATAAGCTCATCACTCTTTTCAGATTCAGAAAAACTTGCTCCCTGAGATGATATAACAGATAAACCAGTCGGAGATTGTTCAAGAATCATTAAATTACTTACTTCACTCTCCTTCATATCACCCGTAATAAAAAAAGTATTTCCAAAACGAGTGACAGAGTGAGATTTTAATTCTAAATCAGGATTTCTGTATAATAATTCTCTATACAGCTCTTTATATTTTATGGTTCCAAGAGGTTGAAAAATATCATTCAAAATAAATGAGAAACCAGTAAAGACTAAACTGATAATTATTACTGGAGTAAATATTTTTTTAAAAGAAATTCCGCTTGCTCGTAGTGCAAGGAGTTCATTTTGGGAAGCAAACTGCCCAATTGTCATTGAAGCACCGGTTAATGAAGCAAATGGGAAAGTAAAAGACAAAATTACAGGGATTGAATAGAGAATGATTCGGAAAACATCTATTATTTCAACATTGGAAATAAGAATATTTTTAGCTATTACTAACAATTGGTTTATAAAGAAGATAGAAAAAAAGAATGAAAATGAGACAAAAAAAGCAAATAAGTACTCTTTTGATATATATACATATAGAGTAGTATATCGTTGCTTTTTTTTCATTATTTTTTATGTTCCGGTCGAGCCGAAACCTCCTTCACCGCGACTGGTGTTATTTAATTTGTCAGTAAGATCGAATTCAACTTTATGAGTTTTGGAAAATACCATTTGAGCAATTCTAGTACCATGCTCAATAGTAAAAGGATTATTGCTGTGGTTTATCAGAATTACCCTAACCTCACCTCTGTAATCTGCATCGATTGTTCCAGGTGAATTTAATACAGTAATACCATATTTTGCTGCAAGTCCTGATCTTGGACGTATTTGTACCTCATATCCGGAACATATTTCCATTTTAATACCAGTTGGTATCATAGCAAATGCACCAGCTGCCAATACAAAATCAGAATCAGGTAAGCAGGCATAAATATCGGCACCAGATGATTCCTCGGTAGCATATGTCGGCATTTTTGCACCAGAAGCTAAAGATAGATGTATTATTTTTGATAATTCATTCTGTACAGTTTTCATGTAGTTGCTGGTATTTATACCTTTCCTTTTTAAGTTTACTAAAATAATACAGCACTGGTTTTTACCCCAGTGCCTATTGTATTCAACTTATAATAATTGGTTATTCGGTATCTCGTCCTAATTGGACAAGAGCATCAATATAACTTAAATTAAGTCTGCCCATTCGATCTACTTCAAGTAATTTAACAGGAATCTCCTGATTTACTTTTAATACATCATTAACATCATTAACTCTTTTCTTTGACATTTTTGATATATGGCATAAACCTTCTTTTCCAGGAAGTATCTCAATAAAAGCACCAAAATCCATTATTTTTTTAACAGTACCATTGTAGATTTTTCCAACTTCAGGTTCTGCAACAATAGACTTTATTAAATCAATTGCTTCCATTGCTGATTTTGCGGTCTTACCATAAACAGTAACCTTGCCATCATTATCAATATTAACTTCTGCAGAAGTTTTAGCTGCTATGCTTTTAATTGTTTTACCGCCAGGTCCAATAACTGCACCAATTTTATCTTCGTCAATGCTCATTGTTTCAATTCGCGGAGCAAATTCAGATATTTCATCACTTGGTTTGTTAATTACTTCATTCATAATTCCAAGAATATGTAAGCGACCTTTTCTTGCCTGTTCAAGGGCATTTCCCATGAGTTTTCGACTGACATTTGCTATTTTTATATCCATCTGAAAAGCAGTAATACCATCTTCAGTACCAGTTACCTTAAAGTCCATATCACCAAGGTGATCTTCCTCACCAAGAATATCACTTAAAACAACTGCCTTTTCTTCAGAAGATACTAATCCCATTGCAATTCCTGCAACCGGTTTTTTAAGTTTCACACCTGCAGATAGAAGTGATAAAGACCCGCCACAGACTGAAGCCATTGAAGAAGATCCATTAGATTCAAGTATTTCAGAGACTAATCGGATAGTGTATGGAAAATCTTCTTTTTCAGGCAGCATTGACTGAAGTCCTCTCAATGCAAGGTGACCGTGTCCAATTTCTCGTCGGCCGGTACCCATTCTTCCACATTCCCCAACGGAAAATGGAGGGAAGTTATAATGCAGCATAAAACGGGAATAACTCTTTTCTCCGTCTATGTTATCTTGCATTTGTTCATCATAAACTGTCCCTAATGTAGTTACAGCTAGAGCCTGGGTCTCTCCACGAGTAAACAATGCACTACCATGTGTTCTTGGAAGAACATTAATCTCACAGGAAATGTCTCTGATGTCTGCTACACCACGTCCATCAGTACGTATACCCTTTTCTAAAATTGAAGTTCGGACTATTTCATATTCCATCTCTTCGAAAAGTTGATCAACCTTCTTTTGATTCTCATCAAGAACTACATCAGAAAATTTTTCAAGAGTATCCTTTTTAACTTTTTTAATGGCTGCATATCTAATATGTTTACCAATTACAAAACAAGCTTCCTGAAGAAGTGGGAAAGCAAACTCTTTTATCGGATCAAGAAAAGAATTATCCTCTTCTATTTTAACGATGAGCAATTTTTCTAATCCAACTAGTTTAGCAAGTTCTTCCTGAGCCTTACAGATTTCAGTAATAACTGGTTGTGCTGTTTCAATAGCTTCAAGAAGTGTTTCTTCACTTACTTCAAGTGCTCCACCCTCAACCATGGTAATTCCATCTTTAGTTCCGGAAACTATTATATCAAGATTGCTTCTTGATATTTCATCAAAAGTCGGATTTACAATGAATTCACCATCAAGCCCACAAACTCTTACAGCTCCAACAGGTCCATCAAATGGTATATCTGAAATCGCAACTGAAGCAAAAGCAGCAACCATTGCTACCATATCAGGTGGATTAATCTGATCTGTAGATACTACAGTTGGCACAACCTGAATTTCTCTGCCAAAGTCTTTATTAAAGAGAGGTCTCATGGGTCTATCAATCAATCTGCAAACAAGGATCTCTTTATCTTTTGGTCTTCCTTCTCTTTTAAGAAAACCACCCGGAATTTTTCCTGCAGCATAATATTTTTCATTATACTCAACTTGCAGAGGTACATAATCCAGCCCCTCAACTTTATTGCTTCCGCAACATGCAGTAGCTAAAACGGAACTTCCACCGTATGTAGCAAATACAGCCCCATTCGCTTGTTTTGCCATTTTCCCTGTTTCAAGAATAAGGTCTTTTTTACCTATTCTTACCGTTACTTTTTGTATCATTTATTTCTTTCCTTTTTATGAGCTGCATCAACAACCTAACAATGCCGCTTTTTAGAAAAGCGGCAGGTAAATTGATGATCTCATTTTTCTTTATACCTGTTACTTTCTCAAGTTTAATTTGACAAGTAATTCACGGTATTTGTCGATATCATTATTTTTTAGGTATCGAAGTAATCTTCTACGCTGCCCAACCATCTTGAGTAACCCACGCCTACTGGCATGATCTTTTTTATTTACCTTAAAGTGTTCTGTTAATTCCCGGATACGAGCTGTTAACAGAGCAATTTGTACTTCAGATGATCCTGTATCCTGTGCATTGGCACCAAATTCATTAATTATTTCCTGTTTTAATTCTTTAGTAAAAGCCATTTGAGATATATCTCCTTACCTTAATCTTTTTTTTCAATAATCATAATTTCATGTTTTTTAAGATTATTACATTTTTTTTCAAGTTTTACAGTAACTTTAAATTCATCAATTATTAATATTCCATTAATAACTGATACACCGTCATTCACTGATACATCGTACAATCCCGGTGGCGGCAGCAATTGTATAATATCAGTCTTTTTTATACTAATAATCGTATCACTTAGATTAAACTTACTGGAAGAAAAATCAAGTGCATAGATTTTGTCTAAATATTCAGCAGCTTCTTTCATTTCTCCATGCATAATTAATTGTCTTACATAGGAGCTGCTTATCCGGATATTGCTGCCGTTTACCAGTTGATCAACGATAACCGTATCAGTATTCATACTCGAAAAATATTCTTCAATCATGGGTGCCGTGTAAGATGCATTTATACCACATCTAAAATTACTCCCAATAATTAGTTTTTTAATATTTATAGATGAAGTAATATAATCAAAAAACTTATCTCCTCGTAGTTTACTAAAATCAGAGGAAAAGTCAATGAGAATTACGTTATCAATACCATAAGCCTCTAAATGTTCCACCTTCTGTTTTTGTGTTAATATACAGCCGTGGAAAGAATCAGGTCTCAATATCTTTTTAGGATTTACATAGAATGTAATTACAAAAGATTCCAAAGAAGAGTCCTGAGTTACCTGATGTAGAAGTTTCATATGACCTTTATGAATACCATCAAATACACCAATTGTAACAGCAGCTTTCTTACCAGTATATAACTCTGTTAATTTTAGTTTTTCGAAATCAAGTATTCGCATTTAATTCTCTCTTTCCTTAAGCAGTTGTAGAAAACAACAATTTTTTAGGAATTAATACATTGTTATCAGCTATAAGTGTAGATACACCCGCAACATTTCCCTCTTTATCCTGAAATACACAATAGTGATCTTTTAAATCATCATGAAAATTGGTTAAAATTGTTTTAGGCATTGTACCGTATTGCAACCGAAGCAATTCATTTTCAGTAGGTTCAACTAAATGAAAACCAGGTAAATCTTTAAAAAAATCAGATCCTTGAAGGATATTTTCTTCAGATAAATTGTTTTCATTTGTTGCGTTCTCTAATGAAAAAGAGCCAATTGATGTTCTCAAAAGTTTACAGACATAGGCAGCTGATCCACAGGCCTTACCAAAATCTCTTGCCAAAGATCTAATATACGTTCCTTTTGAACAGTGAATGCGCACCTTTAAATATGGTGGGTTCCAATCAATAAGATTAAAATCGTAAATAGATATATCTCTAGGAGTGAGATTGGGAACTCTTCCGCTCCTTATTTCCTGATATGCTCTTTTCCCATTAACATGAATAGCAGAGTATGCTGGAGGTACTTGTTGAATTTTTCCAATGAAATTTCCAATTATATTTTCCATAAGTTTGATATCAGGAATCTGACATTTATTAATTACAGCACCTTCCGGGTCTAAAGTATCTGTTTCTACACCCATATAAAAAACTGCTTCGTAGACTTTATCCAAACCACTAAAAATAGAGTTTAATTTTGTATATTTACCTAGGAGAACAATAAGCAGCCCCTCAGCAAATTTATCAAGTGTTCCGGCATGTCCGGTTTTTTTATTAAATTTTTTTTTGATGGGATATAATGCACTAAAAGATGTCACTCCGACTGGTTTAGCATATAAAAGTATGCCGCTATTATTCATCATTATCATATAGGTCATCAATAATATTATTAACTCTCATTCCATCCCGTATTGATGTATCGACATAAAAAGTTAGTTTTGGAGTATTACGAGTTTTAAGCAGCTTTGCAATTTTTGATTGGATATAACCTGCAGCACTATTTAAAGCATTGACAGAATGACGAAGACTTTGTTCATCTTCAAAAGATGTCATATTAACTCTTGCAAATGCAAAATCAGGTGAAACAGAAATACTACTAATTGAAACAAATCGGCTTAATCCAGGGTTTTTCACATCTCCCCTGGATATTATAATACTAATAGCCTCTAAAAGTTGAGATTCTAATCTTTGTTGTGTAAATCCACTCATTTTAAGTTAGCTTTTTAGCTATTTCAATAATTTGAAATACTTCAAGGATATCTCCTACCTTTATATCCTGATAATTATCAACACCTAAACCACACTCAAAACCTTCAAGAACTTCCTTGGCATCATCCTTAAATCTTCTTAACGATGAAACTTTTCCAGTATATTGTTCAATACTATCACGAATAATATGAACAGTTGCATTCCTGACTACTTTGCCGTTTAGAACATAACAACCAGCAACCAATCCGGTTTTGGGAACTTTGAAAACATCACGAACTTCAACTTTTCCAATAATCTCTTCTTTAATGTCAGGTGAAAGTAATCCTTCCATAGCAAGTTTCATATCATCTACTGCATCATAAATAATATTATACTTTCGAACATCAATTTTCTCTCTATCTCCAAGGAGTTTAGCTTTAGGTGTCGGACGTACATTAAAACCAATTACTATTGCATTAGATGCCGAGGCAAGGTTTATATCATCTTCTATAATTGCACCTGCAGAAGCCCTTATAGCAGTTAATCGAACTTCAGAAGTAGATAATTTTTCCAGTGATGATTGTAAGGCTTCAACAGATCCATGAACATCACCTTTGATAATAACTTTCAACTCCTGGATTTCTCCCTCCTGAATTGAATCAAACAAGTTATCAAGAGTAACTTTTTTCACATTGCTCGCTATACCTTGTCTTGCAAGTTCTTGCCTTTTTGCACCAATCTGGCGAGCCTGCTTTTCATTTTCAGTTACCTGAAAGGGAGCCCCGGCATTGGGTATTCCAGTAAATCCTAATATTTCTACTGGGGTTGAAGGTGTTGCCAAATCAATTTTATCACCTATATCATTAAACATTGCGCGAACCTTACCAGAGTATAGTCCGGCAATGAAGGAGTCACCAACTTTAAGGGTTCCTTTCTGAATGATAACTGTCGAGACAATACCACGACCATGATCGACCTTTGATTCTATTACTTTACCTTCCGCTCTGCATGAATAATTTGCATCAAGTTCAAGCATTTCTGCCTGCAGTAAAATTATCTCTAATAAATTACTGATCCCTTCATGTTTTAAAGCAGAAATTTCACAATACAGTGTAGAACCACCCCAGTCTTCAGGTAAAAGATCATATTCTGATAGTTGCTGTTTAACTCGTTCAGGATTTGCCTCAGGTAAATCTATCTTATTTATAGCAACAATAAGAGGTACTCCTGCTTCTTTAGCATGATCTATTGCCTCTTTTGTCTGAGGCATAACACCATCATTAGCGGCTACCACTAATATAACAATGTCAGTTACCTGAGCACCTCGTGCACGCATAAGAGTAAAGGCTGAGTGACCAGGTGTATCAAGAAAGACGATATCGTTATCTGCAATCTGGACTTTATATGCACCTATATGCTGTGTAATTCCACCAAATTCTCCTGCAACAACATTTGTTTCCCTTATTGCATCAAGCAGTTTTGTTTTACCGTGGTCTACATGCCCCATAACAGTTACAATTGGCGGTCTATGTTTTAGTACAGCATCAGGATCTTCATCAGTCTTAATTAAAGTTTCTTCATATAATGAAACAACGTTTACTTTACAACCATATTCTTCTGCAAGTATTTGTGCTGTTTCAGCATCTATTTGCTGATTAATGGTAACCATCATCCCCATACTCATAAGTTTTCCTATAAGTTCTGAGGCTTTTAAATTCATTTTTTTTGCAAGTTCGGAAACTGTAATTACTTCCATCATATCAATTTTCTTAGGAATTGGGTTTGTTGTATTAATAGTTTTTTTCTTAATCTGAAAATTTCTCTCTAATACACCTTCTCTTTTCTTTTGAAAATTTCTTTGGCGTTTATCTTTTGGTTTAAAAACCTTTTTTACTGTTTTCTGATTTTCTTGTGGTACTGGTGGTTTGTCTGTGCTGCCAGGTCTGCTTCTATTAAACCGACCTGATCCGCCTGCACCGGTTCCACCTTGCGGTCTTCCCTGAAATGGGGGTCTGTTAGAACCACCTTGAGGTCTTCCTTGATACGGAGGTCTGTCGGAACCACCTTGAGGTCTTCCTTGATACGGAGGTCTGTCGGAACCACCTTGAGGTCTTCCCTGATACGGAGGTCTGTCGGAACCACCTTGAGGTCTTCCCTGATACGGAGGTCTG
>Ga0075115_10000324_pt1 | contig 23551 bp, 21 predicted proteins | sample AntAceMetag02UKH_FD_69785 | JGI IMG/M metagenome (GOLD analysis project Ga0075115, IMG submission 69785) | Saline lake microbial communities from Ace Lake, Antarctica - Antarctic Ace Lake Metagenome 02UKH | ecosystem: Environmental > Aquatic > Non-marine Saline and Alkaline > Saline | place... | reverse complement strand
GCTGCTCATTTGGCAGCGGCGAGAGCAGTAGTCCGGGAGGTGGATCTTGATGTGCCCCTTCTCTGCAGCGAGAAAAAGGAAAAAGGTGGTACCGAATATCATGGTACTGTAATAAAGCTGCCTGAAGCTCCGGGACTGGGAATTTCAGGCACAATGATCCCATGAAACAGCTGTTGAAAGAGTATGGTTTTTTTTACAGGAAGCTGAATCGATCAGATCAGAAATAACAGAACACAAAAAGCTTATAAAAATATATTTCAAAACAAATTACCATCTATAAAAATATATATTGTAACATGCGTATGTTCATGTTACAATACCAAAATGGATTTGAAGGAGCTGACCGGAAAAATTTTCATGATTGGATTACCCTCCTCGGAAATTAATGATCCGGCGAAAAGAGTGCTTGAGGTAGTACGGCCGGGATCAGTCATTCTGTTTGGGCGAAATATAAAAGATAGAGAGCAGGTTGTAGCTTTTATCAGGGGAATTACAGACTTCCTTGGCTATAAACCACTCATAGCAATTGATCAGGAGGGAGGAATAGTCACAAGACTTACAAAGGGATTTACTGTTTCACCCAGCGCCATGGCGTTGGCATCTACAGAGAATCCGAACAATGCATACAGAGCAGGAATAATACTCGGATCAGAAATGAAGGCAGTCGGTATTGACTGGAACCTTGCGCCGGTGGTCGATATCAACAATAATTCTCAGAACCCGGGTATCGGTATTCGGAGTTTTTCCAGGGACAAGGATACTGTAATTGAGTATGCTTCGAAGTTTACAGTAGGCTTGAGGGAGAGCGGGATCATAACATGCCTGAAACACTTTCCCGGAATCGGAAGAGTTGTTACCGATCCTCATCTGGATATGCCCATTCTCAATATTTCCAGGGATGAGATATACCGGACTGAACTTGCGCCCTTTCTTGCTATTAATTCTCCAAGCTGGATGCCTACACATATCCATGTACCTGCAATCCAGACTTCAAAGGAGCCTATAACTGTTTCCAGGGAAGTCCTTACAGATATGATCCGGGATGAATTAAAGTATGAAGGAGTTCTTATTGCAGATGATCTCAATATGGGGGGAGTGTCCAATTTCTATCCCCCTGAAGAAATCGCATTAAAAACACTGGAAGCGGGGATGGACATGATCTCTTTCTGTGATAATACGGAAAAACAGATACAAGTCAGGAAGTTTCTGGATGGGAAGATTGTCGAAAACGATAAGCTCGCGGAAAGAATCTCCGGGGCCGCGGGCAGGATTGAAAATCTGTTCAGGCAGCGTAAAGAAACAGAACCCCCTGCTGATATCCGTTTGGAATTTGAGGACAACAGGGTTGAAATGGACAGAATATCCTCAGAATCGGTAAGAATACGGAAAAACAGGAGCAATCTTATCCCCTTAAACAGGGTTGACAATATTTTTGCGGTTAAAGCAGCCAGGCTTGTACTGGTGGAAGACACCCTGCAGGGAATACACATGGCTGTGACCAGAACCGGAGAGTTCCTGAAGTGTCCTATAACTGTTTACAGCAGGGAAATTTCTAAAGAAGAATCAGCTTCCCTGTTAAAGACTGCGGCAGGGAAACGAAATATCATCTTTACAGAAAACGCACACCTTGCACTCTCACAGGTAGAGTTCATAGAGAAGCTAGCCAGGCTTTCTGATGATCTTGTGCTGATCGCGCTAAGGAACCCCTATGATGCAGATATCAGGGGTATTGAAAATGCAATTTGCTCATTTGGATATAGTAGCAGCCAGCAGAAAGAAATATTGCAAAAACTATTCATAAAATCTAATACGGAGACTGTTAAATGAACGGATGTCTTTTAAAAGTTAAAGAAGCATTAAACGATTTAAAACCATCAGAAAAAAAGGTTGCCAGTTATATACTCAATTTTCCAGAGGAATCCGTTGGACTTTCTGTTGGAGAACTCGCGGAAAGGTGCAACACCAGCAATGCGGCTGTTATCCGTTTCTGTAAAACCCTGAGATTTGAGGGATACAGGGAATTTGCAATCAAGATGGCTTCCGACATCTCATCGACAAAGGAAAATGAAGAGATATATACAGATATTCGGGTCGGAGATAATCTCGATACGATAATCAAGAATGTTTCTCACAATAATAAAAAATCGATAACTGATACCCTCCTTGTTCTGGATCCGAAGGAGATTAAAAGGGCTGTAGATGTCCTGCATATGTCAAAACGAATCGATTTCTATGGTGTAGGAGCATCAGGAATCATTGCTCTTGATGCCCAGCAGAAATTTATGAGGATCAACAGATATTCAATGGCCTACGCGGACACTCATCTTCAGGCAACCGCCGCGGCGAACCTTTCAATGGTGGATGTAGCGGTATTTATCTCCTATTCAGGAGAGACAAGAGATATGGTTGAGACTATAAAAATTGCAAAAACGACAGGTGCCACAACAATTTCAATCACAAAATTCGGAAATAATACTTTAAGCGAAAAAGCGGACATCAAATTGTTTATATCCTCCCCCGAAACAAGTATGAGAAGCGGGGCCCGCGGCTCACGTATTGCTCAATTGAATGTCATTGATATCCTTTTTACCGGTGTGGGCAGCATTGAATATCCGGAAATAAAAAAGTATCTGGATAGAACCAGAAAGGTAAGGGCAATTAAGAGATTCACTAAGTAAAGTCAGCGCGGTTTAGCAAAGTTCCCGGACAAGGGCGGTATGTATCCTTTCCCTGAAGGATTTGATCTTATCGCTGTTTGTATTCCTTCCAAGGTGAACCCTGTTAGTGAAAATCACAAACTCAAGTTTTCTATCCGGATCGATCCAGACACTTGTGCCGGTAAAACCTGTATGACCGAAAGCCTCCGGACTAAAGGCAGGTCCAGCCATGACCCCCTCATCCTGCATCAGAAATCCATATGCCCTTTTTGGCGAAAGGCCGGGGGTTTGATTAGAAGTCATCAGCCTCACACTCTTCTTTGAGAGGACTTGATTGTTATTCAGAACCCCGTCATCCCTAAACAGACTGAGTATTTCCAGTACACCGGAAGCAGTCCCAAATAGTCCGGCATTACCTCCCGCCCCCTCCAGGCAGTATGAATTCTCGTCATGAACCTCCCCCTTAAGCCATCTCTTTCGCCAGGAACAATATTCGGTAGGGGCGATATTTCCTGTTCCCGCGGGGGGATTGAACATAAGACTATCGATTGTCCCAGGAACCGTAATAAGTCTCGTAAATAGTTCGGGAAGATCACTTCCGGTTATCCTTTTCAGGATTTGGGTAAGAAGGATATACCCTGTACAACTGTATATGACCCGAACTCCAGGCTTTACTGTTGGAGTAATTGAATAAAGATGACTCAAGGATTTTTCCTGATCAATATCATCTTCTACCGGGAAAAGCCTAAAGATTTCCGGTACAGGCGGAAGTCCGGAAGTGTGGGTAAAAAGCTGATGAAGAGTAATAGAAGCTGTTCCTTTTGCAAGTTCAGGAATAAATTTTCCAGCTTCACTCAAGGGAGATAATTTCTCTTTTTCCAGGATAGAAAGGGCGGTTACAGTCGTAGCCAGGGGCTTTGTCAGAGAAGCAAGATCAAAAACTGTATCGAATGTCATTTCTTCAGAATCCGGGTATATCTGCCTTTGTCCCTTAGCCATAGAAAGTACAATGTGTCCTTCTTTTCTGACAAGAATAACAATTCCCGGAAAAGTTCCCATTTTCAATTCATCATCAATAATCGAGTCGATCATACCGTCAGTCCTCATCCGGGAATATCTTTCCGGGATTCAGGATCCAGTTGGGGTCAAAAGCCTTTTTGAGTCTTTTCATAAGGGCTATTTCATCGGGAGAGAGATTTATTCCAATAAAGTTTTTCCGTTTTGACCCAATTCCGTGTTCCCCGGATATGACCCATCCCAGAGAGGCGGTAATCTTGTAGATATCTTCCAGAAGCAGGGGAAGCTTCTCTTCCCAGTCAGAAGGGGACATCCCGCCAGGCTTTACAACAGTAGCGTGAAGATTTCCGTCACCCGCGTGTCCATAACAGGGAACAGGAATATCATACTTTTTTATCAGAAGCTGTAGTTCATCCATGAATGAAGGTATGGCAGCGGTGGGTACAACAATATCCTCCAGACTCTGATGAGAGCTCTTCACCTTGAAGGCTTCGGCAATATTCCTGCGGATATTCCAGATCCTCTCAATTGTCGTTTTGTTATCCGCGACATTCCCACCAATAAAACATGTTTCGAGACTCATGGGATATCCCGCGAACCATAACCCATCTTCTTTCAGGACATCATTTATCGTATTGGTTACGACCCCCGGCATTCTGAAGTATTTAGATTCCGCTACTTCGTCATGAGAGTAGGCTTCCATTTTCTCTTCGCCGGTATAAACGTTTCTCTTGCCGCAAATATCAACAAGCCTCTCAATAATTCCGGCGGAAACTTTCTGATAGGTCTGGTTCATCATGTTCATCAGTCTATTCCTTCTCCGGGACGGCTGATCTCAACCGGTCTGTCAGCACAGGGAGTATTCTGAAAAGATCCCCGACAAGGCCATAATCGGATATATTGAAAATTTGGGCATCAGGATCCTCGTTGATAGATATGATCGTGCCGGCCGTGTGCATCCCCGCAAGATGCTGGATTGCCCCGGATATGCCTGCGGCAATATAAAGATCCGGGGTAACGGTTTTTCCACTCAATCCTATCTGTTCAGGATAAGGGACCCATCCCTTGTCGACAGCTTCCCTTGAAGCACCTATCTGGGCGCCAAGTACAACCGCAAGATTCTCGAGGAGCTGAAAATTGTCTTTCTTTTTCATCCCTTTCCCGCCCGCGACGATGGAAACCGCTTCCTGGATATCTTTTTCATCCTTGTTGTAGGGTTCAAACCCAAGATACTCAAGCTTTGGGACCATCAGGTTTTCGGAAACTGCAATCTCTTCCACAGATACACATCTACTCTCATCCCGTTCGAGTATCCTGATCGAATTAGGCCGTAGAGTAGACATTTGGGGAAGACCCTTAATCGTTTTTATTGTAGCCATTATATTACCCCCTGCAGCGGGACGTGTCTGCAGAAGTATGCCGCTCTTCATATCAAACTCAAGACTTGTACAGTCTGCTGTCAGTCCAAGTTCATGCTTCGCGGCAACATAGGGCATGAGTGTTTTGCCCGTAGTCATTGCCGCAGCCAGGAAAACATCCGGCCTTGTACCGTTTAGCAGAAAGGAGACAGCGTTGCTCCAGGGGATCGGAGAAAAATGGTTTAGCTCGGGATAATTGAGGTGAAGTACCCGGTCGGCCCCATAAAAACAAAGTTCCTCCGGATTGTCCACCTCTCCGGGAAGAACAACGGAAACTTCAGTCCTCTCTCTATCTCCCAGAGAAGCTGCCCATGCGATAAGTTCAAAGGAAACCTTCTTTATTCTCATGTCCCCGGTTTCCCCAAGAACCCATATTCTCCGTATGCTCACTCTCTGCCTCCAGCCGGGATAAGCCCTTTCGAACGAAGAAAATCTATTATCAGTTCAACCGCTGTTTCGATCTCATCATCATTCCTGGCGTTTACAATTACCGGCTTTCTGAATATATTAGGCGAATGGATTTTATACACCCTTGTGGGAGATCCCCCTGTTCCAATAAGGTTTCTATCCAGCTCCAGACTCTCCACTCCAACAACAGGGATTCCAGCTTCCCTGGCCTTTCTTTTTCCGAAAAGAGTAGGGAGCCTGGGTTCCCCGATAGCCTTTACTACTGTAATCAGCAAGGGAAATCCTGCCCCTATCTTTTCCACCCCTGATTCAACCATTCTCTCCAGAATCAATTTGCTTCCGGAGACGGTAATCTTTGAGACAAAAGATACAACCGGTAGATTCAAAAAAGAAGCGGTTCTCGGCCCCACCTGGGATGTGTCCCCATCTGTTGCCTTTTCCCCACAAACTATGAGTTCCGGTAAGCCGAGGGATTCAATCCCCTTACTCAGGATATATGATGTTGAAAATGTATCAGAGCCTGCAAAGGCTCTGTCAGACAGGAGAACAGCCTTATCAGCCCCCATGGACAAGGCTTCTCTGAGTGCCCGCTCAGCCCCGGAGGGACCCATGGAAATTGCCGTTATTTCACAGTTTTCATATTTTTCTTTGAATTTGGAAGCTGACTCAAGGGCATACAGGTCGAGGGGATTTACAATCGATTCAACACCGTCTCTTTTTACAGCTCCCGTTTCTTCATCCAGTACCAACCCATCAGTCTCGGGAACCTGCTTTATGAGTACAAAAATCTTCATAGCCTAATGAAAGTTCCTTAAAACGAGGCCAATGTGTTCATCGTTATTTTTCAGGAGAGTCCTTGCTTTTTCTGCCGGGACATCCAGAAGAAGAGACACAATCGCTGTCTTAGGCTTTTTCCCACAGTCCTTGAAAGCCTTTGCTGCAGTCTTTTCGTCACAGTTGCAGATCTGCATGATCAACCTTTTTGAACGGTTGACAAGTTTGCTGTTTACGGGAACAAGATCAACCATAAGGTTATTAAACACCTTTCCAAGACGAATCATTGAGGCTGTGGTTATCATGTTCAACACGAGTTTCTGAGCTGTTCCCGACTTCATACGGGTCGATCCCGTAATAATCTCCGGACCCACATCGATACAGATTTTATGATCAGCATAAGCAAAAGTCCTTGAATTACTGTTGCTGCTTATTGCACAAACTACAGCGCCGGCTTCTCTGCCCTGTTTCATGGCACCAATTACAAATGGAGCCTGGCCGCTGGCCGTTATCCCAATTACAATATCCTTTTCACATATTCCTTTTTCAGTCAAAGCTTTTCTGCCCTCATCCTCATTATCCTCAGCCCATTCTACAGCCGTAGTAAGAGCTTCCCTTCCTCCGGCAATTATTCCCTGAATCATTTCAGGATCAGTCCCAAAGGTGGGAGGACATTCTGACGCATCGAGTACGCCAAGTCTTCCTGAGGTACCGGCCCCAACATAGAAGAGCTTGCCACCGTTTCTGAAGGAGTGAACTGCCGCGTCCACAATTGCGGCAATATTATCGAGAACACCTTCAATTACCCGTGGGATAACCATATCCTCACTGTTTATTATTTCCAGAATCTCAAATGTACTCTTTGTATCTATATCCTGTGATCTTGGATTTGACTGCTCGGTGGTCAGGCTTGCAAGATGATCCATTTTATTCTCCTGTTTATTCATAAGATTTTCAGGGAAGTGACAGTTTTCCCATCACAGCTTCGCCTTCCGCGCCTGTCGCGTCGGGTACATTATTGACCCGTTTTCGATAGGCAAAATATCCAAGAAGCGCAAAAGCTGCTGCTTCCTTATAATCAGTGCTTATCCCCGCCTCGTCCCCGGTAAGTATCCTGCACTCTTTCAGCTCTTTTTTGAGGGAGTTCATGATTACTGGATTGTGAGCTCCCCCGCCGGTTACTATCAGTGTCGAAGGCTTTCCGGACAGATGTTTTCTATACGAACCAACAATAGTCCTGACAGTAAATTCCTCGGCAGTCCTAACAAGATCGCTGTTTATCTCTACCCCTTTCAGATAGGTATTGAAAAACTCAGAGCCGAATTCCTCTCTGCCTGTAGACCTGGGTGGTGGTTTTAGGAAGAAAGGATGGTGCATCCACTCACCTAGAAGATCTTCCCTTACCCTTCCTTCTCTACCGATTTTCCCATCTTTATCATATTGCAGCTGTCCACCGGAATATTCAGATGCAAGGTAATCGACAATCATGTTTCCCGGCCCTGTATCGAAAGCAATCGGCCTGCCGCCTTGTTTTTCTATAAAAGTAACATTCCCAATACCCCCGATATTCTGAAAAGCAGTGTTATACCCCATCTCCTTCGACAAAATCAGGTCAAAGAAAGGTACCAAAGGAGCCCCGGAACCTCCGGCCGCGATATCACCAGGCCTAAAATCGGTTACTGTTGGAATCCCTGTTTTCCTGGCAATAATAGAACCCTCTCCTATCTGAAGGGAACCCCTTACCCCCCGGCCGCAGCATTCCACCTTTTCAGATAGATGATATATAGTCTGGCCATGAGATCCTATCACTGTAATATCTTCAGGCTCAAGACTGGTACATCTGAGAAGATGTTCTGTCGCTTCCGCGAAGAGTTCTCCTAGCACCGTATTCATAATAACGAGATTTCTTAAAGACCCCTTACTGTCCTCAAATAGTGCAAAAATAGAACTTCTGACAGCCCGGGGTATTGAAAAGGCGATTCCTGTTATCTGTTTTACAGAAACAGAGTTATCTGATTCCTCAATATCAACAACAGCCGCGTCTATAGAGTCTACTGAAGTACCGGACATGAGTCCTATTGCTTTATTTTTTCTCATATACTCATTATGCATAAAAACCTTACTTTTGTCAAAATGTTTTGAAATAAAATTTCATCACCAATAATAAAAAATAAAATATTTTTTTATTGACAGACAGGCGGAGCCATTTTATAATTGAGTTATTACGCAGGAGGTAAGCAATGAAAAAGCTCTTTTTAGTATTAATTATTCTGATTATCACCGTATCCGCATTTGCAGCTGGAAAACAAGATGCAGCACAGGAAGAAGCAAAACCCGATAAACTAATCTACATTACACCCTCATGGGGAGCACCATCGGAAGAACTTCTGGCTAAGTTTGAAGCCCAATCCGGAATCAAAGTGGAAGTTTCGACACTGAAGGACGCGGATCTTAAAACAAAGGTAATGCAGGCTGCTGCAGGAAAAGTTAATCCTGCAGACATCATCTTTGTAGGTATAAGTCATTTCGGCACATTCGGCAACTCCGGGATTCTTGCGGAACTTGATAGTATTGTTCCGGATTCTGTTTTTAACAAGGTAGCGGGAAAAAACTTTTTCCAGATGGATGGGGACACCTATGCGGTCCCAATATACCAGCAGATGGTAATGATTGATTATGACAAATCAGCTCTTGAAAAAATTGGGACATCCGCTGATGCAATAAAAACATGGCAGGATTTCGAGGACATCTCTCTCAAACTGAAAAATGAGGGAATATATGAATATCCTTTGGCAATTGCTGTAAGACATTGGTCATGGTACCTGATTTCCCTTTCATCAGGATCTACCCTGTTTGATAAAGACGGCAATCCCACTTTTGATGACCCGGCAGACCCCGCTTATGATGCATACAAAAGACTCATTAAGTGGTTTGAGATGGGAATGATTTCACCCGAAAGACTTACATCACCCAACGCGCACCCCTCTTTCTGGGCAGGACAAGCAGCTTTTCATCAGGCATGGCAGGGATCTCTGGCTATTGCCAATAATCCTGAAAAATCAAAAACCGCGCCCAATGCCGACTATCTATTGCTTCCGGAACAGCATTTCACCTGGTCTCTCCCGGCAGGTCTTGCTATTTCCAGCTACAGCGAATATCCCCAGGCTGCTCTGAGCTTCATAGAATTCATGGTTTCTGAAGAACCCCAGCTTTTCGGCTATGAAGGAAACGGTATGTTTCCGGCCAACAAACAAGTATTTGCCGATCTGGGTGCCCAGGGAAAGATTGACGGATGGGATGCCATGTCCGAACAGGCAAAGTATGTTATTCCTCTGCCCTACAGTACTCCATGGTTCGCGGAATTTGAGACAGAATTGAAAAACTCTCTCATAAGGGTTGCCAAAGGAGAAGTTGATGTAGATCAGGCAATAAAGGATCTAGGTGATTTCACCAGGGCGCTGCAGAAGGAATACGAGTAATTCCACCACATGATAAAAGAACTACAGGGGCTCCTTTGGGAGTCCCTGTTTAAAAACTGGGGCATAACATGATAAAAAAAATTTCCGTGTGGCTTGATAATGAACAGCATCTTGCATATGTAATCCTTGCTCCAGCCCTGCTTCTCCTGTTGGGTTTTGCCTACTATCCAGCTTTTCAGTCTTTTAAGTTCAGTATGCTGAGATATAATCTCAAAATGCCAAACAGAATAGAATTCAATGGACTTGATAACTATATTTACGTGCTGAAAGATCCGGTTTTTATTGCTTCAGTACTTAGAGTGCTGTATTTCATGGCAGTCGCGACAATAGTGGTTATGCTGATCTCTCTGGGAATCTCTCTGGTTCTGAACAAAAAATTCAGGGGCAGAGGTATTCTCAGAGCTGTAGTAATAATTCCCTGGGCGTTACCGCCTGTGGTAAATGGACATCTATGGAAGTGGATCTTTAATGGAGACTACGGTGCACTAAACGGACTTCTTTATCAGCTTGGAATAATCAAAGAGTATCAGTTCTGGCTCAACAACTCATTTGTAGCCTTAAACCTTGCAGTGTTTATCTTTGTCTGGCGCTATGCTCCTTTCATAACAATATTATTTCTGGGTGTACTTCAGTCAGTCCCCAAACAGCTCTATGAAGCTGCAAAGGTAGATGGCGCGGGTGTTTTCAGGCAGTTTTTTTATATAACCCTGTCATCCCTGTCACGAATAGGTGGAATTGCTGTAATACTCACGCTAATAGCATCGTTTAATGTTTTTGACGGGATATATGCATTGATGGAATTCAGTGAATCCACAAAAACCCCTATGATCTATAACTATGAGTTAACTTTCGAAATGGGAAGATTCGGACGTGGTTCCGCAATGGCTTATCTGGTAGGTTTTTTCATGTTTGTGATGACTCTTTTTTACATCCGCATGAGTTTCAAGAAGGACAAAATATGAAAAAAAGACCGGTATACAGTATCTTTCTTGGAGTTTTAGTATTTCTCATTATCTTTTGGTCAGCAGCTCCTCTACTTTGGATTTTCATTTCATCAATTTCCGAAAGAACAGAGCTGTACTCGATCCCTCCCCATTGGATTCCGGAAAAACCTACTCTGGAAGCTTACAAGAAAGTTCTTGTTACAGGAGAGAGCTTCCGCGGAAGCGGTGGAATTGCAGCTACAGAACTGCTGAGGAAGGGAATTCGGAATTCAATTATTGTTGCTGTATCGACAACCATTCTTGTTATGTTCTTTGCCCCTCTTCTGGGATACGCATTTTCCAGATTGAGATTCAAGGGCAGCAGATTTTTTTTCTACGTCATAATCGGTATCATAGCTTTGCCCGCGTGGCCTGTTCTTATCGGACTTTTCTCAGTGTTCAGTGATCTGCATTTGCTGGATTCAAAAATTGGGCTGATACTCCTGTCATTTACATTCCGGTTGCCATTCGAAACCTGGTTTATGAAAGGCTACTTCGAATCTGTACCTGCAGAGATTGAAGATGCCGCAAGAATTGACGGTTGTACAAGGGTTCAAACTATTTTTTTGGTAAGTATTCAGATGGTTATGCCCGGGCTTATCGCAGTGTCTATTGTATCCTTTCTCCATACTTGGAACATGTTTGCGGCACCGCTGGTCCTGACCTATACCCTTAAATCAAAACCTCTTACTGTTACAATGACAGAATTCATAGGTCAGTACTTTGTACACTGGGACCTCATGTCAGCGGCTACTATGATTTCAATCATACCACCGCTAATCATTGTTATATTTTTCCAGAAGTACATCATCCAGGGCCTCTCGGCTGGTGCCATCAAATAAACAGACGAGTAGCTGTAATTCCCCTCATTGTTTTCTCAGCTGATTTCCATAGATGCCCGGTTCAGACCCCTCTATAATAACGGCTCCGACTATTCTGGAATAAAAAGCTGCGGGGCCGACTCCGCCAATTATGCCGTACGCGTAACCCTGCTCTCTCATTGCGATAAAAGCCTGCAGAAGAAGAGCTTCTCCTATCCCTTTTTTCCGAGAATCTTTCTCCACTCCTGTGGGTCCGAAGAAATTTCTGCAAGTTGCGTCATATGAGGCAAAACCTATAATTTTCCCCTCTGCGACAGCTATAAAAGTAGATATTGGCTGATTTGAAAAAGTTACCTCACATTCATCCGACCATCCTGACGAAAAACATCTTTTTACCCAATTTGTAACCATGCTTTTCTCAAAAGAAAAAGGTCGACGTAAAATCACTCCAATTTCTTTCATAGCCTCAGATTTTAAATCTGGTAAGTCATATAGTTTTACAAGCATATCCGCCATAAATTAACCTATCCTTTTAGTCATAAGTTTTTGATCTATATAATATAAATATTTACAGATAGTTAGATTGAAAGCTTCTAATTCATGTAAGCATGAATCCAGGCAAATTGTCAGAAAATTGGAACAAAACTTTGTTTTGTTCTTAGATTGTTATCATTGCCCTGGTTACTCAATTTCCCTCAACAGCGTTGCAAGTTCCGGATGATCCTGTTTTCTTGCCATATCTGCCGGCGTATCGCCTGCCAGATTTTTTATTTCAGATGAAATTCCAATCGACATAAGATAGATAACCGCATCTTTGTTCCCATAGGAAGCTGCAATATGAAGCGGAGTATTTCCATACTGATCTGTAACATCTTTGTTTTCGGCCGTAACAATCCAGGATAATGAATCTGTACCCACAGAGAAAGCTATGGAAAGAGGTGAATTTCCATCGCCATTTCTTGAAAAAATATCAGCTCCGGCCGCACTGAGGATAAGTACTGCATTTTTATTGAGAGAAAGGAATGCTGTATGCAGTGGTGTATTTATCCAATTATTTCTGCTGTTTATATCTGCACCTTTACTGATCAACAGATTGATAATATCCCCGGAAGAGTTGTTCTGGATTGCCGAATGGATTGGAGTATTACCTTTATCATCTCTTGCAGATATAGAATCTCCTTTTATAAACCAGTCCACAACATCAACCCCAGCCGTAAACGCAAGACTGATAGGGGTGTCCCCATACCGATTTTCGGCAAAAATTGCTGCACCCTCTTCAATTAGAATAGTACATATTTTTTCATTTCTGTTCCGGATTGCCTCATGAAGCGGTGTATTTCCCCGGTTATCTCTCGCATTGAAGTCTGCTCCAAGTGATATGAGAAGTTCTGATAACTCCCAGTAATTCTTTCTTGTTGCAAGCAGAAGGGGAGTCCTTCCCACATTATCTCTGGATTCAAGAGATGCTCCATATTCTATGAGCATTTTTACACTATTCTGATCCCGCTGTAAGACTGCTGTATGCAGCGGAGTGTTTCCGCTTAAATTCCGTAAGTGAACATTGGCTCCGCGAAACAGCAGAAACTTAGCAGCCTGAACAGATTCCCAGGATACAGCGGTGTGTAATGGGGTATTCCCATAAGAATCCCGCGCATCTATGAGTGCACTGTTATTTGCAAGAATCAGACATACTTCACTACTGTTGTTTTTTGCCGCATAATGAATTGGGGTAAATCCTTCTTTATTATGAGTATTAACATCTGCACCCTGTTCAATGAGGTCTGAAACGATATCAAGATAGTCCCACTGTGCGGCTAAATGAAGTGGGGTATTTCCGGATATGTCAGTCATAGAGAGGTTTTCAGTTGTTATTAATCGGGAAGTGAATTCAATTCCCCGTTCAAAGGCCAAAACAGCCGGAGCTTTTCCCCGGTTATTAGCCAGGAATGGATCGGCTCCATAGTCGATCATAAGAGCTGCAGCATCTACATAATCAACCTCGACTGCTGAGTGAAGTGCGGTATCACCGAGAAAATTCTTTTTATTAAGATCAGCTCCAGCATTAACGATAAAATCGACCACATCAATTTCTGCTCTGTTAGTTACTGCTGTATGCAGAGGGGTATTACCATATGCATCAATTGTTTTATTCATCTCCGGAGTATAAAACCAATTTATTACACCTGTTCCCTTCATGAGAGCACGGATGAGCGGAGTAATTTTATTATAGTTTTTTGCGTATAAATCTGCGTTGTTTGCCAGGAGAAGTTCCACTGCCTCACGATTATCACGTGCAAGAGCCAGCATGATGGGAGTATTCCCTGTTTTGTCACAGCTGTTTGGGTCAGCATTCCTGAGTAGGAGCAGCTTAACAAATTCAGAGGAAACTTCAGGATCTACGGATATATGAAGGGCAGTGTCGCCAAAGATATTTCTGCTGTTTATGTCAGCACCACTGTCCAGCAAGTACTCAATAATATCCTTTTTACCGCTTTGGGTTACCGCTAAGTGCAGGGGGGTGCTGCTGGATCCATTTCTTACATCAACATCTACCCCGGAATGAATAAGAAGTTCAACAATTTCAAGATTTCCATACTCTACAGCTATGTGAATCGGCGTGTTGTTGTTTTCATCACGTGCTTCCAGATAAGCACCGCGTTTAATAAACATACTCATAAGGGCAGGATGGTTGTACTGAGCAGTATAGTGCAGGACCGTTGCTCCATTTTCAAATCGGGAATCAACACCGGTATTAGATATTGCCTGGAATGCGTAATAAAAAGTCTGATTTGACGGGATGTCTGAATAGTTTTTAATGAGCTCTTCAACTACTTGTACATGTTTACCGCTGTGGGTATATCCAAAAGCAACATCAAGCGGTAGGAGATCATTATTGTTGCGAATATTGATATCGGCACCGTTTATAAGCAATTGTCTGACGTTCTCAACACCGCCCATCTCTGCTGCCAGATGAAGCGGAGTGTTTCCGTATTCATCTGCTGTGTTTACAAGATCTTCACCGAGAAGTTCTGTAACAGCTTTTGGTCCATCTAAAAGGGCTTTTTCTAGCGTATTGATTCCAAGCTCACTAACTGAAAATATAAGACTTCCATTTCCTGTTAGGAGTGAGGCAAGTTCATAAGAAATTTCTGCTGCAGCATGTATAGGAAGCTGTCCTTCTGCATTTGGTACTGAAGGATCTGCTTCATGTTTAAGCAATAGACTGATCATTAACTCATTACCTGTTCCGGCAGCAATATAAAGCGGTGGAGTTCCGAATTCATCAATCTGGTTTGGATCTGCTCCATCAAGTATAAAACGTTCAGTTACTGTCAATTCGTTGTCTCTTATAGAGTCAAAAATAGAGACATACTTTACTACAGGCACCTCTGGTACTGCAGACACATCATGTACTGCAGGTGTTTCGGATATTTCTGGTTCTTCTGATACTTCAGGGCTGGCTTCAGGTTCAACTGATGATTCAGGAACAGATTCAGGTTCCGGCTCTGGCGGAATCTCTGTTATTTCGGGTTCGACTAATACTTCCGGTTCAACAATTTCATCTTCAGTTTCGATTATTGCACTTTCCGGAAGTTCTGTGACTATTGGTGTCTCAGGTGTAGTAGTTTTTAAATCAGGAGTTGTTTTTTCAGGATGACGTTCATTTGATAGTACCGGTAGTGAAAGAGGAAACTCGATAACAATATCTTCCGGTTGCGATTCAGGAACATTTTCAACTAGTTCTTCTTCCGGGATTGCTGGTTCTGTGACAAGAACTTCTGCTGGAGGTTCTTCGACGGGCAACTCTGTTTCCAGAGTCTCTATCGGAGCGACCTCTTTAATTACTGGTTCAGAGATTTCTTCTTCTATTTCTACTTCCACTATTTCAGCTTCAATCGGCTCAAGGACAGGAGTTTCATCGGCAATTGGTTCAATAACCGGTTCCTCAATGATTATTTCCATTACCACTTCCGGCTCGGGTTCCGATTCAGGAATAGTTTCAACTAGTTCTTCTTCCGGGATTGCTGGTTCTGTGACAAGAACTTCTGCTGGAGGTTCTTCGACGGGCAACTCTGTTTCCAGAGCCTCTATCGGAGCGATCTCTTCAATTACTGGTTCAGAGATTTCTTCTTCTATTTCTACTTCCACTATTTCAGCTTCAATCGGCTCAAGGACAGGAGTTTCATCGGCAATTGGTTCAACAATTGGTTCAACAATTGGTTCTTCTACGGCTAATTCTATTTCAATCTCAGGTTCGGATTGACGTGTTTCGGCTTCAGGTTCTTGCTCTGGAACCGCTTCTGTACTTGGAGTAGAATCCGAAATATCTGCAGCAGGAGCTGCAATAGGTTCGACTGATTCTACAATTACCGGCTCCCGTACGACTTCGTAAGATTCACAGGAAACAAGGAAGAGAGAGAGCAGTAAAGCTGTAATCAGGACACCAAATATTTTCCTCATCTGAACACCTCAGGGATAGTATATACTGAGGTTGTTGCATTGTACAATGTTTAATAGGAAAGGGAATAAATTCAGATCACAGTTCACAGATTTAAATATTAACTTTGCAAACTTCAATCCGTTAATAGTGATTCAAGTTCTTCAGCAACTAATAGTGCACGCTCCCGGGCATCACCAATGTATTCCGAAGCATCCAGGAGTTCCAGAACATCATTTTCAGGAATAAATTTTGTGATTCTTGGATCACCAGCGAGGAGCTTGCTCAATGTGTTTTTTTTACCCTTTTGCAGTTCTGCCCAACCGACCAGTGAGTGTTCCCGTATTACTTCATGCATCTCCTGACGATCTCCGCCCCGTCGCCCAAGTTCCATCAGCAAGCGCTCGGTGGCTGCAAAAACACCATAGGTGGAAAGATTTCGTTCGATAGATTCAGTATGAAAGCGTACGCCGGAAATAACCATATTCATTGTTTTGAGTATTTCATCTGCAGTGAGGAATGCAGCAGGCAGTATTTCACGTCTGTTGGCAGAATCATCGAGAGTTCTCTCCAAAAGGGTATGAGCAGCATTATTCCAGGCTGTTGCCGGTAGGGTTGAGAGGAAGCGTGCCAGAGAATCAATTTTTTCCGACCGGATCGGATTTCTTTTAAACGGCATTGCTGAAGATCCTACCTGCTTTGAACCAAAAGGTTCACTCCACTCACCGAAAGGAGGAGATTGGAGTATTCTGATATCAAAAGCCATTTTATAGAGGGAAGCTCCGAGGTTGGATAAAGAGTTCACAATAGCCAGATCCTGCTTTCTTGGATATACCTGCGTAGTAGCGGTGAAGGCTTTAAGACCCAACTCTTCCATCACTATATTTTCCAAATCAGAGGAGTTCATCCCTGTGCCTTTTAGCAGTTCAGTATATGAGGCACTGGTTCCGACAGCCCCTTTCATTCCCTTACCTCGGATTGAGTTACGAACTCTTCGGAGTTCTCTTAAGTCTTCTCCAAGATCCTGTCCGTACTGGGCAAGGCGGTACCCGATAGTTGTGGGTTCGGCGGGCTGAATATGGGTAAAGGCCATGCAGGGAACATGTGCAAATTCACGTATCTTTTCAGCCAGAATTGCAGTCAACTCCAGAGTCTTGTCAATGATAATATCCATGGCCTCTTTCAGCCGGACAGCATCCATATTGTCAAGGGCATCCATACTTGTCGCACCAAGATGGATTATACTTCCACCGACCGGGCACTGTTCTGCATACGTTTTAATTTCGGCCATAAGATCATGATGAATTTCGGCTTCGATTTCTGATGCCCGGGCTATGTCTATTGAATTTATCGATTTTTCCAGATCCTGAACTTGTTCTTCTGTCACAATGCCGGCTTTCATCTCCGCACGGGCAAGGGCGGTCCATATTTTTCTGAGCAGGCGGCGTTTATGTACTTCAGACCAGATAATCCGCATTTCACGACTTCCGTATCTCCAGGTAAATGGTGATATAAAGGTATCATGTTGATATATGTTTTCTGCCATTGCAAAACTCCGGGTTTGTGTTATTTTAATATCGGCTGGCAACTGTTCAACTGCCAGCATGTGAAGTTTGTCTATTATAATATAATAATCTGATTACGCTCAGGGCCGACAGAGACATATTCAATAGGTGCTCCGGTCAACTCCTCGATACGTTTCAGATATGCTTTAGCCTTTTCAGGAAGATCTTCCCATTTGCGTACAGCAGTTGTGTCACAATTCCAGCCTTCCCATTCTTCATAAACAGGTTCAGCAATCTCCTGAAGTGACGTTTCCGGTACATAATCAATAATTTCACCATCTATTTTATAGCCGGTACAGATTTTCAGTGTGTCAAAGCTGTCAAGAATATCAAGCTTGGTTAAAGCGATTCCGGTAAAACCGTTAATCCAGCAGGAGTATGCAGCAGCTACACCGTCAAACCATCCACAGCGTCTGGGCCGGCCGGTTGTTGCACCATACTCTCCACCAACTGTGCGCAGCTTATCACCCATATCATCAAACAATTCTACGGTAAAAGGTCCGCCGCCTACAGATGTGGAGTAGACTTTTACAATACCGATAATATTATCAACTCTTCTTGGAGAAATTCCTGCTCCTGAGCAGACTCCACCGGCAGTGGGGTTGGATGAGGTTGTATAGGGATAAATACCCCAATCAAGGTCTCGCATGATTCCCAATTGACCTTCCATCACAATATTTTTTCCGCCCAGTACCGCATCACGTAATAAAGGGATAGAGTCAATAATTCTATCACCGAATTTTTCCCGCCAGGAAGCACAAAGCTCCATCATCTCATCAACGGTTACTTCGGGAAGATTAAAATATGCCAGCTCACGATTCTTTCTGGGGAGCAGCATCTCAAGACGAACTTTTAGTCTTTCCGGATTTAGGATATCAACTGCTCTGATGCCGACACGTGCAGCTTTATCAGAGTAAACTGGTCCAATGCCTCTTTTTGTGGTACCGATTGCCCACCCTTTTTTCTTGCCGGCTTCTTCAGCTCCGTCAAGCTGGCAGTGGAAAGGCATGATAAGATGCGCTCTTTTATCAATATAGAGTTTTTTTATCTCAACTCCGGCTTCTGCTACCTCGGCAATCTCTTTTTCCATAGTGGTGAAATTGACAACCGTACCAGCCCCAACCAAACAAACGGTTTTCGGATTAAATATTCCTGAAGGAAGTATATGCAGGGCAAATTTACCAAACTCATTGATGACTGTATGACCGGCATTATCTCCACCCTGATAACGAATAACCATATCCGCATCCTGTGCAAGATAGTCAACCAGACGTCCTTTTCCCTCATCGCCCCACTGGGCTCCAACAATTGCTGTTACGCTCATTATATATTCTCCTTCATCTTGATGTTACATACGTCATGATCATCTATATCCTCTGCATCCCAGGGATATTTTATCCATCTATCTTCTATCTCAACAGCAGGATAATATCGTTTAATCTCAGGTGGAAACTCACCATCTTTCTTTTTAATCTTGTTATGAATTACCAGTACGGCAATTTCCTGAGGGTTGTGGCTGAGAAGTTCTCTTACACAATAGCTGAGAGTGGCTCTGGTATCATCAACTTCATCTATAAGCAGAACCTTCTTTCCGGTCAGTTTTTTCTCAACCTCATCAATCCACTGAATTTTTTGAGGAACACCGGTTGGTTTATTGTCGATTCCATAATAGGAGATGCCGACAGCAAAAATCGGGCGGTTTATAAAGGTTTTTAAAATTCTTGCCGGGATGAATCCGCCTGACCCGATTGCTACAATTACATCCGGATCAAAGTCAGATGCACTGATCTCCAATGCAAGACCCTTTACCGCTTTATGAATTTCATTGTAAGTGACATAGAGCTTGTTATCCATAAGGTGCTCCTAAGCTTTTAAAATAGTTTCATTGGTTGAATAGTGTTCTGCTGCTAAACCGGTTTCATCTCTGCGATATAGGGCAGGGTTCTATATTTTTCCGCATAATCCAGACCGTAACCGACAACCCATACATCAGGTATCTCAAAACCAAGATAATCTATTTCGACCTCTACTACCCGGCGATCCGGTTTATCAAGCAGTGCAACGGTTTTAAGGGATGCAGGTCTTCTCGACTCAAAGTTTCTTTTCAGATAATCAAGGGTGTAACCGCTGTCCAGAATGTCCTCAATAATGAGAACATGCTTACCTGCAAGGTTTTCCCTGACATCCATTATCATCCTGACATTTCCCGATGATTTTTCCAAGTTTCCATAACTTGAGAGTGCGATAAAGTCTACTGTGTGTGTTACTCCGAGTTTTCGGGAAAGGTCACTTAATAAGATAAAAGAGCCCTTCAGAACACCGACAAGTACGAGGTCTTCAACATCTTTATAATCGTTGGTGATTATCCTGGCAAGTTCAGTAACACGGCGCTGAATGGTGTCGGCATCTATAAGAACTCTGACAAGCCCGGAAGAGAGAGGAGGAATTGTAATTGCTGACATGCAAACATCCTTCTGATTGTATAGTTTCAGCTAAAAAACATTGTCAATATCCTATTACTGAATATAGGGAAAACGCACAATTGTCAAGGCATTAGCGATTATTCAACTAGGACCCAAAAGGAGATTTTAAGTAATTTTTATTCATTCTCAAACGAGTGAGAGAAGTGGAAACAGTAAAATGGTTACACTTCCGAGCGAGAGCCGAGGACGCAAGGAAACATACCCCGCCCCTTGGGGCGGAAAAGAACTGCCAAAGGCGGTTCTGGGTCCAGGGCTTGCCCTGGGGGATGCTACCTTTCATTATAGTGCTTTTAAACCTGGTTTTCGTCCGTAAATAGTATCCAGAATTCTTGTAATTTCTCTTCCCTTCTCACCGGTAACGGCCGGTTCTTTATTATTTATAATTGAATCAATGAAGTTTTCAATTAATGGCAAATGAACGTTCGGATGATTTGGATATTTCTCTACTCTCGTTCCCTTATCAGTAATAATTGTTACGGTGCCCGCATTCAATACCGGAACATGGATAGAACCTTCAGTACCGTAGATGTCTAGGGTGTCCTGAGACTCTTTTGCTGCATGGCCAGAGGTGAGGATTCCCGCAGCCCCGTTTTCAAACTTAAAATGAGCAATAGACAAATCCTCGACCTCTCTATTAAAAAAGATATTATGGTTAAATCCGGTTGTTTGCTGTACTGGACCCAAAATATTAATAAACACTTCTATCCTGTGACATCCCATATCCATCATAGGGCCGCCGCCGGATCTCTTTTTATCCAGGAGCCAATACCTGGGGTCTCCCGGATTTTGGTTAAAATTCTCAAAATTGTTACTTTGAATGTGGACAATTTTTCCAATTTCACGATCAGAAATTATTTTTTTTATTCTATGGATTGCGGGGAATAAATTTCTATAGAATGCAACTCCCAATTTCACATTATTGGCTTTGCAGGCATCAATCATCTTATCAGCATCACCTGTGTTAATAGTCATGGGTTTTTCACAAAGGACATGCTTTCCTGCTTCAGCTGCTGCAATAGTCTGTTCGGCATGCAGATGAACCGGGGTTGCTATGTAAACTGCATCAATAGTGTCATCGGAGATAAGATCTTTCCAGTCAGCTACCCATTTTTCTGCACCAAACTCTTTAGCAAAGCTTTTGGCTTTTGCATAGTCGAAGCGGTTTACCGCAATCAGACTTGAGTTGGCTGCGTCTCTGATGCCGGGAGCTACTCTCTTTCGGGAAATATCACCACATCCTATAAGTCCCCATTTTACGTTAATCATAACATGAACCTATACACCCTGACCCATTATCAGATTGGGAACAAACATAACGATATTGGGAATAAAAGTTACGAGAAGGAGAACAATAATCATCATTAAATAGAGTGGAAGCATAGCCTTTGTTGCTTTTTCAATTGAGATTTGCCCAATAGCACAACCTACAAATAGTGCCGAACCAACTGGTGGAGTAGTTAATCCAATACCCAGATTCAGAATAAGCATAACACCAAATTGGATGGGGCTCATCCCGAGAGTTCCGACTACAACCGGAAAGAGGATAGGCGTTGTTATTAGGATTAGCGGGGCCATATCCATTATAGTGCCGAGAAGAATGAGAAGCAGGTTGATCATTAGTAGGAGAAGAATCTTATTTTCTGTTATGCTTAGCAGAGCTGCAGTTGCTGCAGCTGGTATTTTCAAATAGGCAAGAAGCCATCCAAAGGCACTTGCGGCGGCAATTAAACTCATCACCATTGCAAGAGTTTTTAGTGAGGCGTAAAGTATGCCTACAAATCTACTAATTGGAATTTCCCGATATACAAAAAAAGTTATTATAAATGCATAGAGACAGGCAATTGCAGCAGATTCGGTAGCAGTAAAAACTCCTGAAATAACCCCTCCAATAATTATAACGGCGGTAAAAAGACCGAGAACCGCATCTTTAATAGTTCGAAGAGAGTCCTTGAGACTGTATCGCTGTTCCTTTGGGTATTTACGTATAGTTGCAATGATAAAACTTATGATCATGAGAGATACTCCCAGGATTACTCCCGGAACAAATCCACCAAGAAACAGACGCCCAACGGAGACTCCACCTGCTGCCATGGCATAAATGATCATATTGTGACTGGGCGGTATAATAACTCCCTGGCAGGCGCTGGTAACGGTGATTCCTACTGAGAAATCAGCATCATATCCCTTTTTCTTCATCATAGGGATCATCATGGTACCAATTGATGAAACATCAGCAACTGCTGATCCGGAGATTCCTCCGAAGAACATACTGGCAAGAACATTAACCTGTGCTAAACCACCGCGAACCCTGCCGATAAGAATATTGGAAAATTCAATGAGCCTTCTGGAGATACCTCCCTGGCTCATCATTTCCCCTGCAAGAATAAAAAAAGGAATAGCAAGGAGAGAGAATGAATTAACTCCCTGTACCATTCTTTGTGCGATTGCCAATAGTGGTATGTTGAGATAGAAAGCTGTAGCTATGGAAGATATTGTCAGAGAAAATGTTATAGGTACTTTTAGTATTAAAAGAACAGCAAAAAGTCCGAGAAGAATTGCAGATGCAACGCCTAAATTAGCCACTACTTATCTCCTTTATTATTTAGTAAAGAATCAATTGTTTCAGGGTTGTCTTCTATTTTAAAGATATCCATGAGAGCCTCAGAAGCTATTAATACTGCAGCGAGCGGGAGTATCATATAGAGAATCGAACTAGGCCATTCTGTAGCAGGCATTATAGATGTGCTTGTGAATTGAACTAATTTAATTCCATAGATCATAAATACTACTGCAATAATAAGGGTGATGACATCTTTTAATAAATCAAGAATAGTCTTTAACCAGGCAGGGAGTCTCTTTGGCAGCAGATGCAAACTGATGTGAAGACCCTGTTTTACTCCGACTGCCATAGCAATGAATGTAAACCAAACCATGAATAGTTTTGCTACTTCTTCGCCCCAGCGCAGACCTGAATTAAGGACATAGCGCATGAAAACATTTATTATTATTACAATTGCCATACCTACCAGCAGCGTCATTGCAAGATAGATGGATCCCAGATGGATCCCATTCATAATTTGTGCAATTTTCTTTTTAATACCCATCATATATAACTCTCTGTTTAAATTGAGCCGATTTTAAAATTTAACAGAACCAAATCGGCGGCTTAGTTCAGTTTATGTGAGAAATTGACTTTTGACAAATAAAAAATTGAGAGCTGCAATAATTACAGCTCTCAAGTCTATTATTTAGATTCTTAGCAAATGTTTACTTTCCAACTGCTCTGACTTTTTCAACAACCTTCTGGAGTTCTGGTGAAAGAGCATCGTAGAGAGGCTGCATAGCATCCTGGAATGCTGAGTTGTCTGTAAGTCGGTAAATTTCATTACCATTTGCCACAACTGCATCTTCTGCAACTTTTTCATAATCTGCCCAGGCTTTGATCTGGAAAGCCATACTGTCTTTAGCTGCCTGTTTGATAATTTCCTGATCTGCTGCTGAGAGCTTA
>Ga0075115_10000306_pt1 | contig 24131 bp, 22 predicted proteins | sample AntAceMetag02UKH_FD_69785 | JGI IMG/M metagenome (GOLD analysis project Ga0075115, IMG submission 69785) | Saline lake microbial communities from Ace Lake, Antarctica - Antarctic Ace Lake Metagenome 02UKH | ecosystem: Environmental > Aquatic > Non-marine Saline and Alkaline > Saline | place... | reverse complement strand
GGAGGTTAAAAATGGGGAGTTTTAAGAAGCCAAAACGTAAATTAGGAAAGTTTTTAAAAGAAACTAAATCTGCTCATAATAGGAAAGGATTGATGAAGTTAGGATTTGGATTAGTCTCCGGGGCAGTGGCTGTGAATGTGTTATTATCTGCTACAGCTTTTGCGCATACTAATACTCTTTCTGTTAATCAGCCACATAACAATACACCATTCTTACAGCAAGACCCGGTGCCTGGTACCCAATGTTGGAAATTGGTAGGGGCACATATGTCAGTTGCTCACACTAATACGCCGCATAATAGTGTTTATTAAATATTTAAGTTTGAAAGATTAAAAGGAGAAAATATATTGTGAACAAAAAAAGAGTATATTTATTCTTTGCTATAATGATTTCGTTGTTTTTTTTATTCGAGGCTAAAAAAACCTTTAGTCAAGATAGAAGAGATATCCAAACTTTTAAGCCAAATTCTCAGCCGCAATCTAATAAAAGTGGGTTAATCAAACAATGGGCAGAACAGCTTAAAAAGTCTCGTGGGATAAAGGAACTATATTTTTACAAAGACGTAGTTTTAAATTTATCATCTGTGTGTGAGGTCTCGGCTAATAGAAAAGAATGTTTAGAAAAAACTAAAGAAATATTAGGAGGATATAACTGGGCAATGGGAAGGTGCAAGAATTTAGAAGAAGTTCACAGAAACGCATGTATGGCAATACGGAAAAATGATTGCTCCAGCCTTACTTATGAAGGAGATAGAAAAAAGTGCCAGGGGTATTTAGATTTGGATCCTCAACTTATAAAAGAAAGTTTTGCTATGGAAGGGGAAATGGTGGACATGAAAAGCACTACAATTATGTTAGCTTATTATAGTGTTTTTAAGAATAGAAATATTTTAGCGTGTAGACAATTACTAAAAGATGATGCTTATTATCGCAAGGTAGGTTGCAAAATTTTACTAAATCCTGACCCTCAAGACATTATTGATAATTATGTTTTAGATTTTACTTATTACTATTATGCGGATAACAAACATGAAAAGAGTGCTTGTAACGACATCAAAGATAATTATATAAAAACAAAGTGCCAAAAAGGGATGCCTTTTTCGAGTTTTATTGATACATATTTTTTAGAGAATTAAGTGACAAACTTGGCAGCTAAAGGGTCAAGTTGAAAATAATTTTTGTGACTTTGAAAAGCTAAAAATCTACTTCCTCCCGCACAATGTCTTAGTAAATTACAATTTTTACATTGTTTTGGTAAATAATCAAAAGAGTTAATTTTTTTCAAAAAAGAATTATTTAGGGCGTCAACTATTGTGTAACCAAGATTAATATTCAAAAAGTAACTTGTTTTAAAGTAGCCGTTGAAACTATAGACAAGACGGGAACGTCCATCGTCCGCATGAGAGCCTGATAAAGTTAATCTAGCCTTTTGTTCATTGTTGGTAATGCAAAAAGGAACAGGATTCGCAATTTTTGCGTTTATTCCTTTAAGATTTATTTTATAGAGAAAATTAATGCATTTTTTTATGTCATTTTTTGAAACATTGAATTCAGGATGAGTTTTTGTAAGGTGTGAGGAAATCATTGGTCGATATATTTCCCAATTTTTTATACCAATAGTAGTGAGAAGTTTGTAATACTTTTCATAATTTTTTATTAAATTATTAGTCATGATTGAACCGACTCTAATTATTGGAATGCTTGAATGTGCTAGTTTGTAAATATTTGTTAATTTTTGTTTGAATAAAGTTTTATTCCTTGTACTTTGAGTTTCTGTATTTTGATTGTGTCCATGTACCGAAGTTAATACATTATCTACGAATTTTTCTAAAATTCTTATTTTATTTGTGGATAAAAGAGTAGCATTGGTATTTAAGATAACATAAAAATTATTTTTTTTAGCGAGCCTTAAAATTTCAAAGATATCTTTTCTTAAAAGTGGTTCCCCTCCGGTAAATCTTATTGTATTTATATTCAAGCTTTTCATTTCGTTCATAATTGTGTTAATTCTGTCAATGCTTGGATCGGGAACTTTTTTGGTTTTAGATTTTGCAAAACACATACGACAGTTGTGATTACAACTTCGTGTTATTTCTATGACTATTTCGTCTAATTTGTCAATAATAGGTTTTATTTCATTTTGCAATATTTTGTTTAAAATTGTGGGTATACCATAACAATAATTATATTCTTTACAGTTTTTGCACTGAGGTAATTTACAATAATCAGTTTTAGCAGATGTTTTAAATTTAACATTTGGCCGTTTTAAGTGGTTTTTGAGTAAACAAAAAGGTAAATATTCAACAGTAATTAAATAGTGGTTTCCAAGAGTACAAAGAATCTTATCGACAGCAATGCAAAGGTTAGTTAAATTATTTTTAGTGATTAGGGCGGAATTTATCCTTAAGAAAACCTTGTTATTATTTTTTTGATAATTAAGAAGTTTATTTTTATTTTGATTTTCCATGTTTGCTATTGGAGATGAGTTATTATTGTATTATAATAAGTAAGTGCAAAAAGTCAAACTACAATATTTATCTATATGAGAGAATTCGGACCTTTTTATCCTAAAAGTTTTTGTCGAGATTTTATAGAACTTAAAGGTAATTCATTACAACTGGTGATGTATATGGCTATGGTTTTAGGTTTTAAGCCACTTATGGATGACTGGGTGGAGGAGAGACAACTAAAAGAATTTACAAAATTGTGCAGGAATTATGGATTGCATTTAAAAGTAGACTGTTCATTTAAAAGTGTAAAGAAAGAAGTAATTGAAGATAAAATAGTAGGTGGCCAAACATTAACTTCTACTGTTTGTTATGGGTTGCCAAAAGGTGTTAGCGCTGAAGCAAGGGCACATGTGTTTATTTCTAAAGATAAAAATTTGTTAAAAAAAGGAATGTGGTATTCTTTGATTATTAGAAATAGAGTGGTTTGGTCGCCTAGGCATGATATACTTAATTATGGTTTTGCTTTAGGATATCCAGGTTGTTGTATAAAATTTTTTCGGAAATACAATGATTGGTGTACTTATAGCTATTTATATCAAGCTTATAAAAATTCGAAAAGATATTCTTACTTATGTAATCCTTTGCTTAAAGACGATTATTATTCGTATATCTATCATATGCCTTGTAGCTTTGATTGTAAAGAAACAATAAAACAAGCAGGGAAGTTACGACAGGGGATAATAAAAATGGCACCTGAGTTTGTTAAAGCTATGGATATAAGAATAAAGTCACCATTTTTAGTTTTTTACGAGAAAAAAATTTATGCTTTTAAAGGACGGCTAGTGAATAACAAAGAATTAATTTATTCCAAAGTTTATTTTGTTAATGCTGAAGAAGAGCGTAATTCTTATATGCAAAAATTATTGAAAGGTAATCGATTAAAATTAGACGGTGGAAGAATTGATATATATAATAATAACGATAAGGTGGAAATAATAGATGCTTCTGTGGGTGGATTCGCTCCAGAATTTCCATTTTTGGTTAAGTTTGATTAATGACACAAAATTTAGCATTAATACAGAAGGAATTTGAAAAGTGGACTCTTTTACCTCTAATGAAGAGAAAGACCAATAAATTAGAGGATAAAATATATAGGGAGGATAGACTTTTTACGTATTTATCAAATAAAATATTTGATTACCCTAGATTGTTAATAGTACTTAAGAAGAGGATCAAAGCTTGGTTGAAATTAAATAATTCCGAAACTTTATTTGCTTTAGCTGGTTATATTTATTATTTAGATAATGATTTTTTAAAGGCAGAAAACTATTTCTCTAAATGCGTGGAAAAAGTTCCTATGAATTTAGACAATTGGGTTGATTTAGCATTTAGTTTTTATCATCAAGGGGCTAGAAAAAACAAAGTAGCCAAGAATATTCTATTTAATCTTGATCTATTTATAAAAAAATTTAAAACTTTAAATTGTAAAAAATGCAATTTAAGTATATTAGAGAAAATTTATAAAGATTTAAAAAGTAAAAGAAAGGATTATGCTCATAATTGGCGAAGGTATGTTATTGATTAGAAATGTTTTATAAACTTTTGTTGCCATTAATTGCTTTAGAGAGTTTTTTATTGTTTTTGATATTCTTTTGGATAAATAAATCTTATATTAAAGATATTCTATCAGAAATAGACAAAAAAACATGGGTCTTTTTGTTTTTTGTGGTTATCTCTGCTTTTATTCTAAGATTAGTAATCCCTCCTCTCCAGCATATTATGTATATTGATGAACCTTGGTATATGGAGGCGGCTAAGAATATGCTGCAAAATTTTTCTCAAGGAGATTACCCTAAATCTATAGGCTGGCCATTCATTCTAGCTATATCTTTTTTACTTTTTGGAGTAAGCAATTGGGTAGCGATTTATACTAGTATTGTTTTGGGAGCACTAACTGTTATAAATGTATTTTTTTTAGCTTATATAATAACAAAGAATAAGTTAATTAGTCTGTTTTCTGCTATTGTTTTTATTTTGCTACCCTTACATATTCGCTGGTCAGCTTCGGCAGAAACTAATGTGCCAGCATTATTTTTTATAACTTTGTCTTTATTTTTCTGTTTTTTATATTATCGAAAACAAATAAATTCTTTGCTATGGCTAGCTGTATTTTCGCTTGCCTTTACTGCCTTAGTTAGGCCGGATAATTGTATATTCATTCCTTTGTTTTTTATTGGTTTTTTATTTTTTAAAATTAGACTTCCCTTAAATAAAATCTTTTTAATATTATTTGTTTTTCTTATTTTGGTTTTGCCAGCGGTTCTACAATCATTTGACTTTAATGGATCAATAAATTGGTTGGAGAAAGAAAGCTTAGGGCAGATTAAGGGAAGTAACTGGAGTTTATCGAATTTGATTTATAATTCGGTGCATTTTGGACCGAGCATCTTTAATGAAATGTATATGCCATTTTTTATTTTTATTTTATCAATTATTGGATTTATTTATATGTTATTTAAGCAAAAAAGGGAAGTTTATTTTTTAATTACTTGGTTTGTTTTATATTGGATCCTTTTTTTCTCTTCCTGGGTTCAAACTATTGGAGGTAGAGATAGATTTTTCATAGGATTTTACCCTCTAATTGTAATTTTTTCCGGATATAGTCTGTTACTGCTTTTTAATTTATTTTACAAAATGCGTTTGAAGAAGCAATGGCAGAATTTATTTATGTTTTTTTTGATTTCAATTATTATTATTTTGCTTTTTCCTTATACTTTGAAAGCTAAGGGTATGCATGATTCATCATGTGTTAAACTTGAAACGATAATTCCAGAATTAGCAGAAAAAGACATTCCGTCTCATGCGATTATTGTGGCTAATTGGCCTACCATTTTAAAGTCTACTACAGATTTAGATGTTATAGATATAAATTATTTTTTGGGAGATTATAGCTTTCAAAATGCTGCTTTTAAAAGCACAAGTTTGCTTCTTTTTTTTGAAGATTATTGTTGTTTTGATTTTCCTCAGAGTGATTTATGCAAGGCAAATTGTGAAATGATGAAGAAAAATTTTAAATTGGAGTCTTACAAAGAGTATAGCGAAGGTGATAACAAATATATTTTTTATAAGGTTATTCGTTAATTTTTTCTTAAGATAATATAGTTATGATAAAGCAAGATCAAAACAAAAGTAGCAGTAAAGATTTATCTATAGTTATACCAGTCTGTAATGAAGCTCAAAACTTAGAAATTCTTTGTAAAGAAATTATTTTTGTTATTGAAAGATTAAATCTCGATTATGAAATTATTTTTGTAGAAGATGGCAGCAAAGATGATTCTTTTGATATTTTGTGTAAATTAAAAATAAAATTTAGGCAAGTAGTAATTATAAAACATAAAATGAGGAATGGTCAATCACGAGCACTTTTTACTGGAATTGATTTTAGCACAGGTAAGATAGTCATCACCATGGATGCAGATCTTCAAAATGATCCTGAAGACATACCTCTTTTTATCGATAAGATTAAAGAAGGATATGATATAGTTTGCAGTTGGCGAAAAATGAGAAAAGATCCTTACCTAACTATGGTTCTTCCTTCAAGAATTGGAAATGAAATACTATCAACTCTATCAGGAGCCAAATTCCACGATTTCAGTTGCACCTTTAAAGCATTCAAAAACGCTGCTGCTAAGCAAATAGCTAAAAAATTATATACAAATTTTCATGTATTCATTCCTCTAATATGCAAAAAAATGAATTTAAATATTTTCGAAGTAGAGATTAATCATAAACCTCGTATTCATGGAATATCTAAATATTGCTTCTTTAAATACATAGAAGCTTTTCGAGTTTTTTTTATGTTAAATTATATTTATTTAAATAATAACAATAAAAAACGATATTTTGCGTTTTCTACAATTTGTCTCTTCTTGGGATTTTTTTTGTTTATTATTAAACTTTTTGCATTAGCAATTATTTTGTTATTAGTTAGTAGTCTGTCTTTTTATACAATAAAGCAAAATAACAAGCTAATATCATTAAAGATGGGTCTTGATTGGAATATAATTGATAGGATAATTAATTAACGTAAATTAAAAGATTAGGTTTATTTATTGGGGAGCTTGATAATTGCGTTTCCAAGCTTGCTTAGTTCAATTAATTGTTGTTGCAAAATTTCTTTAAAGATAGGGGAAGCATTTGCTTCATTTTGGATTGCCAGGTTAATTATTTTTCTTGTATTTTCATAATCCTTAATTCTAAAATAAATTGCCGATAAGTTTGTGTAAGCTCTGTAATGTTTTGGATTTAGTTCAATTGCTTTTTTAAAGTTAGCAATAGCTTCTGGAATTTTTTTCTGGTTTGCAAGTTGTACACCTAAATTGATATAAATTTCAGGGACTTCAGGATTAAGCTTTTTTGAAATATTTAAATAATTTATAGCTTCTGCATATTTGCCTATTTCGCCAAGTGCTAATCCCAAATTTGCACATACCTCAAAATTGGTAGGATCTAATTCATAGGAAGTTTTATATGCGGTTATTGCTTCTTGATAATTTTTTAAGGAAAGGTTAATATCACCAGTCTTAGAAAATACTGATGCTTTAAGTTTCTTATTTTTAATTTTTTCTAAAGTTTCAGTGAGGTAAAGCTTATAGTTTTGAGGATTGTTGTCTTGAGACAATTTTTTTATTGTCTTTAAATAATTTGAGGTTTTTACTTTGTCAAAACTTTTATAAAGAAGAATTCCAAAGGAAAGCAATACAAGGGCCATGAATATGAAAACAAGCGAATCTACTGATTTTTTTTTAGCTTTATTTTCTTTTATTTTAGGATTTTTTGACATTTTTATATTTAGTTATTTAGATTTAGTCTAACTGTAATTGAGTTTTTTGTCAAGTATTATAAAGATTTATCAGTCTTTTTACACTTTGCTATAATTGTATTGTATGGTATGATAATTTTTGTAAACAAGAAAAATTGGTGTATTTGTCAAAGCAAGTATAGGCGGATGGATAGGAGTTGGAAGCATAGTGAACAAACACAAAAATATCGTCTTGGTGTCATTAAGTTCTGCTGGTACAGAGGGGCATTTATCTGTTGTTAAGAATTTATTTAACTATTTTAAGGATAAAAAATTTAATCCGATTGTCATAAGTGAATGTGATTACACTGATTTTTTCCCATTAGGATGTTTTTTAAAATTAAAACAATTGGAGAATAGAAGTGAGCTCAGTGTAGGGGGAGCAATAGATGACACCCATGATTTGCAATTATCAAGATTATTAAACCAAATAAAGCCTAAAGCAGTAATTTTTGAAACTTTCTTCAGTCCAAGCTTAATAAGAAATATTAAATGCCCTTGTTATTATGTTGCCTGTAAATTAAGAGACACACATCAGGAATTATTTTTCAAAAAGAGATTTTTTTCTTTATTTAAGAAAACTTATTTTAGGAATGAGGCTTTTGAAATTTTTAAGTCAAAGGATATTTCCTTAATGAGGGATAAGTTTTTTGAGAATGTATATTATTGCCCCCCGATGTTATCAATTTCTGATGAAGAATCCACAACCTTTAAAAGAAAAAAGATTATTGTTACTTGTGGTGGGGGTGGGTTACGAGGTTCAAGCAAGTTTTTATTAATGGTAAACGAAGCTTTGTACGGCATGAGTTTAGGAGCCTATTCGGAAGTTATTTATATTACGGGTTCTTTTAATCAAAACAAATATGAGTTGCTGCTTTCAGATAAGTCACGCCAATATGAATATATAAAAGATTTGCCTAAAGAATTTAAAAAAAGTCGATTAGTTATTTCAGAAGCAGGCCACAATACTGTTAACGAATTGGTTGCAACCAATACATCCGCTTTGTTAATACCAGGATTTAGATTGTTGGATAATCAGGAATTTAGAGCTGTGAAGTCTGATATATTTGGGTTTGATTGGATATTTCCTGAATACTTGAGCTCTAAAGTTATTAGGGGAAAAATAAATAGCATGCTTAGAAGAAATTTAAAGAATAATCGTAGGCTAGTGGCCTCTAAGCTTTTATTTTGTGGAAGGAATGTTTTGCTTGATTCTTTGTTGGCAGAAGTAAGGGGATAAGCAAAAGGTTTAAAGAATAATGTATTTAAAAAAGATGAAAAACGTACTTATTATTAAACTTGGTTATTCAGAAACATTAGAAAATGGCATTAGTCAGGCTGTTAGCTTTGGAGATGTTTTAAGAACTACTTTTGTTTTACATTTTTTTGAGGGGTATCATGTTAGTTGGCTTACAGATGGAAAGGCTTTCCCTTTGTTAGAATACAATAGTCACATAGATAAAATTTTATTATACAACCCTGATGTGGTAAAACAATTAAAAGGGGAATCCTTTGATACTGTTGTTAACTTTGAAAAGTTAAAAGAGATTTATCTACTTTGCGATTCTTTAAAGGCTAAGAATTTTTTTGGATTTTCATTCGCTATGCTTTATAATGCCCAAAAACACACTGTAGGGAATCGAAAGCTATTTGAACTATGTGAAAGTGTAAAGAATCGAAAAAAAAATAAATATTGTTGGCAAAGTATTTTAGCTGAAGTTATAGGAAAGAAGTGGAAAAATGAGGGTTATATCCTTGGTTATCAGCCACAATCAAAAGTTAAATATGATATAGGATTTAATTGGACAACAAGCAAAAGGTGGACTAATAAAGCGTGGCCAAAAACCCATTGGAAAAGATTAGAAGATTTAATCAAAAACAAATATTCTGTGTCGTGGCAACGGGGCCAAAATAATCTTTATAATTATATAGAATGGATAAATTCTTGTCGATTAATAGTTACAGCGGATACTTTGGGATTGCATATTGCTTTAGCATTGAAAAAGCGAGTTATTGGTTTATTTGGTCCGACTTCGCCTCATGAGTTTTGTTTTTATAATTGTGGTACGTATTTATTGCCAGATTTGGCTTATAATTGTATACCTTGTTTTATGCCAACTTGTAGTAAGAAAAGGCAATGTATGGAATATATTTTACCGGATAAAGTTAAGAAAAGAATTGATGCAGAATTTAAAGAGCATATATACTCCCAAAAAGTATAATTATATAGCTACTTTTTTGACTTTAAATTGCAATATGAATTGTGCTTATTGTATAAATGAGTATCATGGAAGTAGAACATCTAAAAATTGTATTGTTTCGGGTAAAAAATGGGTTGAAGGGTTAAATCGTTTAGTATGTCCGCAAGATTTGCCCATTACTCTGCAAGGAGGAGAACCAAGCTTACATCCGGATTTTATTTGGATAATTAATAATATAAAACTAGATTTTAAAATAGATATACTTACTAATTTGTTTTTTGATGTAGAAAAGTTTATTGAGGAAGTTAGCCCTTCTCGTTTTTGTAGGGATGCTCTTTATCCTAGTATAAGAGTAAGCTATCATCCCGATCATACAAATTTAGATGCTTTCATAAAAAAAGTATTGAAGATGAAAAAGGCGGGTTTTTCCATTGGAATCTATGGTATTTTACATCCAAATTTTAGTAAAGTAATTTTAAAAGCTCAAGAAAGGTGCTTGGGTTTAGGTATTGATTTTAGAATTAAGGAATTTTTAGGCAAATATAATGGTAGGGTTTACGGAACTTATCGGTATCCAGAAGCTATTAACAACAATGAGCAAAAGAAATGTTTATGTCGTACTTCAGAATTCATTATTGGTCCCGATTGCAATGTTTATAGGTGTCACCATGATCTTTATAAAGATTTTTTACCTATCGGTAATTTGTTAGATCCTGATTTTATAATAGAGGATATTTTTAGAGAGTGCAATCAATTTGGAAATTGTAATCCCTGTGATTTAAAAATAAAAACAAACAGATTCCAGATCCATGGACATACTTCTGTAGAAATAAAGAATGTAGTAGCTGTAGAGTGATGGCAAAATTATTTATTTATTTTTGTTTTTTATTTTTTCTTATATATGCTTTTTTTATTTTTCAGACTAATTTTCATGGCCCAGATGAACCGATTTATTATGCTTACACTGAGAGTATAGTCGAAGATGGAGATTTCAATGTGGTAAACAATATAGATAGAGATAATCATCTTTATTTTCCATCTGGAGTGGCGGAAGTTTCCAAAACATATAATTTACCTGATTTCCATGGTCACGGAGGGGTGGTTCTTTGGGCACCATTTTATGTGTATGCAAAATTTATGTATTCTATGGCCATTAAGTTTAAGATGACCAAGTTAATTGCCTACGGTCCTAAGAGAGTCATTGAGTGCCTGATGTCTTTTAGCACTATTGTTTTTGGTTTTTTTATTCTTATTATTACTTATATATTTTGTAGGAATTTCTTTTCAGATAAGATCTCATTTTTTTCGACTTTAGTGATATGTTTCGGAACTCCGTTTTTTTATTTCTTGTTGTTTGAAGTAGGAAATGCTCAGATACTTGCATCTTTACTTTCTGTTCTCTCAATTTGGGCTATAAGCTGTGTAATAGGCATAAAAAGATCACATTGGTTTGTGTATGGATTATTTTTTGGTATTTGTATTGCAACTAAAGTCGATTTGTGGTTTCAAATATTTTTTATTTTATCTTTTCTTATGGTTAATTTTGTACTAAAACGAATGACTTGGAAAAATTTCGGGTTTTTTATTTTTGGTGTTATGCCGGCATACATACTGAAGATAATAAATGACTACATTAAATATGGCACATTTCATATGGGAGAATTTGGAATATTAAATTTTAAAGGGTCTTATTTTTGGGAAATGCTTTTTTCTTCATATCGTGGCTATTTTTATACTTCACCCATTTTATATATTTGTTTGCTAGGATTTATATTAGTGGCTGCTCGTTCTTTACGAAATGTTGAAATTCTAAGTGGCGTGAAAGAAATAGGTGGTGATAAAAGTAGAGATCTTTTTATTTTTATTTTAAGTTCTTATTTAATAATAAAAATATTTATTATTTCATATGATTATGCTTGGGGCGGAGGGACTCCAGGAGGAAGAGTACTCCTTACGGATTTCCCTGTTTTTGTTATATTGTATGCATATATTTTGCAAACCCAAAAAGGATTTAGGAGGTATTGTTTATTGGTTGTATCCTTAATTTTTATTTTGTGGAATTTGTTAATTATTTCAGAATATATGATTGGCGTTGATTTAAATTATGTTTTAGGAATGCCTAGTCTGAGTATAAGAATTAAATCATTTAAAAATATTTTAATTTCTTTGTTTAATTATCAAGATTTAAAATTAAAGTCATACTTATGCCTTTTCCCAATTCTAATAATTTCTGGAATAACTTTTTATGTGATAATGTTTTCAAAGAGAGTATGTTTTTCTTTCTGGGATTATAAAAAGATAAAAAACAACCAGGCATTCAAGGTGTTTTGTTTATTTGCTATTGTTTTAAATTTTTCTTATGTTTATGCTACATTTCTAAATGTTTACAATAATAAGAATAATGTTGAAAAATTAAAAAAAGATGGAGTTTTTAAAAATGCCAAAATTTTAACACCGCGCGATTTTGAAAAAAACGAAAATTCTAGGGCAATGGATGAAATGATAGAATATTTTACCTTAAAAGGAGATCAAAAAAGAGTTTATAGAATCGAAAAACAAAAACAAGAAAGCTATGGTGAAAATTAAATAGAGGTATTTTTATGAGTAAATTGATTCTAGATGGCCATAAACTTGAGTGGCATAAGGAAAGAGTAGATGCTTGGCTAAGAGGTGAGAGAATTGCTCCAATTACTATTGATTGTGCATTAACTAGAAGGTGTACTTACAAATGTATGTATTGTTTTGGCCAATTACAAGCAAATGATGAAAAGAGAATGACTAGAGATGTAATTTTTAGATTTCTTGATGATGCTGCTGAGATTGGAGTTAAGGCTGTAAGTTTTGTTAGTGACGGGGAGAGTACTTGTTCTCCATATGTATATGATGCTATCCTAAGGGGTAAGGAAAATGGTTTAGATATGGCTTTAGGTACAAATGGTTTTTTATTGAAGGATGAAAGGTTAGAGGAAATTTTGCCTTGCCTGACTTATCTTAGGTTTAATATTTCTGCAGTAGAACCTTCTTCTTATGCTCAAATAATGGGTTGTGAAGAGAAGTGCTTCCATAAGGTGCATAATACTATAAAGAAATGTGTGGCGATAAAAAAAGAACGAGATCTTGGGGTTACTCTGGGGATTCAAATGGTTTTAATGCCTCAATTTTCTAAAGAAATTATACCTTTTGCTAGGTTTGGGAAAGAATTAGGAGTTGACTATGCGGTTATAAAACATTGTTGCGATGATGTATTGGGAAGTTTAGGAATAGATTATTTAAAATATTTTACATTGGTGGATATTTTAAAGGAGGCCGAAAGGCAATCGACAGAGAATTATCTTGTTAAAGTGAAGTGGTCTAAAATATTGAGTGAGGGAAAACGAGAATATGCTCAATGTTATGGCCCACCTTTCATAATGCAGTTATCTGGGTCAGGGCTTGTTGCTCCTTGCGGTGGACTTTTTCATAGAAGGTATAGTAATTTTCATATAGGGAATATTGCTGATAAATCTTTTAAAGAAATTTGGCAAAGTAAGCGTTATTGGGAAGTTATGGATTTAATCGCTTCAAAAGATTTTGATGCTCGAGAAACATGTGGGACTTTGTGTCTTCAGCATATGCCAAATGAATTTCTTTGGAATCTGAAACAAAAAAATATAGTTTTTGAGAAACCAGAAGGTAGTTTGCCTAGTCATGTAAATTTTGTTTAATATTGCAAAAAGGATTAAATGGATAAATTAAGAATTGACAGTCATAAACTCATGTATCATATACCTAGGCTTTATCAATGGTATAAGGGCAAAGAAATTTATCCTATTTATATTGAAATTGGACTATACGGAGGCTGCAATCATCGATGTGTCTTTTGTGCTTTTGATTTTTTGAAATATAAACCACAGGTTTTAGATATAAAATGTGTTAATAAGTTTATTGTTGAGGCGGCTAAAAAAGAAGTAAAAGCAATTTTATTTTCAGGAGAGGGAGAACCGCTATTGCATAATAAGATTGCAGAAATAATTTGTTTTACGAAAAAAAAAGGTATTGATGTTGCTCTTTCTACAAATGGTGTAAAGCTTGATAAAGAAAAATTAAATAAGATATTAGGTCATCTTACATGGATAAGGGTTAGTTTAAATGCTGGCACAAGGAATAGTTATGCATCTATTCATGGTACAGAAAGGAAAGATTTTGATACGGTTATAAATAATCTTAAAGAAGCAGTTAAAATTAAGAATAAACACAAGTATGATTGTACCATAGGCGTTCAGTCGTTGCTCATGCCACAGAATTATAAAGAAATTCCGAGCTTGGCTTTAAGATTAAAGAATATAGGTGTAGATTATTTAGTTATAAAGCCATATTCTCAACATTTTTCCAGCAAGAATAGCTTCAGCTTTGCCTTTAAGCCTAAAGAATTATGTCGCTTGGAAGAAGATTTGGTAAAATGTTCAGATGATAATTTTAAAATTATTTTTCGAAACCAAGCAATAAAAAAAATAAAGGAAGATAAACCTTATGAATATTGCTTAGGCTTGTCTTTTGCAACACATATTACTGCTGAAGGCGATATCTATCCCTGTAATGCCTTTATTGGTAACAAAAAGTTTATATTTGGTAATATATACAATGAAAGCTTTAAAGATATTTGGGAAGGAAAAAGAAGAAAAACTGTTATGAAGATGTTGCATGATAAATGGGATGTCAATAAGTGCAGAAAATCATGCCGGATTGATGAAATTAATCGTTACTTGTGGGAATTAAAGAATCCAAACAAGCACATCAATTTCATTTAGAAAATATATAATTAAATGGATAAAAAAAATATTAATATTTCTGTTTGCGTACCAGTATTTAATGAGGAAAACACTCTTAAAAAGGCAGTGGATGACTTAGTGTTGATTTTGACACAATACGTTAATCAGCTTGAGGTTATTATCGTAGATGATGGGAGCAATGATTTAACTTCTCAACTAGCGGAGGAGTTGAGCCTAAAATATCATCAAGTAAAATTTATTCGTCATGTTAAAAATCAGGGGATTGGGTCATGCTATCACGATGCCTTAGCAATTGCACAAGGAAATTATTTCACTTGGTTTCCTTCAGATTATGAGAATTCAGTACAAGAGTTAGTTGACTGTCTTCCCTTTTTAGAAAATAAGTGCATAGTAACTTCTCATCATTGTGATTATGATTCTCGTTCTAAGTCACGTCGTTTGATTTCCCATGCTTATACATGGATTTTAAATAAATATTTTAGGATGAATCTAAAATATTATAATGGTTTGGCTATTATTTCGACACATATCTTGCGTTCGTCACCTTTGGTAGCTAAAGGGTTTGCTTTTAGCGCTGAAAGTATTATTTATGCAGTTTTAGCTGGGTGTAAAGTGATAGAGTTATCAGTTCCTTTAAGGGGGCGCACTTGCGGAAAATCAAAAGCGTTTAGTGTGCATTCACTTCTAGTGATGTGTAAAGATTTCTTTTGTATCTTGATAGAGAAGAGAAACTTTTGCTTTAGAAAGTCTGATTATGAATAAAAAAAGATGGGATAAGCGGTTATCTGCGAAAATTTTGATTTTAAAGGAATTATTTACTTATTTATGGAAAAATAAATTGTGGTGGATGGTACCGATAGTTTTCATGTTTATACTTTTAGGGGCGATAATGTGGCTTGCTCAGTCTTCGGCAGTAGTTCCGTTTATTTATGCTTTATTTTGAGATATTATTTTTGTTGATAATGAAAAAATATTTAAAGATGCTTTAAGTTATAGAAATTATGAAGATTACTTTGATGATTATATTGGAGGTGAATTTGGACATTGTACAGGCAAAGGGAACAAATTGTTAGCAGGAAATATAGTGAGGGTTATTTTCGAGAAACATTTTAATAAGTAAAATGAAGAAAATTTCTGTAAAGCAAAAATTTGGATTGGTATTATTTGGACTTTTTTTGTGTATAGTTTTACTTGAGGTAGGTATGCGGATAGGAGGGTTCATACTCTTAACTTTGCAAGAACACAGAAATAAAATTCCTTTTGAGAAAGACAATGTATATATAATTATGTGTGTGGGGGAGTCTACGACTGCTAGGGGAGGTAAAGATTCTTGGCCGGTTCAGCTTGAAGAAATCTTGAATGAAAGGAACATTGGTATCAAGTTTAAAGTAATTAATAAAGGCATTGAAGGAGTTGAATCAGCAACTATTGTCTCAAAATTAAAGGGGAATATTGACAAATATAATCCCGGTATGGTTATTGCGATGATGGGAGTAAACGATTGGATGGGAACTGTATTATATGAAAATTCTTCTGAGACAAAATTAAAGTTATTTGTTAAGAGTTTTCGAGTGCATAAACTAGGAAAAACTCTTTGGTTTAATCTTGTAAATAAAATTGAAGAAATAAAGATCAGTTTAGATGAAGCAGAAGTATATGTTGAGCTAGGGAATGACCTTAAATGTAAGGGTAGACTTTATGAGGCAGAAGAGATGGTGAAAAAGGGAATTGATATGGATCCACAAGGATGTGGAGGATATCTTGAATTAGCAGATATCTATATGATTCAAGAAAGGTATGAAGAAGCAGAGAACGTGTTGAAGAAGGTGATAGAGAATGAGCCAAATGATGAGCCAGCATATACTGCATTAGGGCTTTGCTATAGATTGCAGTGTAAAACTAATGAAATATATGAGTTGTCTGAAAAAATTATAAAAGAAAATTTTGAAAATGATCGTTTATATGGTTTTGTGGCGACTTCATACAGAGAACAAGGAAAGTTTCAAGAGGCAGAAGAGTATTATATCAAAGCCAATAAACTTAGGTTGCGATATTATAACCCAGCAACTCGGCATAATTATCAAAAGTTTAAAAAAATTGTAATTCAAAGAGGAATAAAAATGGTGGCTGTACAATATCCTGTCCGTAGCTTGGGGTCTTTGAAAAAGTTGTTTGAAACAACCAAAGATATTATTTTTGTAGACAATGAGGAAATTTTTAATAGAGCATTAGCGGATGAAAGTTATCAAGATTATTTTGATGATAACTTTGGCGGTGAGTTTGGTCACGCTACTGCAAAGGGTAATCGATTGCTTGCAAAAAATATTGCTGATGTAATTTCAAAAGAAGTTTTTAATATCGAGGGTTAGGGTTATTTTAAATATAAGTAAGATATGAAGCGATGAATATGCTGAGATATTTTAGATTTGTTTGCATGTTAGTGAAAGCTAAGGTGCTTAAACAGCGTGTGCCTCTTGTTGTTATTTTGGGTGTAACTAATCGATGCAATCTCAGCTGTTGGTATTGTTACGGAGAGCATTCTCAGAGAAATGGGTGGATTGATTTTACAACAAAAGAATTATTGGAGATGATTCGGTCTCTTCATAAAATGGGTACACAATTTCTTCAGCTGCAGGGTGGAGAACCTTTGTTACGTGATGATCTGCAAATTATCATTAATGAGGCTCATAAATATGGTATGGTTTGTGATATGGTGACCAATGGTACTTTAATTACTCAAAAATTAGAAGTTGTTAATCTTCTTGATAAAATTTGCATTAGCTTAGACGGACCGTCTGATGTTAATGATGGAAATCGTGGTAAGGGTACATATAATCGGGTTATTGAAGGCATAAAAGCTGTTTGTGATTTAGGTTTGCCTGTACGAATTAGTAGTGTGTTGACTTCAAAAACTTCTAAAGAAAGTATTGATTGGTTGATAGATTTTGCTTTAAAATATCATTTATTGGTAAATTTTTCTCCTTCGTTTGAGTTTGCCTCAAGCGTTGAGTCTAGTGAAACGAAAGTTAATGCTATGTCCGATGATTCTTTACGAAGTATTTTCAATCATATCTTAATGCATAAGAAAAAAGGAGCCCCAATTCAATTTACTGAGAAAAGTTATGCTATTGCTGCTCAGTGGCCTTTTACATATAGAAAAAAAATGGTTTATTCTAATGATATCTCAGTAGATTTTAAGCATCCGAAGTGTTGTCATGGAGAATATGTATTTTTTATTGATAGTGATGGCAGTCTTTACCCTTGTTGTAATTTTTGGGGGCGTTCTAAATTAAACGTTCGGACAGATGGATTAGAGAATTCAATTTTGCGCTTAAATCGTCAAGATTGTCAAGGGTGTTATATCCCGGCTTATATTGAAAGAAATCTTTTTTTCAATGGTGCACCTAAAGTATGGTGGAATTACATAAAACAAATTGTGAAGGGGGGAGTATGAATAGAGATCTTTGGTATACAGTAGAAGATGTAGAGAAGATGTCTTCAAAAGAAAAAGTTTCTTTGACAGAAAAATATGTAAACCCGGGAATGGTTAAACTTTTTAAAATATTAGGATTTGATAAAGTATGGGGATCATCAGCTGAAGGGGTGCATATTAATCTTGCTAATGGACAGAAAATATTAGATATGACTGGGGGAAGTTGTGTTCTTGGTTTAGGACATAATCACCCACGTATATTAGCAGCTAGGACTAAAATTGAAAATGAAAAAAGGCTTGAGCTTTGTAAGTCATTCCTTTCTCCTTATATGGCTGCTTTAGCTTCTAATATGGCCACTTTATTACCTGGTGATCTGAAATATTCATTTTTTTGTGGAAGTGGAGCAGAGGCAACAGAAGGAGCGCTTAAATTGGCTCAAAAACATCATGGTTCTAATCGAATTGGTTTAGTTTATACTGACAATTGTTTCCATGGCAAAACACATGGAGCTATGTCAGTTTCAAGTCGAGAAGAACATCGTAACCATTTCCAGTTATTAGAACAGTGTTATCAAGTGTCTTATGGCGACGCAGGAGCTTTAGAGGCATTATTCCGTTCACGATGTTTAGACAAAAGTGGGAAACCAGACGTATGTGCTTTTATTGTAGAGGCTATACATGGTACTCGTCTTATTTTTCCGCCCAAAGGATATCTTAAAGATGTTCGTGAATTGTGTACAAAATATGATGTATTGCTAATTCTCGATGAAATATACATGGGTTTTGGAAGAACTGGTTTTTGGTTTGCTTTTGAAGCTGAAGATATTGTTCCAGATATAGTTTGTTATTCTAAAACATTTGGTGGAGGCAAAGCAACGATTGCTGGGTATACTACGCGAGAACCAGTATTTTTGAAAGCATATGGAAAACCTGAAGATTCAATGATACATTCTTCTACATTTAGTGGTATGAGTGAGGAGTGTGCTACAGCGATTGAAGCTCTTAATATAATCAAAGAGGAAAATTTGACAGAGAAGGCAAGAGAATTAGGGAAATATTTGGGACAACGGCTTGATGAGCTTCGCAAAAAACATCCTAAACGTATTATTGATGTTCGTGGACGAGGTTTATTATGGGGGATAGAACTTAAGCCAATAGCTAGTCAGGTTGAACCAATAATCATGCAGCTATTTCCTGATAAAGCATCGGCTTTGCAAGCATTAACTGGAGCTATAGTATTGGCTGAATTATTTCATTCATATAATGTTTTGGCTTATTTAGGGTTTACTTTGCGTAATCTTGTTGTATTTTCTCCTCCACTTTTGATTGAAAAAGAGGAGCTGGACCAAGCAGTTGACGCGTTAGATAGCATTTTGTCTACTAACTGGTTAGAGCTTAGTCGTCGTTTTGCAACGAGATTTTTTTCTAAGAAAACGGAATAAAATACAGGAGATAGAAAAATCAGAAGATTCAGAAGAGTGCTCGTTAGAAGTTAAATATTATAAGGAGATTTTCGGATTATAATGGCGAAAGCAATTATTGTTTCTATCTTCATTTTATTTTTATCTGTTGCCGGTTTGGAAAGTTACATGAGGGCTTGCTATGGCGTACTTCCTTTTGAACCAGTCCCCTACCATTTCGAATACAAATATGTAGATATTTATAAGCCGCTTTTTGCGAAAGATCTTAAGAAAGGGATATATGTTTCTTACAGAGAAGAAGGCCATGCTGAAACATTCTCAGTTTTTAAATCCCCTGATACAGTTAGAATTTTTATCATTGGCGGCTCAGTAGCTGGAGGCTGGGGAAGTGATGATTTTACGACTACTCTTAAAGAAATCGTGCCGGATAAAAATTTCGAAATTATCAATTGCGGAATGGGCGGCTATGATAGCTATAGAGTTTCCTTGATAGCGAAAGAGATAGTATCTTATGAACCCGATCTTGTTATTGTGTTGTCCGGGAATAATGAATTTTATGAAAAGGCCAAGATCAATTTATGGGGTTATTATGCTAATAAATCGTTAAGGGGGTTATGGATTTATCGTAAATTACAGAATTATCTTTTACGATGGTTAGATGACAGGGATTTATTATACAAGAGAAGCGCGAAGCAAAAACTTGTTGATTATGAGAGAAATATTCGGCGCATAGTGAAAATGGTAAAAGCTAAAAACGTTCCTATAATCTTAGGCACTTTGCCTGTAAATTTCAGAGATTGCCCGCCGGACGATGCCCGGTTTTTGGATAAACAATTTCTTTTAGGTAAGTTTCTATTAGAAAGTGGTGATTATCTTGAGGCTATAGATGTGTTTAAGGATGTTATTAATCAGAATTCGGATAATTCTTTAGGATATTATTTTTTAGGGCGTGCCTACGATAAGGGCGGCGATTATTTAAAAGCTAAAGAAAATTATTTAACCGCGGTAAGTCTATCTGTTACGTGGAATAGAGCAAAGCCTGGTAGCAACGCAATTATTCGTCAAATATGCGAAGAAAAAGCCGTAGTACTTGCGGATCTAGAATTAGAATTTATGAATATATCCTTGCATGGTTTGTTAGGCAGAGAACAATTTTACGACAGTTGTCATTTCTGGGACGAATATTACTCTGTAGTAACAAGAGTTATTGTTAATGAAATATTTAAAGATGAAGCATTATCGTATATCCTGGGCTCTAGTAGATATAAACTGGACTACCCTTTGTTTTCATTCGACTTTACTCCGCTAAAGAAGCGGCGCATAAATGAGGATGATATTGAGTCTGCGATTAAAGTAGCTATGTGGGAATCTGGAATTGGTTCGGATAATACTTTAAACGAGCGCGCAGTTTTGTATCTGAAGACGGTCTATTTAATTGATACGGATTCATTATGGGGAATAAAAGATTCAAAGGAGAAAATCAAAGCTCTATTTTTTACAGAAAATTCATATAAAGGCTATTTCGATCAGTTTGACACTAATTTTAATGCGTATTGGCCGCAAATATTTTATCATATAGGAGAAACCTATCGCCGCTTAAAACTATACAAAGAGTCTCTTATCTACTTCAATGAAGCGATTGTTTTAGATGAAGATAATTATCTGCCATATTTAGGAAAAGCCTTGGTTTACCGGGCATTAGGCGATACACCGAAAGCGCGTGAAAATATTAATAAAGCCGGGGAAAAGGCAAAGGGCTTAGAAGAATGCTCGTTAGAAGTTAAATATTATAAGGAGATTCTCGAACTATAAAAGGTTGCTTTAGGCGAGCGAAAAAAATCTTTATGAAAGTATTATTAGTGATACCTACAGTTGATACTTGCTATGAACGTGTGCCAAGCATGGGATTGATGAATTTATATTTGATAGGGAAAGAACTTGGGTGTGATATGGAATTAATGGATCTTACCGAGTTTTCTTATCGGAAAGGAATCGAAAAGATTTTGGATAAAGAATACGATCTTATTGGAATTTCTTGCAATTTTACTAATGCTGCTCCCTATTGTATGCAATATGCAAAAGATATAAAGGCGAAACATCCTGAGACAATAGTTATCTCAGGTGGTAATCATACGACATTAGTACCAGAAGATTTATTATTTAATAATTACGATTATGCTATCTATGGTGAGGGAGAGTTAACTTTTAAAGAGTTTTTAGTGAGGCTTTTGAATAAAAAGCCTATAAAAGATTTAAAAGGCATATATTATATGCAGGATGGAAAGATTATAAAGAATTCCTCTCAAGAACAAATAGAGGATTTAGATACCTTGCCATTTAATGATTATTCAGAATTTGATTTAGAGCCTTATTTCAAAAAATCTGGGTTAAGGTATATCAGCATGGAGACTTCACGTGGTTGTATTCACAATTGTGCATTTTGTTCAACTGTAAAGATGTGGGGGCATAAATATCGTCACAAATCTCCTCGAAGAATTTTGGAAGAATTTAAAATTGCTAAGAAATTAAACTTAGACTTTATTTTTATAGAGGATGACGATGTTGCTCTTGATGAACAGAATCTTCGTAATTTTTGTAAATTGTTAATTGAGAATAATATCAATGTAGCGTGGGGAATGGGTATTGGTTCTGCATCAATTAAAGATGAATCTACCTTCGATCTTTTATCTGAGAGCGGATGTTGCAAGGTTAATGTTTGTATTGAATCCGCGAATTCAAGAATTCTTAAAGCATATCGCAAAGCGCATACTATTGAAGATAACAAAAGGGTGTGTTCTAACTTGCGAAAGAGAGGAATTACTGTTCACAATCATGGAATTATCGGCTACTTTGATGAAACAATTCGTGAAAGCTTGAATACTTACTTTTATTTGATAGAAACATCAGCTATGTGGCACATAAGCATTTTAGAGCCAAGGCCAGGTTCTGATTATTGGGAAAAATGGAAAGTAAATAACAATATTTCACAGTATAGGCTCTTTGGTAAAGCAAATGTAATTTTAGGAAAACAAAAAATAGTTCTTTATTTGGTTTATCGTATTTTTGCTTTGTTTTATTTTTTAAATCCAGGTCGAATTTACAAAGCTTTATTTGCTTCCAACAAAGGTATACGCTATAGTTATAGAATACAATATTTTGTTGCTTACAGAACTATAAAAGAAAATGTTTGCAATTTTATTAGATAATATAAAAAAAGTTTAATTGTTAAAAATAAAATATTTTATGAATTTAAATAAAAAGTTTCATATTTTGTATGGTTTGATAATTTTAGGTGTTCTTTTTTGTATTTTTTATCCTCGTTTATTTTCTCCACCTATCAGTGATTATTGGGAAATGTTTTATTCTTTTCATCAACTTGATGGTGCCACTAGTTTTGAAAAGATAGCCCATGTGATAAATCATGATCCGCTGGAACGTATGCGTTATCAGCCCTTATCTCATATCTTTTACTATTGTCTTCATACTATTTTCGGTTCTAATTTTATGGTTTTTAATATAGCCAATTTTTTATTATATTTTGTAAGTATACTCTTGCTTTATAAGTTTTCTTTATATTTTGTAAAAAATAAGATGCTCACTGCTGTATTTGTAGGTTTTTTTGCCTTTTTATTCAGTCATTTCGATATTGTTCTATGGTCTTGCCATATCTATGTTATTTTTGGACTGATTATGTTTTTGCTTGGATTTATGAGTTATATAAGATTCTTAAGGATGAGTAAGCCTTATTTACTTTTTTTCGTAATAATCTGTTTTCTTTCAGGTATGTGGTGCTATGAATCATTTTTCCTTTGGCCGTTAGCAATTTTAATTTTATCTAAGATAAAGAGTTTAAGAAATAAAGTTGAAATAGCAAAAAAGAAATTGTTTCTAGCAAATTGGCTTATTTTGGGTGGGGTATATAGCGTTTATTGTCTATTTTACTTATTTACCAGGTCAGTAGGTACATATGAGACAGCTACTTATAAGGCTTCCGACTTTTTAAAATTGCCAAATTTCATTATCAGTGGGTTATCAGTTCTTTTTAATACTTTATATAATACTATTGCAGTAAATATCTATCCGTTGTTAGCTTTTCCGCTTAATATTAGAGAGAACATCTATATGTCTGGTCCGGTAATCAATTATATAAGAAGTAATCCAAAAGTTATTTTAATCGAAGGCGTTTTAATAGCAGTTGCTTTATTTTGGTTCTTTTTTTCTTTATATAGAAAAAAATATTTCGAAGAGATTAAGATAATGGGTCTATTTCTTTTTTTAATGCTTTCAGAACTTTATGTAATATTTTTCTGTAGAATAGTCAGTAATTCTCCTGTATATTGCTTTACTGAATTCAGGTATCAATACATACCTAATGCTTTTTTTATTTTGTTGATTATTTACACGATTAGTAGGTTTTTCAAACCAAATAAGTTTAAGCAGATAATAATTTATTCAATATTAATTCCTTCATTCATTTTAAATATTTACTGTGTGCAAAAAATTAGTAGTTTATACAATAATCATCTTGCTAATTTAGGGAAGATGATTTATTCTATTCGTTTAAGCATAAGTAGAGGGCTCATTAATGAGGATGATAAGCTTTATATTGATAAAGATATGCCAGATTATTTTCATGGTCTTTGCTGGAACATAGAGATGGGGGAGTGGTTTATTGAAAAAGGCAATTATCAATGGATGTTTTCAAGAAAAGAAATTAAGTATTTTGCTAAAAAAATAGAAGAGGCTAAATTGATCATTGATAAAGAAACTTTTTGTGTAGTTGAAAAAACAGAAGCAAATATTCGGAAAAAAGGAGTAAAGATAGGATTGGGAAAAGATGAACAATACAAACAGTTAGGGAAGTTTTATATGAATAAGGGTAATTACAAAAGAGCAGAAGGAATATTCAGAAGGGCAATAGAAATAGATCCTGGAAATGAGGATATATTGGAAATATTAGAGAAGAACTTTGAGGGTATTAGGTGAATTAAACAAAT
>Ga0075115_10000304_pt1 | contig 24204 bp, 15 predicted proteins | sample AntAceMetag02UKH_FD_69785 | JGI IMG/M metagenome (GOLD analysis project Ga0075115, IMG submission 69785) | Saline lake microbial communities from Ace Lake, Antarctica - Antarctic Ace Lake Metagenome 02UKH | ecosystem: Environmental > Aquatic > Non-marine Saline and Alkaline > Saline | place... | reverse complement strand
TGAATCTAAACCAACAGAAACTTACACATATTTACGAAGAACATAAAAATAACCCACAATCTCCACTTTTCGTTGACGGAAACACTAACATTGTTTTTGGCGAAGGCAACCCAAACGCACTTTTAATGTTCATTGGAGAAGCCCCAGGACGAGACGAAGACATTCAAGGGCGCCCATTCGTTGGTCGTTCCGGAAAGCTTCTCGATAAAGCGTTAAAAGAATGCAACCTTGAGCGCAAAGATGTATATATCACCAACATAGTAAAAACACGCCCGCAAAACAATCGCACCCCAAACGAACAAGAAATAAACAAAAGCTGGCCAACCCTAAAACAGCAAATAGAGATAATTCAACCAAAAATAATTTGCACGCTCGGCGCAAGCGCCACAACAACATTCCTCAAAAAACCAATCGGTATATCTAAAATTCATGGATTTGCGATACCATACGAAAACACAATAGTCATTCCAATTTATCACCCCGCCTACATCCTTCGCGACCCACGACGATACCAAGGTTTTCTACAAGACTTACAATTTGTATCGAAAACTGTAAAAAATATAGCGAAATAAGTTCACGCTGAATCTTTTTCTCACAAAGTTTCAATCTTTTCAATGTGTAACAAAAAAAAGGGGATGCGTCCTCCTAAAAAAGGTATCGAAAGGAAAACAATAGACGAATATTTCTTGTAGAAAATAAAAACATTTCCAACGTAAAGATTCAAGAAAAAAATAATCAGTATTTTTTCTATGCAGATATATTGTGGATAACTTTGTGGATAACCTGTTGATAACCTGTTGATAACTTCTTCGCTGCCTTGCTAATCGCCCTCCCAGCAGACATATAGGAAGCTCGGCTCTTGGTATCTCCCTGTAGGACATTGGTTTGAAGAGGTTAAAAAAAGTTATCCACAAGTTATCAACAGGTTATCCACAAAAATTTTACACCATCAAAGGAGCGTCCTGGAACGGGGATTGACTTTTAAAAAGGCGAGTTATCCACAAAAATCCTTGAGCTTATTATTATCTTATATATTAAATATATATATAATATTAATTAAGCTAAAAAGATGCGGGCTTTTTTTTGGTGTTACTTTTATTTTTTTTAACTTCTGCTACAATAAGTAATAACTAAGCTGATGATCAAAAAATTCTAGATTAAATATAAAGGTTGCTGTGGGTCTAACAAGAGTTATCGAGGAGCTCGTTGATGAACGGGATCTCGATCGAGCCATACTGGCGGACATTATTATTGAAGGAATGCTTGCAGGATATAAAAAAAGATATCCTGAGCTAGACTTGAAGGTTGAATTTGACAAAAGTTCTGGAAAGCTTGATGTGAGCATTCAAAAAGAAGTGGTCTCTCGTGTTGAAGATGAAGATATCCAGATTAGTCTGCGCAAAGCTCGCAATCTAAATTCAAAAATTGATGTTGGTAAAAAGATTTGGCTACCTTTTGAGAAACCAATTGGTCGCGTAGAGATTTTAAAAGCCAAACAAGTTATTGCGCAACGAATTCGCGCAGTAGAGGCGCAGGGCGTATATGATAACTTCAAAGACAAAAAGGGCTCAATTGTCCAGGGTGTTGTCTATAAAGGTGAACGGGGAGGAACCCTTGTCAAACTTCAGGACTCGCTTGCGTTTTTGCCTAACTCACTGTCCATTCCAGGAGAACCTTTGCAACTTGGATATCCAGTTAAAGCTTTACTGAAGGATGTTTTGGAGGAACCTTGCAACGAAAACCAGTTGATAATTGATAGATCCTCGGACATGTTTTTGAAAAAACTTTTTGAGTCAGAAATTCCCGAGGTTTTTGAAGGCCTTGTGGAGATTCAAAAGATTGTGCGTGATCCTGGGTACAAGTCTAAGGTTGTTGTTGGCTCGAATGATGTGAATATAGACCCAGTTGGGACATGTGTTGGTGTTGGTGGCGCTCGTATTAAGCCGATATTAAAAGAGCTGGGTGGCGAAAAGATTGATATAATCTTAAGCTCTAGCAACAAGGAAAGCCTTGTGCGTGGATCGCTTAAGCCTGCAGAAATAAATAGGGTTGAGATTCTTAATGATGTGGCGCGCGTTTGGCTTAATGATGATCAGCGCTCGTTGGCTATTGGTAAAATGGGCAAAAATATTACGCTCGCATCTAGGCTTGTAGGTCTAGGTATTGAGCTTGTTGAAAATGATATAAACGATGGGCAGGATTTGGTAATAGATGAAAAATTCAAAGAATGAAGACGCGACGCTTGTAGTCCGGTCAATGACTGTTGGCCAACTTGCAGATAAGATTGATGTTCCTTCGGGAGAGATTATTTTATGTCTTTTGCGTAAAGGTGTTGTTTGCGGGAAAAATCAGGCCTTGTCTGAAGATCTTGTTGCGGAGCTTGCTCGTCATTATGAGTTTGATACTGTTGTTCCTCAGGTTGAACAGGAGGACGGTGTGTCCTCTGTTACTGTTTCGGAGGGCAAAGAGAACCGTGCGCCGGTTGTTGTTGTTGTTGGACATGTTGATCATGGCAAGACTACTTTACTTGATTACATTCGTAGAACGCGTGTTGCCTTGCGAGAAAAAGGGGGAATTACGCAGCATCTTGGTTCGTATAAAGTTACCACACCCCAAGGTGAGGTTGTCTTTTTAGATACGCCAGGACATGAGGCGTTTTCGTTGATGCGTTTGCGCGGTGTAGGAGTTGCCGATATTGTTGTTTTGATCGTTGCCGCAGATGACGGTGTTATGCCACAAACTGTTGAAGCTATTAATTTTGCAAAAGAAGTTGGCGTGCCAATTGTTGTGGCCATTAACAAGGTTGACAGGGTTGAGCCTGCTCGTTTAGAGGAAATAAAAACTCAACTTTCAAAATATGATTTGCTGGTAGAAGATTGGGGTGGCGAGGTCATCTGTGTTCCTATTTCTGCTAAGGAAGGCACCGGTGTTGATAAGTTGCTTGAAATGATTGGTTTGCAGTCAGAGTTGTTAGAATTAAAGACAAGTAAGTCTGGTCCGGCTGTTGGTTACATTTTAGAATCAAAGATAGAGCGCGGTAGAGGTTCTGTTGCTACAATTATTTTGCAATCAGGATCGGCGAAAATTGGCGATTATTTTATTGCTGGAGCCGTGGTTGGAAGAATTAATTCTATTATAGATTCAAATGGCTGTAAGCTTAACGTGCTTGAGCCAATCAATCCTGCACAAGTTGCGGGATTTACATCTTTGCCACAAGCTGGAGATCGCTTTAGTGTTGTTTCGTTTGACGAATATAAAAAGGTACGGTCTGGTAAGGTGGTGGCTAGGATCGTTGGGGCTCCTGTTTCCAGTGGTGCTAGCGTCGAAGATTCCATCAAGGTTCTTGTTAAGGCTGATACAAACTCGTCAAAAGAGGCTATTGTTTCGGCTATTGATAAACTTTCAAAAAGTGAAAAGAAGAATGTTGTAGTTGTTTTTTCTGGGGTTGGTGCAATTACAGAAAGTGATGTAGATCTAGCGTCGACAGTCAAGGCGCTTGTTTATGGTTTTGGTGTTAAACCTGAACTTCATGTGCAAGCGTTAGCTAAAAAACTTGGTGTCGTTGTTTCTTCTTTTTATGTTATTTATCACCTGTTGGACGATATTAAAAAATTGATTGAAGCGTCACGTGAGCCGGAAAAAATTGAGAAAAAAGTTGGAGAGGCTACCGTGCTCAAGGTCTTTAAGATTAAGGGTTCGGTTATTGCTGGTTGTTATGTCAACAGTGGAAAAATTGTAAAAGGTGGCAAGATTGTTGTTTTGCGTGGTAAAAATAAGGTCGCCGAGGGCACTATCAAAACGCTTCAAAAGGAGCGAAGAGCAGCTAAAGAGGTAGCCACTGGTTTTGAGTGTGGCTTTGTTGCACCAGGCGTTGATGATGTTCAGGTTGATGACCGTGTGGAGTGTTTCATCGAGGAGATAAAAAATAAATAGTATAGAGGGGTTTAATGGAACTTCTTTTAAGATTTTTATTTGTTTTTTTCTTGTCTTTTTTTATAACATTTTATTTGGTTCCCTTGTTTTCAAAGGTTGCCCTAAAGTTTGGCATTGTTGATTGTCCTGATGGAAGGTTGAAGAGGCATAAATATCCAACACCATATTTGGGTGGTATGGCAATTTTTTTAGGATTCTTAGTATCCATTTCTCTTGTTTTGCCTTTTGAGCACCAGTTTTTTTTATTTATTTTTGCTTCAATATTGTTGCTTTTTATTGGGCTTTTTGATGATTTAATTGTTTTGACGCCAGCACAAAAGTTTTTTGGACAGTTTGTTGCAGTTTTGTGTTATTTAAAATCTGGGTTTTATTTAAAAGTTTCTTTTTTTAGCAATTTTTGGAACATTGGCCTTTCAGCCTTTTGGTTTTTATTGTTTATCAATGCATTTAATTTAATAGATATTATGGATGGATTAGCCGTAACTATAGCTATAGGAATGACTGTTTCATACTTAATTTTTTCAATCATTATGCATAATTATATTTTTTCTTTGTTATTGTTAGCCCTACTTGGTTCTTTGTGCGCGTTTTTTTGGTTTAATAAGCCTCAAGCGAGAATTTATTTAGGCGATTCCGGCTCATTGTTTATTGGTGGTTTTTTAGCGTCAATGCCATTTGCGATAAGTTGGAGTGAATATAATGAGTCTGGCTATTTTATACCATTAATTATTTCGGCAATTCCGCTTGTTGAGATTGGGACTTTGATTTTGGTTCGCACGTATAAGAAAATTCCATTTTTCTTTGGGAGCCCTGATCATTTTGCTATTTTTTTACAAGAAAAAGGGTGGAGTAAATATAAAATTCTTTTTTTGTGCTTTTTGTTGTCATTTCTTTTCTTACTTTTTTCTCTTCTGTTTTTTTACTTATATATAAACCTTGCGTTTTTGTTGCATTGTTGCATTGTTTTTGCATTTCTATGGTTTTTATCGCTGGTTTAGCAATGATTTTTATGTTGCTTTTTGTTTTTTTATTAATTTGTTAGTTGTTTTTTCTTGAAAAACCCCTGTTTTTAGCCTTTTCTTGTTGTTGCATTTTATTGATCATGAGATTTAATTTTTTGTAGCTATAATTGATAGTGTTCTTTGACCTTTATTGGTTTTTGGTTTAGAGCACTGCTTAATTAAATGGGTAGGAATATTTTTTAATATTCTTGCCCATTTAACCTTTTAGGGGCTGTTTACGTGGTCTTGTTTAGAATTGTGGATTGTTTATAAGATCTATCATGATTTTGATATTAGAGCGATCACATTCAAATCCATTTTCCTTTGGTGTTTCTAGAATTTTTGGAATTGTATCAAGTCGTGAATCGTTTAAGAGCAGATTGAAGGCTTCTAGCGGAATTTTCCCACAATCTAGGTGGTCATGTCTGTCTATATGAGATCCGCGTTCAGTTTTTGAATTATTAATGTGTATGATGCTTAAATTTTCAAGACCAAGCGTTTGGTTGAGGTTGTTTAACATGGTTGTGTATGTTTCTTGTGTATCGAATTGGTAGCCTGCAGCGAATGCATGGCAGGTATCAAAACAAAATTTAATTTTTTCTTGTCTTTCAATGTTTGCTGTTATGTCGCGCAGTTCTTCAAATGATGAGCCAATTGTTGAGCCTTGTCCGGCCATATTTTCTAAAGCGAGGTTGCACGGCCCGTTGTATTTTTCAAAAGTCCTATTAATATTTTGAGCTATTTTTTTTATTGTTTCTGATTCAGGATAATTCTGTTTTGTTTTGTTTGGATTTGAGCCGGGGTGCAAGACGAGTTGTGGGATATTTAGTTCATCACATCTCATTAGTTCTTCGATAAGGCTTTTTATGGATTTTTCAACAAGTTCTTCATTGGTTGAACCTAAGTTTATGAGATAGCTTGCATGGGCGGTGACTGATAGTATATTGAATGTTTTTTGGGTAATTTTAAATAGATCTGTTTGTAGTGGTGATAATTTTTTTGCGTACCATTGACGATTACTTTTGGTAAAAATTTGAATAGCTGTGCATCCTAGTTTTGCACCGAGATCTAAGGATTTTTCTAATCCTCCTGAAATTGGCATATGTGCACCAATTAAGAGGGTTTTGTTTGTAGGTGTACGTTGACAATTTGACATGAATAGGTACCATATAATTGTTTAGAAATATGAACTTGCTTATTCTTTTAAGGCTAAGCCTGTTTTTCAAAGTTCTTTTCTGAGTGTAACATTAATCTATCTAACAGGTATTTGATAAAATGAATCAATTCTTTCGTAGTCTCCATATAGTATTACAATTTTTTGTATTTGCATCAATTTTTGCTGGTCGCCAGGCAAATCTTTTAAGATATGAAAAAGGCGATTTCCTTTTTGATTTTAAAGCGGATCAAAAGACCGAAGTTTTTTATGTAAAAAATGGTGAATATTTTAGTGGTAGTCCGTTGGATCAATGGGTTTATGCTCAAAGTACGTGGGATTTTACTACACACACACGAATTGGTAATTCTTTGACGTCTAAACTTACTTTGCGCAATAAAGCTAAATGGGGTAACACTCGTTCAATATTTGCAACAACTGAACGTTTAAAAATAGTAGATTTTTATATTAGTGGCCACAACCATAGTTTTAATAGGCTTTTACCTTGGTTAAGGAAGGCATGGTTGCGTGTTTCGGTTAATGATGCTTTTGGTGTAAAATCCGATGGCAAACATTATTTAAAGTTTGGTGTTTTTCCGTATGAGGTTGGGCGCGGAATTTCTTTGGGTAGTGCATATGCTATAGCGCCAGGGGTTTTAGGTTTCTTTTCAGATAATACAATTGATCAGTATGCATTTGGTGCGTCATTGCGCGGTGATATCCGATCTGATGGTTCATTGAAGTATGATGTTTATACAGCACTGTTAGAAAACTCATCTGGAAGTTTTTCGCAAACAACTGAGGTAGTTAATACTAATAGTGTTAGCTCTCCAAGTATTTATCGTGGCTTTGGAGATATCAATAGTTTATTGGTTGGTAAATTGTTTTTTAAAGCTTTCGAAACTAAGAGTTGGGGTTGTTTAACCTTTGAGCCATATGTTGTTTATGACTGGGTTCCTGCACAAAAAGTTGAGGTTAATTCTGACGCAAATGTTAAGCTTGGAACATTTGGGGCTGCTGTTGAATATGTAAATGATAAATATGAGTTTGGTTTTGAGTCAGCCTTTAACTTTGGTCGTCAATATGTAAAGGCGTGGGATAGAAATACAGTCCTTGCGGTTCGTGATGCAGATACTGGATATCTTAAAGAGGCGTATAACAGTGTTTATACTGATGTAAATTTAACTACACGGGCAGCTGTAACTGATGCAAACAAGGATGTTGTTGATAATCAATCAATCAAAGGGCCTGCGTTTAATGGTCAGCGGATTGGAACAAGTGATTTATATAATAGTCTGTATCGTTTTAGGCCTGGTTATGCAAACAAATTTGCTGGTAACATGTTTGTGGTTGATGGTACTTATTACTTTAAACCAGATATTTTAAGTGTATCGCTAGCTGGTGGTTGTGCCAGTGGGGACGAGCACCCAAATATTGTTTTGGATGCGCCAGAAGACACCGAGCGTAACTCAACATATGGTGGATTTATTGGTTTACAGGAAATTTACTCCGGTAAGCGTGTGCGCTCTGTTTTTGTCATTGGTGGTCAACGTATTGTTCGGCCATTGTCGTCACCTGAATTACGCATCATGCGTGAGCGACAATTGTATGCTGTGAATGTTTCTGGTTTTTCTAATCTTGTTTATGCGGGTGCTAATGTTTCGTGGACACCCTCCAAATATGAGAAAAAATTAAAGTTAAGCTCTAATGCACTATATTATTGGCAAGATAAAGCTACCGATAAGTATTGCCTGGCGTTAAAGGGCAGCGATACAAGTACGGATTTAGATTCTTCTGCGAGTAAGGCATTGGGGCTTGAGATTAATTTATTTTTAGATGTAAAGTGGCTCGAGAATTTTAAGGGTTTTATTGCAACAGCATTTTTTGTTCCTGGAAAGCATTTTGAGGAAGTTATTGGCAAGCCAGTTAATGCTGCGCAGCTTGCAGAAGTGACTCGAAGTGATCGTTATGGTATTGATTATAATCGTTATCCATTAATTAATAATAAAGTTGCATATTTGTTAAACGCAGGTTTCCAGTACTTGTTTTAGGTGAAATGTGAAAATTCAAAAACGCACAGTTATGTGTGGTGAAATTGACAAGACGTTCGTAGGTAAAGATGTATCTGTTGCTGGATGGGTTAATAAGCGCAGGGATCATGGCGGTTTAATTTTTATTGATTTGCGTGATCGCTCAGGATTAGTTCAGGTTGTGTTTAATCCTGAAAAAAATAAAGAGCTTCACGATAGTGCGCAAAGTTTACGATCAGAAGATGTTATAGCGGTAACTGGCATTGTTGTTGAGCGTGGTGCCGGTAACATTAATAAAGATCTTGCAACTGGTAAAATTGAAGTTAAAGCTGAAGCGTTACAAATTTTAAATAAAGTTGCTTCATTGCCGTTTTCGGTTGAAGAATCAGCTAGGGTTGATGAGGAGTTACGCTTAAAATACCGTTATATCGATCTTCGCCGGCAAGAAGTTTTTAATCGCTTGAAATTACGCAGTGATGTTGAGTTTGCTATGCGTGAATTTTTGCAAAAAGAAGGTTTTCTTGATGTGGCGACACCAATTTTGACTAAGAATACACCAGAAGGCGCACGCGAATTTGTTGCACCAGCTCGTGCACAGCCAGGAAAGTTTTATGCATTACCGCAATCGCCGCAGCTTTATAAACAACTTTTAATGGCTGGTGGCGTTGATCGTTATTATCAAATTGCGCGTTGCTTTAGAGATGAAGCATCGCGCGCAGATCGCCAGGTTGAATTTACGCAGCTTGATCTTGAAATGTCTTTTGTTGATGAAAAGGATGTTCAAGATAAAGTTGAAAAAATGCTCAAATTTGTTTTTAAGCGTGTTTTTAATAAGGATCTTGCTATTCCGTTTGCCCGTATGCAATATGATCAAGCGATTGCTGAATATGGCAGTGATAAGCCTGATGTGCGCTTTGATTTAAAAGTTAAAGATTGTACCGAGTTATTCAAAGATTTAGGAATTAAATTTTTAGATAATATTTTTAACAATAGTGGAAAGATTGGTGCGTTAAAGGTTTCTCATTCTTTTAGTCGGTCTGAATTGGCCAAGCTTGAACAAAAAATGAAAGAGTTTGGGGCTTCAGGATTATTGTGGATTAAAATTGGCGAGAGTATTGAGTCGCCTATTGCAAAGTTGTTGCCCGAAGGATTCAAGGAACGCTTAATGAGTTCATTGAACGCTCAAGATGGTGATACAATTTTGTTAGTTGCTGGTGACTACAAAGATACTTGGTCGATTTTAGGGCGCTTGCGCGTTGAGTTAGGTGAATCACTTAATTTGTATGATAAAAACGAGAGAGCATTTTTATGGGTAACACAGTTTCCATTATTTGAATATGATGAAGAAACAAAAACATATGTTTCCATGCACCACCCATTTACACAACCCGAACCAGGTTGGGAATCCATTGATAAAGAAAAAATTAAAGCTAGAGCCTACGATTTAGTTTTAAATGGTGTTGAACTTGGCGGTGGTTCTATTCGTATTCATACAGATGAATTGCAATCAAAAGTTTTTGACATGTTAAGCATCAGTAAAGAAGATGCGCAAAAGCGTTTTGGCTTTTTGCTCGAAGCTCAAACATTAGGTTTTCCCCCTCATGGTGGATTAGCAATTGGCTTAGATCGTTTCATCATGTTGTTAGCTGGTTGTGATTCAATTCGTGATGTTATTGCATTTCCAAAAACTGCTCGTGGATATGATCCGCTCATGAATGCGCCAACAGAATTAACAGCTGAAGAACTTGCTGAGTATGGCCTAGAGCGTAAAAAGGATAAATAATAGTTATACAACTATAATGATATGTAGTAGCTTGTTGGTGATATAGCACAAACTAATACATATTATTTGGGTGAGATTTTATCATGAAAATAGCTGAGATTCATGGGTATGAAGTTTATGATTCACGTGGTCTTCCCACGATAGCATGCAATCTTGTTCTTGATAATGGCATGTACGTAACGTCAATGGTTCCATCAGGAGCTTCGACTGGTAAACATGAAGCATTAGAATTGCGTGACGGTGGTGAACGTCTTTTTGGTAAGGGTGTTAAAAAAGCAATTGAAAATATTCATGAAAAAATTGCGCCTGCCTTAATCAACAAAGAATTAGATGCCATTGAGATGGATCGTATTATTATAAATCTTGATCCTACTATTCAAAAAAAAGTTTTAGGTGCTAATGCAACTCTCGCAGTGAGTATGGCACTTTTTCGTGCGCACGCCATGATTTTGAGTATGGAGGTCTATGACTTCATTGCACAAACGCTTCGTTTTGATGAAATTTCGATCCCTGTGCCATTAATTAATGTTATTAATGGCGGAAGTCACGCTGACAATAATCTTTCGATACAAGAGTATTTAATCATTCCTTTTGGTGTTTCATCATTTGCTCAAGCGATGGAAGTTTCTAGTGAAATTGTTCAGCGGCTTGGTCTGTTATTAAAGCAAGCGGGAAAAAATACGTATACGGGTGATGAAGGTGGATTTGCACCGTCCTTTAGTTCGAGTATTGAACCGTTAGATTTTATTGTGCAAGCAATACATGATGCGGGATATGATAGTTCAACGGTTGGACTAGGATTAGATGTTGCCGCTTCTGAATTTTACGATGAAGAAAAAGAAAAATACCTTTTTGATGGTGAGCTGTATACGAGTGAGAAGTTAATTGATTTTTATAGTGCGCTTATTAAAAAATATCCACTTCTTTATATTGAAGATGGTTTAGCACAAGATGATTGGAAATATTGGAAAGTGTTTAAAGATTCTTGTGGTGAATTTGTGCGTATTATCGGTGATGACTTGCTTGTTACAAATCACGAACGCATTAAGTATGCAATTGAAGAGGATGCTGTTGGCGGTGCAATTATTAAACCAAATCAAATTGGGACGGTAAGTGAAGCATTGCAGGCAGTTTTGTTGTGTCAAGAAAATGGTTTGACGACAGTAGCATCTCACCGTTCAGGTGAAACTTCCGATTTTTTCATTGCAGATTTTGCTTTGGGTGTAAATGCGCAGTACATCAAATGCGGTGGCTTGCATCATTCTGATCGACTTGCCAAATACAATCGCTTTCTACAAATCGAATATCTTAAGCAGGTATCACTTTTTTGAAAATGGATTTTTTTGATTTTGTAGCAATGATTTTAACTTATCCTTATGTGCTTTGTGGGCAGCCTTTTTAGGAGTATTTTGTTCAGGTGAGACCTGTTCAGGTGAGACCTGTTCAGGTGAGACCTGTTTAGGTGAGACCTGTTTAGGTGAGACCTGTTTAGGTTGCGTTTTTGTTTTTGGAGTAGGTTTTTTCGTTTGTTTTTTTCCAGTATCGCCAGTCATTGATTGTGTCCAAACGCCGCGATCAGCATAAAACTCTAGAGCTTGTCCAAGCCAAGTTCCTTCTTTTGGGTGGAAGAGAAAGTTTGTGACAGGATCTTGCAAGCATTGGAAATTTTCTTCACGTTTAATCTCTTCGTCGGGTGGGCATGCGAAATTCAATGTATCACTTCTAAATTTTTTTGATGCAAAATTAATTTTTTCTTTTGTAAATTTGTTAACTTGTTTTCCGGTCGCAGAGAATGGTGCAATTCGAGTTGGTGAGATAAATATCATCAGATTGCGATGATCGTGGTTAGCTTTTTGGTTTTTAAAGAGGTATCCAATTAATGGTATGCGTTGCAAGATAGGGCTGCCAGCTAAACTATCTTTTATTTCGATTTCAGAAATTCCACCAAGAATTAAGACTTCTTTGTGTTCTACGTTTGCATTGGTAACAACCGTGCGCTTCCGCATTTCATTTGCACCCTCAATTGAAGATGGTCCTACAAAATAACTTGAGTTAACTTCAATTTCGAGGTTGATATTGTTGGCTGGTTTACTGATACGTGGACGGATGTGTACTAATGTTGAAGCAGTCATTGGTTCGAATTTTACAACGGCTGTACCGCCTTTACTTTGATCTTCTACTGCACCACGAACCATGCGCGTTTCCTTTTGAAGGATATTAGCTTGTTCATTATTGCGTGCGACGACAAATGGTTGCGAAACAATTTTTGTATCACTAAAATTTCGTAATAGTGAAAGAATAATACTCATACCATTATCATCTTTAAATGAGAAGATTGTGCTTCCAGCAGGTGCGCTAGTGGCAAGATTGTATCCACCAGGTTGTTGTGATAGTAAGTCTGCTTCTATACCAGCTTTATTATCGATAGTTGTATCTTTTGAAATGTCTCCATAGTCTAATGAAGCCTTTCCTAGTTGGGCACTTTGCCATTTTAGTTCATGAAGATTTTTATCATTGTTGATTCTACGAATTTGTGAACCAAGCTGGTTTGCTGATTCTATTGTCATATCTACGATAAGAACTTCGATTGCAACTTGCCATTGTTCTATATCGAGATCATCAATAAGTTTATTGAGGATCTTCCAGTCTTTTTGTGTGCAAGCAATGATCAGGTTGTTGCCACCACTAATAGGAGCCTGCTTTTCACCACCATTTGTTTCAAGTTTTGCTCCGATGTCTGAAGTGTCTTCTGTAAGTTTACGTTCCTCGTATTCCATTTTTTGTTCTTTTTCAGCAACAACAATAACACCACTTAGTACTTTTTCTTTTACTTCACCAGAAGATTGTGCCTCTGTATTTTTTTTCTCTATAAGGTTGGTTAATGTTTTTTCAAATTTTTCTGCATTGAGATATTGTAATGGTTTAACATGAAGGACTGTTTTTTCAGCATCAACTTTTTTATCGAGATATTTGTGAATAAAATTTTTGACCCGTTGAACAGAATCATATAATCCAAAAACGGCAACAGAATTAGTTTGGCTAATTGTTACAATGCGAGTGCTAGAAGAAAAATACGACTTACTTTCTTGTGAAGAGTCTGAGACTAGTGGAGGAAATCTGAATTGATCGTCTTCACTTTTTTTAGGAATTAGGTCATTAATAATTTTGACAATTGCTTGTGCGTTTGTGTGAAAAATTGGGATAACTTCGATGCTTTCTCGGAAGCCATTTTGATCGAGCTCACGAAGTATGTTCATTACACCTTGAATAATATTGGATTTGCTTGTTATGAGTAGGGCATTGTAGGTGTCGTTTAAATCAAAAAAATTTGTGGAAGTTGTTCCTGGGAGCATGTCCTTTAAAATAATGTTAAGATTTGTTTTTGCTGCGGTTTCTTTAAGATTTATATTTTGGAAGTAATAAAGATAGCGAATGACACAGTCACTTTTTGGCAACAATTCTGAGTCAAGGTTTACATATAATGGCATAGCTTCTTTGTTGACTGTAGCACTTGGCTTTATTGTGTAAAGATTGCTTTGATCCTGAACGACGGAAAAACCTGCTACATCAAGCATTGTTATAACCATTTCCCAGGCATGAGAGACTTTTATTTTATGACTAATTTTAAAGGTAACCTTTGTTTCTACCAATTTTTTTTGTTCAGTTGGTGTGCCAGGTAAAATTATGTTTGCTTGTTTATACGCAGCTATTCTATTGATAATTTCATTGAGTGGATCTTCCTTTAAATTAAAATAAATAAGCGGCTCTTCGTTGTTAGTTGTTTGTGTATTAGCAAGGAGAACTGTACTGATAAAAAATGTTAATAATAAAATAATATTTTTTTTGTTCATCCTTATTCCGTTTCTTCAGATGTTTCTATTTTTTGTTGCAGGGTAGTTATTATGATTTGGACATCAATTGTTGCCTGTTTTTTAGATTTGGTAATATCTAAATTTTTAATATCAATTCTATTATTTTGCTCAAGCTCTTGGAGTAAGTCTACTAATTGCTTCATGTTAAGGTTTACAAAATCTGCTTCCATGCGAACCTGTTCATATCCTTTGGAGCGCAAGTGTTCTAAATCATTAATGGAAAGGGGGTATGCTTTGAGATTTTTAACTAGATCGAGTTGTTTTACTGTCTGTTCGATATATTCACCTAGTTTAAATTTTTTATCTTGAGCAATAATTTCTTCTACGTGTGCCCGATGTTTTTTTAATACTTCATTTTTTTCTAAAATTTCTTTTATGCGCATTCTATTGTCATTAATATTGATCATTTCACGTTTTAGTTTTCGAATACCTTTAAACTGTACGTAGAGCATGAGACTGAATAGTGCAATGATGGTAAGTACGCTTCCAAGCAATAGTTTTTTAAATTGGTTGCTATCAAGTTCCCAGAAAAAGTTAACAACTTTTGTTACTACCTTATTCATGACCGCTCCTCACCTTCATTTTTGATAATGAGTTTTACCTCAAACTTAGGTTTTTGTGGTACCGATATTAACTTAAATAGCTTTGATTCATTCAATTCTTCTTCGAACGTTTTTAGAGCTTTGTAGTCGCGAACTTGGCCGATAAGGGTAGTATTTTCTTTGTTCATGATTAATTTTTTAAGATCGAGTCCGATACCTTCTCTATCAATACGTACACACAGGTCTTGAAGATATTTTAAGAATGAGTATTTAAATTTTCCGGCGAAGCCTTCCCAGATTGCCTCTTCCTCATCCAATTTTTGCTGCGCGTTTTCAACTGCGGTTGCAAGATTTCTATCAGCGATATCAAATTCTTGTGTTAACTCACTAAGGGCACTTTGTTTTGCGCGATTAATTTTTTTGCGTACGCCAGATTTTTGTATATACCCATAACCAATTAGCAATCCAAAAAATAATATAGTCATAAAAAATGCGGTAAAAAGCTGTTGTTTTAATAATATTTTTGAATGTTCCAAGTCAAGGGACTGTAGCAAGTCAAAGGAGGCGGCAGGGGCAAATGGATATGCTGCTCCGAGCGATATTACATTAATGAGAGGTATTTTGCTTACAACCGCTTTTATATTTAATTGTTTGGATACCAGGTCGTTGGTTGTAAAAAACTCTGTTGGAATTGAGAGCATTTTGCTTAAGTATTCGTCAAATTCTTTTATATGAGTTCCGCGTGTGATTAGGATTATTTTTTTTGGTACTACATAATTTGTTATTTGAGCTGAGAATGCGTCGAGTGTAAAATTTATTTGTTTCGAGAATTGAGTGAGTACTGCTGTAATAGCTTTGTTTATATCAGCAGCATCAGTTTTTGCAAAACCGAATCGTAAAATATGTTCGAGAATTTTTGATGGTGTTGATTTTGTTTTTTCGGCAATATTTTTTGCTATTGTATTTAGGCCATAATTAATTGAACGAATAGCGAGTAATTCATTGTTGATAGTATAGGAAATTGTTGTGTATTGAAATCCTATATCTAGTAGTGTTGTTGCTTCCGTGAAGTTTTTATATTTAGGGTGAATGGCATACAAATTATATAATGCAAAAATATCTATAGTAATCGTCTTTATGGGAAATTGAGCTTTTTCTAATAAATTCAGATAATATGTAATATCTTTTTTCTGTACGATACCAACTAGTATGGTAGATTTTTTCGTTTCTTTATCTTGTTTTGTTATAATAAAATCAAAAGCAATGTCGTGAATGCTAAACGGAATTTGTGGATCAAGTTCATAAGGTAGAACTTGTTTGATTTTTTCTTTTTCCAGGAAGGGAAAACTGAGTTCCTTAAAAATTGCGATATTGTTAGGAAGTGACAACTTTACATGGCACGAGCCTGTTTTTTTGTGTAAATCATTTAAGGCACTTATCGTGCTTTCTTCAGCTGTTTCATTTTCTTTTTTAATGACAGGGACATAGTAAAAATCTAGAATAGAGGCTTTTTTTCCGGATACCTTAATCTTTGTTCCAGCCAATGATGTTTTAGTTATTTCAAGACCAAGATATGTTTGATCAAAAATAAATGAGCCGCGGATTTGCTCTGGAAGGAATAAGTTTTTTATCATGTGACTTTTTCCTTCTCATTAGCAACCGACTTTATAATGGTGTTGTGATGAGGGGATTTTTGTTCTTGTTTTTTCTTTATCTTTTCTATTCGCTTTGTTCCCTTGTGAAGGAAGTTTTCGATGTCTGTGCTCATATCTGTATCAATAGGTTTGAAGAACCATTTATAGATTGGATCGCGCTCGCTTGTTTCATAGCGATTTTTCATGGCTGTAGAAATGCCTTCCATGAAGGCAGCTTTGTTTTGTGTATAACGATTTGTAATTTCTTCAGATGGTTTGATGATTGTTGGTGACATAAAAATTATAAGACTTTTATCTTCTGTCTCTAGTGATTCATTTTTAAATAAGTTTCCAACAATTGGAATACGACTTAAAATTGGGAATTTTGATTTGTGAAATTTTTTGGATTTCATAATTAAGCCGCCAAGAGCAATGACTTCTTTATCCGATACATTGGCATTTGTTTGTACTTCACTAGTTTTTTTATTTGCATTTGAAGCACTCGTTCCTTCAACCGGGTCTGTGAAGCTTTCTATAATAACGTCAATCTCTAAATTTATTGTACCTTTAGTATTGATTTGAGGTGTAACGCCGACTTCCAATTTAGCTTCGAATGATTGATTGCCAGATAGTTGGTTGACGCCTTGTATTTGCTCGGACTGGGCTCGTCGTTCTTCGATTATAGATACAGCTCCACGGTATTTATTGGTTGCAACGATAAATGGGTTGGCGATGATACGTGTTTGACTATTGGTATCTAACATTCCTAGTATTGCATATACATTTTCTTTTCCGAGTGTGAGTAATGTAGTTCCAGCCTCAGGCAATTTTGCTAGGCTAAGAAGGTTAGCAATTAAACTGTTAGAGTTGGCTGACGGAGTGCCTGTTTCTGTTGTTCTTGCTCCTGAACCAAAAAAGCCTGTCAATTGCATGTCAAGACTACGAGGGTTTTTTGAATTCCATTGTATCCCCCATTGTCGTTTGCGATCCAGTGTAATTTGAACAATCATAATTTCAATTGCGACTTGTGGTTGGCGTTGATCTAGTTGTTTAATAATACCTTGCAAATGTTCAAAATCTTCCTGGCTTGATCGAATAATAAGGCGATTTCCCTGTTTTTCTGGTTCGATGAATACGTCGCCAAAATATTTTAATCCACCAAGCACGCCACCTGTTTCACCAACTGTTTGAATTTGATCTTGTGCTCCTCCGCCACCCCTTTCTTTTCCAAAGGAGACAACCTTATTAAGAATTGTGGCAATTTGTTCAGCTGGTGCAAAATTTAATTCATAAACATGAACCGGTTGGTACATTTGTTTAAGTTCAGTATCAATATGGGTAAGTATAAACTTTTCGATTCTTTTTACGCCTTCTTTTGGTCCAACAAGAATTATAGAGTTCGTGCGTGGTGAAGGTATAAGAGAGACGTCTTTTGAAAAGTAGTAAAGTGTAGATTCTTGCTTGGGCATCCATGGGGCCTGTGAAGGAGAATCTTTTTTTTGTAAGGTTTTAATGAGAGCAACAACTTCGGATGCTTCAGCTTCTTTTAGGTTAATCACACTTAATGTTTGTGTTTCGGTTGTACGATCAAGTTCGCGTATAATTTGTAATAATGAGTGAATATTATACGCAGCATCTGTGATTATAAGTGCTCGAAGTGTTGAAAATGTTTCAACTTGAGCTTTCTGACTTTTTAATTTATCAATAAGTGGTTTCATTTGTTCTGGGGTACTATTTTCAAGTAGGCATACGTATCGAATTCGTTGGTTATTTTTAGGTAAAAGATCAATGGATATGTTTATGAATGTAGGAAGTGCTGATTTATTAGCCTTGTCGATTTCTGTTATACGGTGAATTTGGGGATCATTTGTTGGGACAAGTGACCATCCTGCGAGTTCAAGAAAAATTGTAAAAATGTCCCATGCGCGTTTTCGTGTAAATGGTACATGTGTTTTGAATGAAACCTTTGATTCACTGAGGGGTTTAATTTTTGAGTTGGGAACTTTTACAACATCGTCGCATAGAAATGTGACATTAAAAATGTACGCGATTTGATCGGCAATGTTTTGTAAGCTTGCGTTATTAAAGTTCAGTTCTACTTCTTGGTTGAGTTCTTGATTTTGATAAGGTGTAGTATTTTTGAGTGTAGAGGATTCTTTATCTGTTCCATGTATCATAAACAGAAAGGAAAAACAGAAGAGGTTCCATATTTTTCTTTTTATCATTGATCACCCTCTGTACGATCATTTTGATGTCGTAAGATATTTTCTTTTTCATGCTGTTGTAAATTTCGCAATGTTGGAGCAAATTGTTCTTTTTGTTTTAATACCTCTATTTGTTGTGCTTCAAGTTCGTCGTCATGATCTTTTTGTTCTTGTTGAGTTTGTTTTTCTTTTTTTATTTCTGGGCCCAAAAAATAAGGGATTGGTGGAATTGGGCTTATCGTGCCAAGTTTTATATCAACAGAACTTGGTTCATTGTTTCGCATGAATGTAATTTTTATGATCCCATTCTCTGGCAGTGATATAATTTTTTTGAAAATACTTAAACGCTCACTTGTGGTTGTTGCATCTGTGCCGCTTACCTTGGTTATAATGTCGCCAGGCATAAAGCCGAGAGCATTTGCAAGTGATTTATCATCTGTCTTTCCTATTTTAGATCCAATACTTTTACCTTGTTTATATGCTGTTGATAGATCGAAAAGATCGATGAAGTTACTGAGTGACTTTACTTCGAATGCGAATTCTTGGCAATCAACAAGATATTTGTTTGGTTGCAATGGTCTTACAATATGTGACCAGTCTTTTTTTTCTTGAGGTAGGCTGTCAATGGTTGCATCTTCTTGGCTTAGGTACAGCATCTCTTGTTGTCCATTTGCTCGGATTAAAAGGATTTTATTTGAAAAAATCTTTACTAATTGTGCATCTTCGAGTTCATCACCAATTTTATAGGTAAGCTCTTTTTTAGTTTTGTTATCAAGGATTATTGCTCGATTGAGTGCGTCATTATTGAACATAAAAATACCTGTGAGCGTAATTGGTAGTGGGTCAAGGAATTTTGGTTGTATTACTTTAGGTGCTGGAACTGAAATTGGACTTGGTGGTGGTGGTACGGGTGTTGTGTAGTCAGGTTTTTTAGGTTTTTTAATTTCAAGCTTGTAGGTATTAAAGATGTCATTATCATAGATTATGCTGAGGTCGATTGAGTCGAATCGCTGTTGAACAATACTGCCTGTAGTCTCGGAAGGTATTATGGGAGATGGCGGTTGTAACCGGACGTTATACAATGACATGAGCGCAATAAGGACAAAGAGAAGCATAAGTAAACTGAGATTTAATGCCCAGAAAGCATGTCTCATGTATCATCCCCTTCTTTGATTTATTGTCCACAATACTCAGGCAATTGCGCTTTTGTCAAGTTGTGTTTCCTGCTATGGTGTTGCAAGTTTGTTTAAAATTTCATTGATGATTTTATCGCTGTTCAATTCTTCTCCATGTGCCTGAAAACTTAAAATAAGGCGATGTCGAAGAATAGGAAATGCAACGCTTTTTACATCATCTGGTGTTACAAATTGTCGTCTTTCTAGAAATGCATGCGCTTGTGCTGCTCGGTACAAGCTTAATGTTGCACGAGGTGATGCGCCATGTTGAATATATTGTTTAAGAGATGAAAGTTCAAAATCTTCAGGATTTCGTGTTGAGTGCACAATTGATATTATATAGTCTGTGATTTTTTCATCGACATATATTTGTTCAACTAAACGTTGAGCGTTAAAAATATCACTGTGTGATAATACATTGTTTACGCTAGTTTTTTTAAAGACACGATTGATAATTTCTTTTTCTTCATTTTGTGTTGGATAGCCAATAAGAATCTTAAACATAAAGCGATCAACTTGCGCTTCAGGAAGTTGATAGGTTCCTTGTTGCTCGAGTGGGTTTTGTGTTGCAAAGACAAAGAATGGTTCTTCAAGTTTTAAGGTGCTAGAACCAATCGTTACTTGATGTTCTTGCATAGATTCAAGAAGTGCGGACTGTACTTTTGCTGGCGCACGGTTAATTTCATCCGCAAGAATCATGTTTGCAAAAATGGGCCCCTTTTTTGTTTCAAAGTCGTGTGTTTTCTGATTAAAAATAAGGGTGCCAATTAAATCTGCGGGTAATAAATCCGGCGTAAATTGTACTCGTTTAAATGATAAACCCATTGCTTGTGCAATTGTTTTAATCATTGTTGTTTTTGCAAGCCCTGGAACGCCTTCAATAAGAATGTGGCCATTGCACAATAATGCAATAAGCATTAACTCAATTGCATCTTGGTTGCCGACAATAATTTTCTCGATTTCACTTTTTAATTGATCAAAAGGAGCTAGTACATTTTGCCAATTATACGTGGCTCGCTCAGGAGTGGCCTGTTCAGGTGAGGCCTGTTCAGGTGAGGCCTGTTCAGGATGGGATTGTTTTTCTAACATAGATATATACCCTGTTATTTTAAGTGAAGTTGTATATTATTTTATCAATCTTTCGGTTGTCTTACAAATTGAGTTGTTGTTGCAGACGAGATTAAAGTCTTGTATAACTTACTGAGCATACTATACTATACCCAAATGAGCGGCCGAGGGAGTAAGATGAAAAAATATATTCCAGTGTTAATGGGTTTGTTGTTAGGTACGTATCATACTAAAGCTTCGCGAACGTTTTTTTCTATTCCAGTTCCATTTCATCCTGTTTCTGTTGAACGTATAACAATGACGCACGATCAAATGTTTGACTATACAAAAGCCACATGGCGCAATTTTTCTATAACATTATTTGGTGGTGAATCAACTCAGCCTGATAGATTGGCGCAGTATTTTTTGCCATTTAATAAAACATGTCTAGTTGCGGGTGGTCTTGGATCAGAAGCTGTTAAAAATCATAACGTTGATTTGATTTCTAATTATTTTGATGTTTTGACCGGGTTGCCGCGTAGTGACGCTGAGGCTCTCGAGAGCGACGATATTTTTGACATTATTAATACATGGACATTTCAAAGCAATTTGCGTTTCTGTCCAAGTCATAAGTATTGGGGAATAGGGTTGTTGTACCATCAACATTTATCATCAGAATTGGATAAAGGCTGGTGGTTTGAGTTTGCAATGCCAATCATGGGTATAAAAAACGATATGGGTATGTGTGAGACTATAGTAACCCCAGGCGGTCCGAATGGTGATGATCCACAGGCGTCAGGTTCTTTTTTTACTGATAGTGAAAACATTCATGCCGCGCAGAATATGACTAGTGCATTACGTAGTGGCATATTAAAATACGGCAGAATTGATGAACGCGAATATCGACGAACTAAGTGGGGTGTGGCTGATATTGAAGCGAGGCTTGGATATACATATTTTAGAGGGCCACGTTACCACTTGAGTAGTTATGCTGGAATTTTAGCGCCAACAGGCACGAAGGTTACAAGTGAGTATCTTTTTGAAAAAATAATTGGTTATAACGGTCACACGGGATTTTTCTTTGGAACGGTTGGTGGAATAAAAGTTTGGGCACATGATGAGAATTCTTTAGCGTTTGAGTTTGATACTGGAGCAACACTTTTTTTAGACAATGTTCAAATTCGGTCAATTGATCCATACGGCAAACCATGGGGACGTTATATTTGGGTATATCCGTCAAAACGAGATTCAGCGCAACTTTCACCGGGAATAAATTATTTTACAAAAGCTGTACGTGTTGATCATGGTTCAATTCGTGCATTGAATTTGTCGTGGGTATATACAATGTCTAACTTTCAAGGAGAGTTAGGATATCACTTTTATTCCAGAGATCGAGAAAAAGTGCGTTTAGCGCGTTCTTGGCACAATGATTATCGTGGTTTTGCAGGAATTTGGAATAATTTAAATAACTTTATTAAAGGTGGAGATCCTCGTATAACAAAGAGTAGTGCTACTATAAATAATTACACCGAAGTAACGAATGATGTAGTAGAATTCAAGGCGTCGCCAGTTGAGGATACCTTTGTTCCAATCGACAGCTGTCAATTAGATTTTGAATCTGCAGAACATCCTTCAGTTGTTGTTAGTACTGTGTATTTGTCATTGGTATATGGATGGCATGATATCGTATTTCCAACAACCATCAATCTTGCTGGTGGCTATGAGTTTGGTGATGGTCCAGCGGTGATGGATAAATGGAAGGTTTGGGCGAAGATAGGAGTAGCATTTTAATGAAGATTAATTGGTCAGGTGTGACCTGTTTAGGCAAAGCCTGTTTTTTTCTTCTGCTTTTAGTTGTGCAAAGGGTTTATATGAAAGAAACAGTCTTAGTAACCGGTGGAGCTGGTTATATCGGTTCTCATACAGCACATTTGCTAGCAGAAAAAGGCTTTGATGTTCTTGTTCTGGATAATTTTTTGTATAAACAGCCATTTAATCCTTCTTGGGCAACCGTTATAAAGGGTGACATTGGTGATGTTGCGCTTCTAAATAAGATTTTTTCTCAATATAACATTAGTGCAGTAATACATTTTGCTGGGTTTATTGCCGTTGGGGAATCGGTTCGCGATCCTCTGAAATATTATGAAAACAATATTGGAAAAACGTTAACGCTTTTACGAGTTATGCGTGAGCGCGACGTTCAAAAATTTATTTTTTCTTCAAGTGCTGCTGTGTATGGTATTCCGAAACGAGTTCCGATTGTTGAGGATGATATAAAAAATCCTATCAATCCGTATGGTCAAACCAAGTGGTCCGTTGAGCAGATTTTATATGATTGTGCGCATGCATATGGATTAAAATTTGCGGCGTTACGTTATTTTAATGCATGTGGAGCTCAGCCAGAGGATGGGTTAGTTGAGCGGCATGAACCTGAGACACATATTATTCCACTGGCAATACGTGCAGCTTTGAATAAGACGTCATTCAATATGTTTGGTGATGACTATGATACAAAAGATGGAACGTGCATTAGAGATTATTTACATGTCACTGATTTGGCTGAAGCCCATGTATGTTCATTAGGGTATCTTAATAATGATGGTAAATCAGGCTCGTTTAACCTGGGTACGGGACAAGGTTATTCAGTTAAGGAAGTTCTAGATATGGTATCCCGTGTTTGTGATGTATCTTTGCATATTAAAAAGTGTGCGCGGCGAGAGGGAGATCCGGCACGTCTCATTGCTGATCCTTCAAAAGCGCATAGTGTTTTAAACTGGCGCGCACAACATTCTGATTTGTATAAGATTGTTTCAGATGCCTATCGGGCAGAATGTCTTATGAAGACTGAACATAGTCAATGTCATCCCAAGATAACGTCAGCTACAGGTTAAATACAGTAGGTTTTTCGGGATGCTAATCTGTTGTGGTCGCTTCTTCAACTCATGATAAATTCCGTTTGGGCGCTCATCCTGCCCTTCGACAGGCTCAGGATAAAGTTGTATCGAAGGATGGGTAGGCGAACGGCAGTATAGTCACCATAAATTTTTGCTTTATATTCTGATCATTCGATACAATTTTTGCTACACAAAAATCACTCCCAGCCGTCGCCAAGGCTATGGCGGGCACGGCAGGATGAGCGCCCTGGGGTAAAATTTCGTTTAATTTATGTTGGGTTAAATTCCTTGAGGCTTGCCTCGTATTCATTGTGATACATATTTGCTCATATCCTTCGACTCCCGCTCAGGATGAGCGATTTTTCGGCTCGTTCATGGTGAGCGGGAGTCCCTTCGTCTTCGCTCAGGATAAACCAAGCCATTTGAGTATTATACCTCGTAGCTTGCTGCGAGGTTTGTAATTTTACACCCCTTTTAAATTTTATACATTGTCTTTTTTTAATTGTGTGTGCTAGCGTGAGAAAAAGTTGTTTTTTTGAGGTGAAAAATGAAGTTGTCGCGTTTTATTTTATCATTACTTCTCTTTATTTCATTTAATATGCGTGCAGATTTAACAAGTGATACTGAGGTGCTTGTTAAAAAAGATCCGACTAAAGTTTGCCTAAATGATGTTTTAAATATGGTAAAATTGCAACCTGATTTAGGTGAACATGGACCAATTGCTCAAGAATTGTTTAAAGAAATTTGTTTGCAGATTGATCCGAAAACTGGCATCAAGGCTCTTGAAAATGGCGTTGAGTTAACAGGCAAGGCGCAAGCAGAAGGGCAACAGGTTGATGCGAAAATTATTGTGATAAATAAAGATGGCAAACCTGCTTATGGTGTAGCGTTACAATTACCAAAATTTCTGATTGGTGGAGCATTAACGAAACTTGG
>Ga0075115_10000303_pt1 | contig 24235 bp, 21 predicted proteins | sample AntAceMetag02UKH_FD_69785 | JGI IMG/M metagenome (GOLD analysis project Ga0075115, IMG submission 69785) | Saline lake microbial communities from Ace Lake, Antarctica - Antarctic Ace Lake Metagenome 02UKH | ecosystem: Environmental > Aquatic > Non-marine Saline and Alkaline > Saline | place... | reverse complement strand
GACTTCCACCGTCCTCTAACCGATTTCAGTGGCGGCTGGCTGATGCGCGCGGCACTGGCCAGACTGCTCCTGCTTTCCCCTGACGTGCTCCTCCTTGACGAGCCGACAAACCATCTTGACCTGGAGTCCTGTATCTGGTTTGAGCGTTATCTGGGAAGCTATCAAGGTATTGTCCTGGTCGTTTCGCATGACCGTGCATTCCTGAACCGGGTGGTAAGCAAAGTACTTGCCATCGAGCCGGGTAAGGTTATCTTTCACCGCGGCAATTACGATAGCTACGTTATAGCCAGAAAGAAAGAGGTTGAGATTGCGGCAGCTACCGCCAGAAGACAGGACCTTAAAATAAAGAGGGAGATGCGTTTCGTCGAGCGGTTCCGTGCCAAGAATACCAAGGCAACGCAGGTTCAGAGCCGGATTAAACAGCTGGCCAAGATGCCAAGGGTAGTAGTCCCCAGAGCGACCCGGAAGATTAAATTTTCCTTTCCCGAACCGGTATCCACCGGGGAGACGGTTATGACTCTCAGCCATATCCGAAAATCCTACGGCGCCAATGTCGTTTATAGTGACCTGAACCTGGTCCTCAGCCGTGGAGACAGGGTAGCTCTGGTGGGGCCAAATGGTGCCGGTAAAACGACCCTGCTCAAGATTTTAGCCGGAGTGCTCCCTTTTGAGAAAGGCGAGCACAAACTGGGATACAATGTCATCACCGCCTACTATGCCCAGTACCAGCTTGAGCTTCTCAATCCAGTAAATGACGTAATCACCGAACTCAAGAGCGTAGCTCCGGATGAACCGGAGCAGAAACTGAGAGGCATTCTCGGTGCCTTCCTCTTCAGCGGTGATGATGCCTATAAACCGGTAGCTGTCCTTTCCGGGGGTGAGAAGAGCCGCCTGGTACTGACCAAGATGCTAATGCAATCGGCCAATTTATTGCTCATGGATGAGCCTACCAATCATCTGGATATTGCCTCACGGGAGATACTGACAGACGCCCTTGAAGCCTACCGCGGCAGCCTGTGTTTCATCACCCATGACCGGACGCTGATTCGCCAGATTGCCAATAAAATTATTGAGATAAGGGACGACAATCTAAAGGTATTTACCGGAAATTATGATGACTACCTCAACTGGCAGGAGTCTCTGGAGCAAGGACTTTTAGAGACCCCCCAGATTACGACAAGTAATAAACCGCGCCAGCGCAAGCTAATTGAGGCTGAACTCAGGAATAAATATTATCGCGAGAGTACCCCCGCCAAACAGCGTATAGCTGAAATCGAGGCTGAGCTTGCGGAGCTTGAGACACAGTTCAGAGAAGTTGAGGGCCTGTTTGCCGACGAGGAGCATTACGAGCATGGTGAGCGGGTCGTCGCCACCATAGAAGAGCACCGCCGGCTTAAGGAGTCTATTAACTCACTTATTGCGGAATGGGAGCGGCTCTCTATTGAGCTTGAGAGTATGAGTAAGGAGTTTGAGGAAGCGAAGAGCGCCATTACACTACAGGTTAAGACATAAACGGGTTGTGAGCTTTCATTATTTAAAGTAGCGGCGATAATTGCTACCGGCGACAAGTGTCTACTGTATTACCGTTAGTTGAGACGCTCGTGAACCGTGCAAATATTATGACAGAGACAAGGGGGCAAGAGTAACAGACATGGCCAATTTTACGGAAATAGATGAAGCGCGAAAGGTGCTCGGGTTAAGTGAGGCAGCGACACTCAAGGACGTAAAAAGGGCCTACCGGGCACTGGCCCACCGCTATCACCCCGATAAGCTTGACGGGAGTCAAAAAAACGATAACGAAACCATGATACGATTGAACTGGGCCTATAATCTGCTCATGGAATACTGTAAAAATTATATGTACAGCTTCCGTGAGGAGGATGTAGCCAGGGCCTACCCCTATGATGAATATCTGAGGACTTTCAAAGACAAGTGGTTTGATAGCATCTAGGATACGTGATAAATGAAGGCGAGGTGACTGTGAGCTTTTACACGATTGATTTTGAGCCGGTGGGGCGGAGAGGACAATGTCCGCCAGGTAAATCTCTATTGGATTGCGCCGGCGAACTCGGTATCGGCATACTCAGGACATGCGGCGGCAAAGGCACGTGCCACTCCTGCAAGGTTCAGGTACTGAAAGGTGGCGTTTCAGAACCAAGTGCCAGTGAGCGGGCTTTCTTTTCACAGGCGGAGATAAATGAAGGCTGGCGCCTCGCCTGCCAGACATATCCCACCAGCGATTGCAAGCTGAGCATCCCACCCCTGTCCATGAACGTGCCGCAGCGAACACAGGTTGAAGGACTGGAAATGACGTTTCTTCCTGAGCCGGCCGTTCGCTCTTATCATGTGGAGATGCCACCCCCGTCACTTTCCGATATGCGCGCCGATACCGAGCGTCTGCTCCAGACGCTGAACGAGCGATACCAGCTTTACTGCCATACAATTGACATCGATGTTCTACGGCAGCTTTCGCCGCAGCTAAGGCCATGGAACTGGCAGTGCCAGGCTTCGGTTCGTGACAGCGAAGTGATAGCCATATATCCCTGGCCGGCGCGTCAGTTGGGGCTGGCCGTAGACCTGGGGACAACCAAGATAGCCGGCTATCTGGTTGACCTGAGCAACGGGCAGACTCTGGTGGCTAAAGGTATTATGAACCCCCAGATTGGCTACGGAGAGGACATCATCAGCCGTATTACACGTGTTATAGAGTCGCCAGCCGAAAGCGGCAGGCTAAAAGATCTGGTTATAGAAGCCATCGGACAACTGGCTGCCGACATGTGTAGCGAGGTAAAGGCCGGGGTAGCAGAAATCGTTGACGTAGCAGTAGCCGGCAATACCGCCATGCATCACCTGTTTTGTAAACTGCCGGTGAAGTCGCTTGCCTCAGCTCCCTTTCTGCCGGTCGTTTGCCAGGCACTGGACATAAAAGCACGTGATTTGGGCCTTTGTGTCGCTCCGGGCGCATACGTGCATATGCTACCCAATATTGCCGGATTTGTGGGTGCTGACCATGTAGCCATGCTGCTGGCAACAGGGGTCTGGCAGGCAGAAGGAGTCCGGTTAGCAATAGATATAGGGACTAACACCGAAGTGTCCCTGATAGATAACGGCAACATAACCAGCGTTTCCTGCGCCTCGGGCCCTGCTTTTGAAGGCGGCCACATCAAGGACGGCATGCGGGCGGCCAGCGGGGCTATTGAACGATTGCGGATAGAAGGCGGCCGAACTGAGTATCAGACCATTGAGGGCACCCCACCCACCGGTATTTGCGGCTCGGGCATCCTGGATGCATTGGCCCAACTCTACCGTACCGGGATTATCAATAGACGCGGTATGATAACGGATGGTGACCCCCGCGTGCGGACAAGCGGCAAGCAACGCGAGTTCACGGTAGTCAGCGAGCAGGAACGAAACGGTCAACCTGCCATTACTGTTACCCAGCATGACGTGAGGGAACTGCAACTGGCCAAGGCAGCTATTCGTACCGGCATCCAGGTGCTTTTGGAGGCCAACAGCCGAGCCGAGTCGGAGATTGAGCAAATAATTATTGCCGGAGCCTTTGGTAGCTATATTGACGTGGTCAGCGCGATTACTATTGGTATGCTGCCAGCAGTGTCTACTGACCGCTTTCAGCAGGTGGGCAACGCTGCCGGTATGGGGACCAAGCTGGTCTTATTGTCCCGAAAGAAGCGGGCAGAGGCCGAGACTATAGCCTCCAGAGTCCGCTATATAGAGCTGGCCAGCTTTCCCGGTTTCATGCAGACCTTCGTTCAGGCAAGCTACATAGGGCCTTATACTAGGAAAAAGAGCCGGTAAAGATAGGCCAAGCTAAATATCCGGACAGCGAGCTAACATTAGCTAAGAAACAAGTCTATCGGCCACGATTTCGGCTATATCCCGTACCACTACGTCATTCTCGGCATTTTTATCCTTAAGGCCATCTTCAAACATGGTCATGCAGTAGGGACAACACACGCATATCGTGCCGGGCTGCTGCTTGAGGGCTTCCTCGGTACGCTCCACGAATATTTTCTTGCCGATGGACTCTTCCATCCACATGCGTCCGCCGCCGGCACCGCAACAAAAAGAGCGGTCGCCGTGGCGCTCCATTTCCAGGGGAGCTACTCCGGTAGCGGCGGCTACCGCCCGGCGAGGTGGCTGATAAATACCATTGTAGCGGCCAAGATAGCAGGAATCATGAAAGACCACCGGTTTATCCGGCGCGGCAGGATTAAGCTTGAGCCTGCCCTCCCGGATAAGGTTCCATATCAGTTCGCTGTGATGAATGACCTCAAGGCTGGCACCATACTGGCGGTAATCGTTTTTCAGGGTGTTATAGCAGTGGGGACATTGCGTGATAATCCGGCTAATCCCCTTTTCGGCAAACATGTACATATTCTCCCTGGCTATCATATCAAAAACGAACTCGTTACCGAGCCGGCGTAGACTGTCGCCGCAGCATTTCTCTTCCGTACCCAGGATGCCCCAGGAGATACCGGCGGCATCCAGAATCCTGGCCACAGCAAGACTGATACGGCGGTTACGCGCGTCAAACGCACCGGCACAGCCTACGAAAAATAGGTATTCCGTCTTGCCGGCCTCAAACGGGCGGGCATCTATTTCTGCCGACCACTTTACCCTCTCCGACGGCGCCATGCCCCAGGGATTACTGCGCTGCTCCATGTTTTCAAAGAAGGCGAGCAGTTCATCGGGGAACTTAGCTTTCATTTCCACCAGGTCACGGCGCATATCCACGATTTTGGGAACATGCTCAATAAATACCGGACATACCTCCATGCAGGCACCGCAGGTGGTGCATTCCCAGAGTACCTCCTCGGCCACGCTGCCTTCTCCGTAATCGCCAATAAGCGGCTGTAGCGGTTCTTCTTTACGTGTTAGCAAAGTTCCGTTCTTGAGCAGGTTAATCTTTATGTCATGAATCAGGAGACGCGGATTAAGGGGCTTGCCGGTAGCAGTTGCCGGACAGACATCGGTGCAACGCCCGCATTCTGTGCAGGAGTACGAGTCAAAAAGGTCTTTCCAGGTGAAAAGGTCGACCCGGCCCGCGCCGAACACGTTACCCTTTTTAAACTCTTCGCATTGCTGGGTGTTGACCTTCGCCAGGCTGCCGAAGAAACAGTTGGGTATGGAGGTCAGCACGTGCATGTGTTTACTGTAAGGCAGGTAGTTAAGGAAGACGAGCAGTACGATAGCATGCAGCCACCAGAACACATTCATCATAGCTAACAGGCTGCCGACTGCAGCTTTAGACATAAAGGCGGAGGTGACAAATCCGGATATAACCATGTAGCGGGCGGCTTCTTCCATCCCCAGCGCTATCTCACTGCCGTGCAAACCGAAGAAAGCCAGCATAAGGACAGCTACCAGTGCCAGAATGGTGAAGGCATCGCGGCTGAGCGCGTCTATATACGGAGGGCGGAAGAATACCCGGCGGATTATGGCTGAGATGACCGCGAGCAGCGCCAGGAGTGATACGATATCAAATATAAGGGACAGGGCGAAGTATACGCCGTCAGGCAACCCGGACAGGCTGATATAACCGGGGAAAAGGCCGTGTAGCAGGAACTCGGAATTGGCGATGAGTAAAAGCATAAAAGACCAGAAAAGTACAAAATGGTTGATACCGAAGGGGCGGCTGACCACGCGGCGCTGACCGAAGGCATAAAAGAGCATATTCCAGATGCGTTTAAAGAGGCGGTTACAGCGGTTATCCTGCTTACCCAGGGCTACCAGATGGAACCGGCGGTAACTGCTCCAGACAAAAAGCAATACAGAAACTGTAAAAACAACAGCAAAAGGTATTACGTTAGATGACACAAATTACTCCTCTTGAGACGCCAGACTGTCATTTTTTAACCGCCAGGCGCCGGGCGCGCACTTCGCGGATTTGCCGGGTAATGGCGGGCACCACCTGCAAAACGTCACCGACAATTCCGTAAGTGGCTACCTCAAAAATCGGGGCCTGCTTATCCCGGTTGATAGCAATAATAACATCCGAGTCCTGTATACCTACCAGGTGCTGAATGGCACCGCTTATACCGCAGGCAAAGTATATTTTGGGTCTTACGGTCTTACCGGTCTGGCCGACCTGCCGTTCCACGGGCATCCAGTCAGCTTCAACTACGGCCCGCGAGCAGCCGACCGCACCGCCAAGCTCATCCGCCAGTTCCTGTAGTAGCGCGAAATTCTCCTTAGCACACATGCCGCGGCCGCCGGCCACTATAATATCCGCGGCAGCGATATCTTCCTGGTCAGCGCCATCCCTGCCTTCATAGATTATTTCCAGCACGCGGGTAAGGAAGTCCTCTTCTTTTAACAGGCTCTCCTCGCGTATAATCACTCCGCTGCGCGAGATATCTTTCTCTGGCATGGGCATCACGTGCGGCCGCACCGTGGACATCTGGGGGCGGGTACGCTCGGTCAGAATAGTAGCCATTATATTACCGCCGAAAGCCGGGCGCGTCTGCAATAGAAATCCCCGCTCATCAATGCCCAGTCCCGTGCAGTCAGCAGTGAGACCGGTACCCAGGACGGTAGCAACGGCACCGGCCAGGTCTCTACCGAGACCGGTGGCGCCGATAACCACTATCTCCGGTTTATATTTCCTGACCAGGTTGCAGATTACTTTATAATAGGGACCAGTGCGGTAATGCTGGAATAGAGGTTCATCCACCAGGTAACATTTGGCCGCACCGTAAGCGAAGGCTTCCTGGCAAAGATGCCCGACATTGTCGCCAATGACTACGGCACTGAGTTCCGAGTTACGTACTCCGGCAAGCTCACCACCTATTCCCAGCAACTCCCAGGATACACTGGCCGGCTCGCCTCCGGTTTGCTCAACGAATACCCAAACTCCGCGGTACTGGGCCAACTCCGCCTTCAGTGCGGCTTCCTCCCCAGTTTCCTCTATTTCATTCCAGACAGCAGCCTTCCCGGCAGCAGCCTCAATCTGCGCCAGTATTTTCTGCTCCTCGGGTGTATAGTAAATCTCTATGGCGTCAGCGGGACATACCTTGATGCATTTGCGGCAGCCGATACACTTCTCTACCGAAATAACGGGCTCGCCGCTTTCATTCATGTCAACGGCATCCTTGAGGCAGGCGGCCTGGCAGCGCGCCCCGCAGGCGATGCACTTCCCCGGTATCAGGCGGGCAATCCCTCTCGGCCTCTTCAGTTTCTTTGTCTCCGACATAATATGAACCGTATATTCCCGAAATATTTTAAATCAGACGGCGATTATATCTTTTTCAATGAGTTTATCGATAAGCAGCCTGGCAACACTGTCCGGGTTATCCACACCGTCACCCAGTATTTCGCCCTTGGTGCGCTCGGGTGAGAATATCTTGCGCACCTGGGTGGGTGAACCGGACAGGCCGATAGTGCTTGTATCCAGCTTCATCACCTCGTTATCCCAGACGGTGACGGTAGCTTCCGCTGCCATTAACCTGGCGGGCACAGTGGGGTAGCGCGGCTGGTTAATCTCGCGCACCACCGAAATCATAGCCGACAGGGAAGCCTCTACTATCTCATGTCTACCTTCCAGGCGGCGTCTGACGACTACTTTGCCAGTATCTACGTCAACATGGTCAACTCTGTCAACCAGCGTCAGCTGGGTATAGCCCAGACGGGTGGCAATTCCCGGCCCCACCTGGGCGGTATCGCCGTCTATCGTCTGCTTGCCGCAAACCACTATTACCTGCTCTTCCTTCCCGGCCAACCGCTTGATACCGGCGGCGAGAACCATGCTCGTCGCCAGCGTATCAGCACCACCGAAATACCGGTCGCTGAGAAGAACCGCTTCATCTATGCCGAGGGCAAGCGCCTGTTTAAGGGTTACCTCCGTGGAAGGCGGCCCCATAGAGATGGCCACCACGCGAGCACCGTACTTATCTTTAAGGCGCAGGCTCTCTTCCAGGGCGTGGGTATCAAACGGGTTCATGATAAAAGGCACCCCCTGCCGGACTAAGGTGCCGGTAACAGGGTCTACTTTTACCTGAGTAGTATCAGGGACCTGTTTTATACACACAACTACTAGCATATTGTATATACGAGGGAAATTCTGCAAGTAACAGAAGAAGGCTTCAGCCGGAATTCACAGTTTCAACTTACCGTGAAGCAAGTAGCAACTATTAACCGCCTCTGGCTGAAATGATACCTGTCAAATACAAAATTGTCAAATAAACCTCCTGTCCCTGAAGTCCCTCCTTAGCCCTATCTTCCGGGTTTTGAGCCGAGCCGGTCCGGTATAGCTACCTGGAATTACGCAATGTAAGTAGTTGCCGGTGAAAGTTAACCCCTTACTCCTCTTTTGTATTATCTAAAGGGAATTAATTTAGCATTTTCATAGGATATTTCTCTCCCTGTCATTGATGCGCAGCCAAACTTGCTTTCTCCGGGTTGAAGATAGATAATATCACAAGGCGGCGGAGGAAGTCTAAACCGGCTTATCCGGGTATAAAGTTATAGAAGACGGAAGACGGTGATTAATAGGGGAAGAGTATATCTTAGCTCATTAGAAGAGAAGCATATTGACCGTTACATCCAGTTCTCGGCTGATCCGGAGCTGATTGATACTATGGGCTGGAAACCGTTCAGCACCGGTGAAACCGAGCGTTTTCTTAAAACCGTACAGGTTCTAACACTGCCATACTGCGGCGTTAGTAAACTTAAGATATTCAGTGTCTTGAAAACTGCCGATGACGAGGCAATTGGTTTTGTCAGCATTAAAGGGATTAACGAAACCATTGCCGCCGGCGAGATTGGTATCGCTATCATGGAGAAAGCATACCGGGATCAAGGCTACGGTACCGAGGCATTGCAGATTGCCACACAATACGCTTTTTATAAGCTTAACCTGACCCTGCTCGGGCTAACCGTTTTTCTTTCCAACCGCAGGGCTATCCGTGCTTATGAGAAGCTCGGCTTTCGGAAGAAAGAAATCCTTAAAGATTCATGGCAAATGCCCGATGGCCAGTACCGGGACATGTGGTACATGGAACTTGCCCACGAACAACTAACCCATCCCCTACCTTAACGGAACCTCATGACCGCACAACCGAACAGCAGATACCCCGTCGGCGCTTACCTTAGCCATTTCCCGAATGACAGGCAGTACAGTAAATAGTCCCAGGAGTTCCCCAGAAGATTACCGAGCCGTATCATCCGGAGCACCAAATGAATGGCATCTGCCTTTTCAGGACCGTATGTTTCCTCAAGTTTCCAGACAGCTTCGGGGTCAGGATGAGCGTCGGATTCAGCCCAGTGCTGTGCATAGATTACGGCCGTAGCCTCCTCTTCCGGGCAGTTATCAACATCTCCGGATAGCAACTTGCTGATTTCTTGTGCAGTAACCCCGCTTTTTAGGGCTTGCCTGGCATGGAAGTAGGAGCAATAGCGGCAGCCGTTTACCCAAGTTACAGCCAGCATGAGCCTTTCCCGGAAAGCCGGCGATAATAACCCCTCATTCCTTGCTTCCCGCAACCGCTTCCTGTTTCTTAAGTGAAACCACAGGTCACTGAGCAGTTCTTTCAGGTTTTTATATGTTCTCTTGTTAAATTTCATAGCCGTTAGTGTTTGCATCAGCCAGCCGGAACAGGATTAAAATGCGGTGTGGATAACTGCAGTATAGTCCCGGCTGGTGGCAAAGTCATCCCGGATAGAGATAAAGGCCGCGTCTCTGTTCACAGTACCGCTCGTCACGGCTCTTATGCTTACGCGGTATTGCCAGCCGACCTTGAATAGCCACGGTTAAATAATATATGATGTTAGTATGGGTTTGTATAGTAAGGAGTGGTTTTATGCCTATATATGAGTATGAATGCAATAGCTGCGGCGAGAAATTTGAGCTTCGGCGGAGCATGTCTGACAGTGACGCCGAGATAAATTGCCCGAAGTGCGGCGATAAAAACGCCCAGCGAGTCTTTTCCACCTTTGCCAGTTCCTCTACGGGCGGCACGTCTGCCAGCACATCATGTCTCCCGAGTAGCTACGGGTGAGCCATTTAGGGGTGAGGCAGGCTGCCTCATTAAATATACTGCCAGTTAGATAAGTGTGCCGTTGCGTTAATACTGCGCCGGTTATTAAACCACCTGTGAATTATCAGCCTGGCCCCGGCAATACCTGTCTATGGCTTCGGCCGCCTGTAACCCTCCAGCTACGGCATCGATAACGGTTAGCGGGCCGCTGACCACATCTCCAGCCGAGAAAACACCCTCGACACTGGTCATCATATTGCCGTCAACCTTAATCAATCCCTTTTCATCCAATTCTATGCCCATCAACCCGAGTGATTCGGATACCGGGCCTTCACCGATGGCCTCAATGAAGAAGTCGGCTGGCATTCTGAATTCGGAGCCTGCCACAGGTACGGGGCGGCGTCTACCGGAAGCATCCGGTTCTCCCAGCCGCATCCGTATGCATTCAATTTCTTCTACAACTCCCTTACCCAGAATCCTGACCGGGTTGCTCAGCATGACGAACTCTATTCTCTCCTCCATGGCCTCCCGCACTTCTGCCTTGTCCGCTGGCATCTCCTTCATGGAACGCCGGTACACAAAAGCCGCTTCTGCCCCCAGACGGCGAACAGACCTGGCTATATCCATAGCCACATTACCCCCGCCAACCACAACTGCCCTCTTCTTTAAGAACTCGGGTAACGGGTTACCCAGCTTGATGTCTTTGAGCAAGTCCAGAGCTTCATAAACTCCAGCCAGGTCTTCGCCGGGAATACTCATGCTGAGGCCCCGGTGAGTGCCAATACTGATGAATATCACTTTATACCCTTTTTCAAAGAGGTAACTCAGGGTGAAATCCTCCCCCAGCGTTGCTTTCTCAAACTCCACTCCCAGCTTTCCAATCTCGTCAATCTCCTTCTCGGGAAATTGTGGCGGCAGGCGATAGCTGGGTATTGACTGGATTATCCTGCCCCCCAGGTGCGGGTTGGAATCAAAGACTCTCACCTGATATCCCAGGAGAGCCAGGTTCCTTGCCACGGTGAGACCCGCCGGCCCCGAACCTACGACCGCCACTCTTTCCTCCAGCTTTACCGCGGGCTGGGGATACCAGTTGATATCCATGAACTGATCAGTAAGATATTTTTTAATGGCTCGAGTAGCTACCGGCTCCATGTGGGTATGGAGAGTACAGGCGTCCTCACACGGGTGAGGGCATACTCTACCGCAGGTAGCCGGCAAAGGTAATCGCTCCAGAATAGTATTCAGCCCGTCCTTGTAGCGTCCCTCCCTGGCTTCATGAACATACTTTTTTATATTCAGGTGAGCAGGACAGGCTTCAATACATGGTGGATCTTCGCACTGCAGGCATCTGGAAGCTTCTCTCTTTAGCTCCTCATCACTATAACTAAACTCTATTTCATGGAAGTTATCTATCCTTGCCTCCAATGAGCGACGGGACAGGGACTTTCTCTTTTCACCCAGCTTCAAAATACTTTTAGTCATATCGATTTACCTTTGCATTGTTATATTGGTTTTACTATATTATGGATTACATCCCGGGAATTTAAGCATGACGACTTCAGCCGGTAAGAGGCACCGGTATATCCGCTAAAAGGTTGGCGCCTGGCTCAGTGCTTCCGGCCCCAAAATGGCGGACTCTTTATCCATGGTTACCATTATGGCCTGCTGCGTTAACCTGATTGCCGCTCCCGCGCAATACTCTTCACAAAGCTGGCAGAAACAGCATTTACCCAGGTCTACCTGCGGGTATTTTCTACCTCTGAACTCCACAGGAGTAATAGCCTTATTGGGGCAAATCATAGAACATACAAAGCACCCCCGGCACTTGTCTAAATCCAGTATATGTCTGCCTCTATAACCTGCCACCGGCGGCAAAGAGTCATAAGGAAACTGCAGTGTAACGGGCTTTCTAAAAAGATTCTTGAGCAGTACAAAAGGACTGAAGATGCCATTAATTTTTTCTGTTAAATATGCCATTTCATCTATCCATATCTGCCGGGCATGGCGCCAGGCTCCAATATATTACCGGAATGTCGGCGATGGTGCTTCCCTCGGCTAAATATGGAAAGGCAACCAGCGAGTGCGAGAAACTCGGACCTCTTACCTTCACTCTATAGGGTATCGGAGAGCCATCGCTTACTACATGGAAACACAGCTCTCCTCTCGCTGCCTCAACGCAGAAGTGACTTTCTCCTTCGGGAGTCTTATACATAGGGTCCAGTTGTACCCGGTGCGGTCCGCCGGGCACGTCTTTTAGAAGCTGTCTGACTATTGATATGCTTTCCGCAATCTCACCTCTACGGCACAGGCACCTGGCATAAGCGTCTCCCTCCTCCCTGGTCACAACCTTGAAATTGACTTCGGGGTATGCTTCATAGGGTTCGTCCTGTCTGATATCATAGTCCACACCACAGGCCCTCAGGTTGGGGCCGGTAACTCCCAGGTCCACAGCCTCACTGGCACCAAGTTTCCCTACTCCCTTTGTCCGCATGATAAAGGTCTCATTTTTGAAAAAGAAAGAGTCGTAAAACTCCAGCTGCCTCTCCAGATAGTCAAGTGCCTCATAGCTTTTATCTACAAATTCCGGTGATATGTCTCGGCGGACGCCGCCGACGCAGAATAAAACAGGGTATATTCTACCCCCGGAGATTATCTCATTAAGGCGTATTATTCTCTCTCTGTCTCCCCATGCTATCCGGCAGGCGCTGTCAAAACCCAGTGCCATTCCCATTTCGCCAATCCAGGATATATGGCTTAGAATTCTGCCGAGCTCAAGCATGATGGTCCGGATATATTTCGCTCTGACCGGAACCTCCAACCGTCCGATTTCTTCCACGGCATTCACATAACCGGCCTCGTTGGACAAGGGGTCAAGGATACATATGCGGTCCAGCAGCATGCAATTCTGTGTGTGAACCCGGTACTCCATCAGCTTTTCAAACCCGCGGTGAAGATAACCGGGATAGGGATCGAGCCCCAGCACAGTTTCACCATCAACTTTGATCAAGGCATGAAAATGACCCGCAGCCGGGTGTTGCGGTCCAAAAGGAATGGTTAAGAAAGACATATCTTGTACTTCCATCTCTAACCCTTGACTACGGGGTACTGTTCCTCGTCCCCGTAGTATTCTTCCTTAACATATTTTCGTGTATCAAAATCCTTCCTAAAAGGAGGTATCTCCTCCCAGTCCTCAAGGAATAACTCCGAGAGGTCGGGATTACCCAGAAAATCTATGCCGAATAGCTCGTGGATTTCTCTTTCGTGCATCTGGGCACCCCCCCACAGCGCCGTAACCGAGCTTGCCACCGGACTTTGTCTCGGAATTCTGACCTTCATTAAAGCTCTTATTCTTTGCTGGTGAGAGCGCAGGTGATATATCAGCTCAAACTCCTGCTGGTCAATATAGTCAACCGCGGTAACATCGGAGAGGTGATCAAAGCCAATACTCTTGAGTTCGCCAAGAACGGGATAGGACTCCTTTTGCTCTACCGCAAATATTACGTGCCTGTCCCCGGCAGCCACATTAGAGAGCGCATCCGGAAACTTGGCGTTAAGATGTGACTCAATTTTGTCTATCATCATTAGTGTCCCTTAAAACCTTCTTTTATGGCATTGGACGCCATCACTATGGCATGACCGATATTTTCCGGTTTGGGAGGGCAACCCTGAACCCACAGGTCAACCGGAATGATTTCGTCTACTCGCTTTATGGTAGCGTAAGAGTCCCAGTACATACCGCCCGTCATAGGGCAGTTACCCAGCGCCATAACATATTTGGGGGATGGCATCTGGTCGTAAATTGTCTTTATCCGTTTCGCCGCCTTCTTGGTTACATATCCGGCAATAATAAAAACATCCGCGTGCCTGGGAGTAGGCACCGCCAATATCCCGAAACGTTCCATATCATAGCCGGAGCCTACCCAAGGTAGCAATTCCATAAACCCACAAGCCGTAAAGTAGTTAACCACCCATAGCGACCGGGCGCGGGCTTCACGTTTTAATTTTTCCATCGACTCACCTCTATCACAGATTCCCTATCTATCAAACCCGGTATCTCTTCCGTATTACCAGACCTCCATAAAAGAGAACCGTAATAGTGTAACCCCTTTCCCCTAGAACTTAGTGGTAACTACGCCACAAGAGTTTGTCAATTTATACTGCCCACGGCAGCCGGACTTTATTTTACCAGGTAAATAATCTACACCAAGCCGATTGAGATAGATACCATAGTATTTATCTCTAACTATTCAACTCCTGTTATACTAATAATTAAGAAACAGCACCCCTGTATCATTTGTTTAATTATGGTCTCGCAGGGAAGAAGATAAAAACGCCGGTAACGGCTTCCCCGCTAATGCCTCGCCAAACCGACGTCCAAGGCTGTAAAGGTGAGATACTCAATGTGCTATATTCAGTTAAGACCTCTCAGGTGAGTTTCCCATCGTTTCAAAGGGAATACCACCTTCGTTTGGAATAAATCACCTTGAACTTAACGTTGCCGATCCAATCGCCTCACGGTCTATTAGGTACGCATACTTATTATTTTTGAAAATAATAAGTATTATGAACATTTTAATTAGCTATTTTACCTAAATTGACATAGGTTGTCAAGACAACATAAGCTCCGACTAGCTTCAACGGTAACCGTTGGTGGTCATGTTTTTATATAACCTTTAAAAAAATTAGCGGGTTTGGTTAGCTTGATGTTTTAACGGACTTTACACTAGTTCTAAATTGACGCTTGCCTATGTGTATGATACGATATACAGGGCTAGCCGTAACTTTATCTGCATATGGATTATGGGAACCGGCAATACGAGCTATTACTACTCTAATCTCAGTATCAAAGAGGGTTTTGCTTTGCATACCTTATTATCATTCATCATAACCACTATTTAACTGCCCGGGGTATGACTATGCGTATAGAGCAAGTACTAGCTGAGATATCACCCGAAAAAGATATGCTGTTAACCTTAGGCGTCTTTGATGGTGTTCACCTGGGGCATAAATACCTACTCTCACAGCTAATTGAACAGGCACAGCAGAAGCAGCTTCTCAGCGGAGTGGTCACTTTCCGGCAGCACCCCCGTGCTGTACTGGCCCCGCAAACCAGATTGCCTTTCTTAACCAGCATCAATCAGAGGGTAAATCTTATCAAAGGCGAGGGCATTGACACCGTGGTTACCCTGCCTTTCACCCATGATGTAGCCCGTATTAGTGCCCGCGATTTCATCGGCCTGCTAAAGGAGCACCTGAGAATGCAGGGGCTGGTTATTGGCTATGACTTCGCCCTGGGCCAGGACAGGGAAGGCGACGGCAGCAGCCTCAGCACCATGGGACAGGAAATGGGCTTCACCGTAACGGTGGTGCCGCCGGCTATAATAAACGGCGAGGTCGCCAGCAGCACCTCTATAAGAAACGCACTGGCCAAAGGGGATATGAACCGTGTCCGCCGCCTGCTGGGGCGATCCTTCGGTCTTCATGGCTATGTTACCACCGGCGTCGGGCGGGGTACCGAGCTGGGTTTCCCCACCGCTAACCTGGAGGTGGACTCGCAGCAGGCACTACCCCCGGATGGCGTCTACGTTACCCTGGCCTATATTAACCATGAACCACACCCGTCTATGACCAACATTGGCCAGCGACCTACCTTTGGTAGTGACGGGCGTACCATAGAAGTCTATCTCCTGGACTACAACGATGACCTCTACGAAAAAGAGATGAGCATAGACATCGTTGAACGGCTGCGTGACGAGAGAAGATTTGAAACGGCCGAGGAACTGAAGAAACAGATAGCCGTAGACATCGAGCAGGGTAGAGCCATATTAGCCAGTCAGGACGCAGATTAAAAAGAAAGAGCCGTATAATCCATGGCAAACCAGAATATTAATCACATACTGAAGCGGGGCGTCGCTGAGATAATAGCCGAGACGGAACTGAGGGAGCTACTCGGCTCCGGCCGGAAGCTGAGGTTGAAAGAGGGCTTTGACCCGAGCTTTTCGGATATTCACCTGGGGCACATGGTAGCCCTGCGGAAGCTGCGTGAATTTCAGGAGATGGGACACCAGGTGGTGCTTATCGTCGGCGACTGGACAGCCCAGATTGGCGACCCCAGCGGCGTTTCCGTTACGCGGCCGATGCTCACCATGGAACAGGTTAAGGCCAATGCCGAGACCTACATGAGGCAGTTCTTTAAAGTGGTGGACAGAGAGAGGACAGAGGTAAGGTGGCAGAGCGAGTGGTTCGGCAAGTTCACTCTCACCGACGTCATCCGCCTCACCAGTAAGTTTACCGTAGCCCAACTGCTCGCCCGCGAGGATTTCAGTAACAGATATAGAGAAGGACGGCCGATATCCGTCACCGAGCTACTATATCCGCTGATGCAGGCTTATGACTCCGTTGTTATCCAAGCCGATGTTGAGTTCGGCGGTACGGACCAGAAGTTCAACCTGCTGATGGGGCGGGAGCTTCAGAGTACCGTGGGGCAACGTCCGCAGCAGGTTTTCATGGTGCCGATACTGGTCGGGACGGACGGCACACAGAAGATGAGTAAAAGCCTGGGCAACTATATCGGCGTTAATGAGCCTCCAGACGAGATATACGGCAAGACCATGTCCATTCCCGACGACCTCATCATACAGTATTTTGAGCTTCTGACCGATGTCGGCGATGAGGAGTTCGCAGAACTAAAAGAGTCCTTAAGCCGTGACGATGTTAACCCCATGAACCTTAAAAAACGGCTGGCCAGAGAGATTGTTGCCCAGCTGCACAGCCAGCAGGCGGCGGTGGAGGCGGAAGAAAGCTTTACCACCGTATTTCAGAAAAGAGAGCTGCCGGATGAAATACCTGTTGCCGAGACTGCCGAAAGCTCCCCAGACCTCAGACACCTGCTCAAAGAAAATGGACTTGCTGGTAGCACCAGTGAAGCCGCCCGTCTGATTAAACAGGGTGCGTTGAAGATAGACGGCATAAAGATAACCAGCTACAGGTCCGAAGTTAATGACGGGAGTATTATCAAGCTGGGCAAACGTGCCTGGCTTAAAATAAAACTGGTTAGCCCTACTTTACCCGGTGTTAGTGACTAATACTAATCAGGGAGGCAGGACGATGGGCTATTTACCACTGGTGCTGATAGCAATGGCAGGTCTGGGGATTCACTACTTTCTGGCCAAGATAATATCTCCGCATATTTCGAGTATATCCATCGCCCTGTTGAGCGGCATTGTGTTTATCCCGTTTGTTCTGGTTTATGCCCATTTCACCCAAATCCCTATCATACCGGAGCATAAAGAATATATCGGGTATGCCATGGCTATCGGCATACCCATGTCCATCGCACTTATCGCCCTTTATATGGCTATAGCCAAAGGACCTTTATCCGTGGTTATGCCCATTTACGGTCTGAACGCCATGCTAACCGCAGTTCTAGGGATACTGGTCTTGCACGAAGCCGTTACCATACCCAAGGTAATTGGGCTGGTATTTGCCGTGGCGGCAATTGTATTATTGAGCCGTTAGCTATAAAATAATAATGATAGCGGGATGGGAATAACTTATAAGATTCGTGATTAATCGTTAAAGGAGGAGAGTTGGAAAATTTACGTATCCCAGGACCTACGCCCTTACCCGAGAATATCCTCAAGGCAATGAGCAAGCAGATGATAAATCATCGGGGTGTAGAGTTTCAGCAGATGCTGAACAGGGTAACAGCCAGTCTGAAACAGCTATTTATGACCAAAAATGACGTCTTTGTGCTTACCGGTTCCGGTACGGGCGGCCTTGAGGCGGTAATAGTCAACATGCTGTCCCCGGGGGACAAGGTATTATCAGTATCTATCGGCGTTTTCGGAGAGCGCTTTGCCGCTATTTCCAAGCAGTTTGGCGCCGAGGTTATACCGCTTAAATTTGAGTGGGGCAAGGCTGCCGACCCGGACGCCGTTCGTCAGGCACTAAAGGCAGAGCCTGGAATCAAGGCGGTACTGGTCACCCATAATGAAACTTCCACCGGTGTCACCAATGACCTGGCGGCTATCAGCGCCGCAGTAAAGGAATTTGGCAAGCTGCTGCTGGTGGACGCTATCAGTGGTCTGGGCTCACTACCGCTGCCCGTCGACGAGTGGCGGTGCGACGTCGTGGTCACCGGCTCCCAGAAGGGCTGGATGGCCCCACCGGGACTGGCTATGGTCAGCGTCAGCGAAGATGGCTGGCAGGCACATGCCCAAGCCACGATGCCCCGCTTTTACTGGGATTTCACCAGGGCTAAAAGCTACTTGGAAAAAGGACAGACCCCATGGACACCATCCATAACAACGATATTCGCGCTGGCTGCGTCACTGGACATGATGCTGGCAGAGGGTCTACCCAATATTATTGCCCGGCACGCCCGTTTAGCCAAGGCAGCCCGCGAGGGTGTGAAATCACTGGGCTTAAGCCTTTTCGCCGAAGAGAGCCACGCTTCAAATACCATCACCGCCGTAGCTGCCTCAAACGGGCTGGATACGAAGAAGATGGTGAAGATTATGAGAGAGGAACAGGAAATCGTGCTGGCCGGCGGTCAGCAGAGCATGGACGGTAAGATATTCCGTATCGGGCACCTGGGCTGGGTGGACGAAGGAGATATTGAAAAGGTAATCTCCGGACTAAAAATAGCATTACCCAAAGCTGGATTCAGGAGCGATAGCTAAAATATGAAGGTTTTAGTAACAGATTCCATTTCCGATGAAGGTATAAATATTCTACGCAGTCACGCCGATGTTGATGTCAAGCTGGGCATCAAACAGGATGAAATCATATCCATCATCGGCGACTATCAGGCACTGGTCGTGCGCAGCCAGACAAAAGTCACCGCCGATATTATAGCCGCCGGTGAAAAGCTGCAGATTATCGCCCGCGCCGGTGCCGGTATAGATAATATTGATGTTGAAGCAGCCACCCGAAAGGGTATCCTGGTTGTCAACGCACCTACCGGCAATACCATATCGGCCGCCGAGCACACCATCGCCCTCATGCTCGCCCTAGCCCGCCATATCCCACAGGCCAACACCGTGCTAAAAACACATGTCTGGCGACGTAACGATTTTATGGGTACTGAACTGAGAGATAAAACACTGGGCATCATCGGCCTGGGTAATGTGGGCTCGGAGGTAGCCAAGCGTGCCCGTGGCCTCCAGATGAGACTTGTGGGCTATGACCCTTTCGTCTCGGTTGACTACGCCAAAAAGCTGCAGGTAGAGATAGTCCCCTTTGAGGACTTGATTAAAGAGTCCGACTTCATCACCCTGCATCTATCGCTGACACCGGCCACGGAGGGACTTATCGGGGACAAAGAGATAGCTTTGATGAAACCATCAGTCCGTATTATAAACTGTGCCCGGGGTAAGCTGATTAACGAAGAGATTCTGGCTAACGCCGTGGCCGAGGGCAGGATTGCCGGCGCCGCTGTAGATGTTTTCCCCAAGGAACCAGTTACAGAAAGCCCGCTCTTTGACAGCGATAAGATTATTGTTACGCCTCACCTGGGCGCTTCCACCACGGAGGCACAGGCGGCCGCCGCCAAGGACGTAGCCGAGCAGATTATAGACGTATTTAAGGGAAAACCGGCCAGGTACGCCGTCAATGCCCCCTTTATCTCCGCCGAGACACTCTCGGTCCTGGGGCCGTTTATGGAACTGGCGACCATGCTGGGTAAACTGGTTAACCAGATGGCTGAGGGGCAGGTGAATAGCCTCCAGATTGCATATGAAGGAGAACTCTCCGAGTATGATACTAATGCCCTCAAGGCTTCGGTGCTGGGCGGAATGCTCGGGGAGATAACCGAAGAACGGGTTAACCTGGTTAATGCCAATGTAGTAGCCGCCCAGCGGGGGTTGAGTGTAGTAGAACAGAAGGAGTCTGCCTGTGAAAACTATGCCAGTCTCATCACGGTAGAGGTTACTACCAGCACCGGGAGCACCACCGTGGCCGGAACCGTAATGCGCGGTCAAGCTCACATTGTCAGGCTCAATGATTACTGGTTTGACATAGTACCCGCCGAGGGCTATTTCCTGTTCAGCGACCACCTTGACCGGCCGGGACTCATCGGTGCCGTGGGCAAGATTACCGGCGATGCCGATATTAATATCAGCTCCATGCACGTGAGCCGCCTCATAGCCAGGGGGCAAGCCTTGATGATACTCAACCTGGATGAACCGCTGCCGAAGGAGCAGCTTGAGCGCGTAACATCACTGTCTGATGTATATTCCGCCAAACTGGTTAAGCTATAATCATCCGTAATTAAGGCTAATTATACCCCTCCTGCTTGAGGAAAGCAGGAGGGGTATTTTTTAACGTAATGAGCTGGCATATCTGCTATTCAGCTAGCCTCGTTTACCGTATGCCTCCCGTTATATGTCAGTGATGTCGGCTCCTGCCATACCGACAGGCAGCGCCGTAATAAAAACTACGGACTTTGGTTTCTTAAAGCTGGCAAGGTGCTGCCTGCAGAAGTCTATTATCTCCTGCTCGCCCGCTTTGGCGCCTGCCTTCAGCACCACCAGCGCCTTTACCGCTTCACCCCAGTAAGCGTCCGCGGCACCAACTACCATTACTTCGCTCACAGCCGGATGCCGGCTGATAACTCCCTCAACCTCTGCCGGGGAGATATTTTCGCCACCGCTCCGGATAATACCACTCTTGCTGCCGGTAACAAAAATATAGCCGTCCTCATCTATGGCAGCCATGTCACCCGAATGATACCAGCCATCACTATCAATCACCTTTGCCGTCTCTTCGGCAAGACCCCGGTAGCCTTTCATTATCCCGTCGCCGCGCTGGATAATCTCGCCGACCTCACCACAGGCCACATCCTCTCCAGCCTCGTTGATAATCCTGATCTCACCATCAAGCCAGTTTGGCTCACGCCCGCAGGACTTTAAAATCCTGGCTTTCTCCGGCGGCAGGTCATCTCGCATCTCACCGAGCTCCATGAGCGTCATCACGGCACCGCCTTCAGTAGAGCCATAGAGACAGAAAACCCGGGGGCCGAACGCCTTAACCGCTCTCTCCGCCAGGGCAGGCGGGACAGCGTTAACACCGATAAATACGGAGCGCAGGCTGCTCAGGTCGTACTTGCCGAAATCGGGATTATCCAGCAACCCCCGGAGCATAGGCAGCATCAACGGCGAAAAGACATTGGTCACCCGGTGCTTCTCTACCATCTGCATGAACAGTACGGGGTCAAACGATTCCATGATAACCGCCGTATCAAAATAGTAGGCCGTAGCCAGCACCTTGGGGGCAGCGGCGAGCAGGTAAGGCGGCGAAGCGACCAGACAGATATCCTGCTCCGGACGGACATGCAGTAAAGGGCCACAAGCCAGAACAAAAGTATAGACACTCCTGTGGGTGTGCATGACTGCCCGGGGACGCACCGCCATGCTGCTCGTATAAATAATAAGTGCCAGGTCATCTGGCGTAATATCCACCTGCGGACTTTGTGGCGAATAGCTGGCTATCAGCCGCTCATAACCAACCGGAGCGTCTGCCTCCCCCACCGTAATAAAATGCTTGACCGAAGGTAAGGCTCCTTTTATAGCTGCTAGTTGCTCCTCGTACCTTCTGTCAAAAACGAGAGCACTGGCCTCAATATTGTTGATGGCATAGATAAGCTCGTCTGAAAGGTAACGATAGTTCAAAGGGACCAGCACCAGTCCGGCTTTGGCAACAGCAAAGAATGTTTCGTGGAACTCGGGAATATCAGGCATAAGGGTAGCCACCCGGTCACCTTTGCCCAACCCCATATCGAGCAAAGCATGAGCCAGTCTGTTTGCCCTGTCCCCCATCTGGCGAAAGGTAAACTCCCTTTCACCGGAAATCAGGCCTGTTTTATCCGGAAACCGCCTGACTGCCCTATCCAGTATTTGACCTAACAGCATAATGTCTCCCGGTAGAGGTTCATACCGGCCGTAAACTGGCTGCTAATAGTCCATCTTTATTCCAGCCGGTAGCAGACCAGACCCGACGGCAGCTTGGGGTAAAAGTAGGTTGATTTCCGGGGCATACGGTCACCGATATCGGCAATGTCTCTTATCACTTCAGCCCTGATTGGGCTCAGCAGAATGGCCATTTCGTATTCGTTATCCAGCACCTTCTTAACCGTATCCCGGCTATCGTAGTTATAGCCGACAGTCTCTTCCTGGCTGCTATCGATATCAAGGAGCCCGGCGAGTATCACGTGGTCAATAATACTAACCACGAGCCGTTTATACAGCTCGCTGTGAGCTTCGGGCATCATCCATACCACAGCCCCAAAGTCACGTAGCCGGAGCAGAAGGAAGCTGCGGGGCACCAGACCAAAAATTACGAGCCTGTCCTGGCTTACCTCGCCCTCGCCAAGAAAAGCATCAACCTTTTGCCAGCTACCGTCCGTATCCAGCGGTATCTCATCAATAATAAATATTGACTCCAGTTGAGCCATCACCCCTTTCAGCTTCTCTTTAGAAATATTACGCGCCAGGCGGTGCGGCGGCAGCATGAGGAGACCAGGGTCTTGAAACTCCACCAGCGTCATCATTACATAGTCAAACGCGGCATCCGCCGTAGTTGACCCCAGAGCCGCCCTTGCTTCATCCCGGTAAATGAGGGCGCTCTCGTAACGGTGGTGCCCGTCAGCGATGTAGAGTGGCTGGTCGGCTAAAGCCGCGTATATCCGGCGAATAGCACCGGGGTCTGTAACTGCCCAGACGTTATGCCTTTCCCCGTCAGCGTAGCTCGCAACTATCACCGGCTCTTTACTGGCCTCTGCCGATAGCACCGCAGCCATGTCGCCGGTTACATCTTCATAGAGCCCGAATACCGGGCTTACATCGGTCTTGAGTGCCCGGAGCAGGTTTACCCTTTCCACCTTGGGCCCGTCAAACGTACCCTCATGCGGGCGGATAATCTTCTTGTCCCACTCCTCCAGTTTAACGCTGGCGATTATACCGCGCCGCCGGTATTCTTCACCCTGATACTTAAAATAGTGGTCATCAAGATAGATAGCCGGGGTATCATCAATCTTTAAAATCCCCTGCTTAAGCCACGCCGAGAGCGTGTTCGCGGGACGGGTGTATCTACTGTCCGCCGCGGTATCCTCCGGCTCCACCGCCACGGATTCCAGCCTGACGAAGTTATACTCACTCCTGGCGTAAAGGGCCTTTCGCATCTCGGGAGTGATAATATCATAAGGCGGGCAAATTACAGATGCTACGGACTCAACCAGCGCTTGATTGTAACGGACACCCCGAAATGAACGAACCTCAGTCATGCATGCTCACCAACCTTCTCTGCATAAATTGGGGGTAACTTATAGTTTTAGTTTAACGTATGGAAAAGGGCAGGCGCAAGGACGGCAAAATAGCAATAGCCATTTTATGTGCCGCAGTGCAGTGGCTGATTAAGTCTTTTTGGTTATATTAAAGCTTGGTTTTTATTTCTTACCCACTTCATCTTATGACAGATGGCATAATTAAAACCTGCAACCCACCTTTGGTTAGATTCGATGACTCCCGAAAGGTTCTACATTAAAATCTATGGTTATTCTACCCGACCTATACTTCTTATCTCCTACGTACGCAAACAATTCAACCTGATTCTTCCCTTTCCACCTCCATTCAGTAACGTTGAAATGGACGTTGAATACGTTTACAATTTTGTCAAGCCATTGATTAGCAGGTATAGTCTTATCATCTATCACCAAATCAAGTGCATCAATAGGTTTATCAACGGGATTTACAAATACTTCTAGGAGTAACCAGTCTATATTTTCGGGTTCAGCTGGATACCCTGTCATACCTGAAAGACCTATTGCCCACGCATGAGGGGTCAAAACGAGCGATTTCTGTATTTCCTTTCCCTTTATGCCGGCTATTAACAAAAAAGCAGCTGGTATTACCAATAGAAAAACAATTAGCCAACCTACGAGTGGGGGAATTAATGGATACATACCCTGCACTACTGCCCAAATAATAGCAACCAATCCGAATGCCAAACCGAAATAACCTTCCTTTGACATACCCCTATTCTATCACACCCTGTAGCTGTCCAATATCTACACATTTGTCCACTATTAATAATTCACCTCTTTCCAGCAACTAAGATTGAGTAAAAAGGGCTTTTTGTTTGTTAAATGATTATGTTCCACCATCAAAACCTGTTTGCCTTGACATGGCAACACGTTATAATTATTCTAAATACATTCAACAGGAACAGGGCAGCACCAATCT
>Ga0075115_10000302_pt1 | contig 24279 bp, 21 predicted proteins | sample AntAceMetag02UKH_FD_69785 | JGI IMG/M metagenome (GOLD analysis project Ga0075115, IMG submission 69785) | Saline lake microbial communities from Ace Lake, Antarctica - Antarctic Ace Lake Metagenome 02UKH | ecosystem: Environmental > Aquatic > Non-marine Saline and Alkaline > Saline | place... | reverse complement strand
CGGTATCACCTGATGTATTAAAAGTGCTGCCATCGTAGTCCCAGTCCCATTCATAGCTCGAAATAGCATCCGGGTTTGACGTAGAGCTGGAGGCATTGTAGTTGCCTGCCTGCCCTACATCCAATACCGGATCACCGGTAAGAGCCGCCACCGGCTGAAGGTCATTAATGATTGCAATCGTTTCACCCGACCAGGTGGCGCCTCCATCATCGGTAACGGTAAGGGTCACTACATAGTCGCCATCATCGAAGAAAATAAAACTCGGGTTCTGTTCTGTGGAAGAACCAAGTCCGGCAAAATCCCAAGCCCAGGAGACGATAGTCCCATCGGGGTCGGAACCGGAGCCGTTAAATTGTAGGGCGGTACCTTCATTGGTTTCGTATGGGCCTCCGATACCGGCTACCGGCGCGTCATTTACTGAATTGATGGTAATGTTGACAGTGGCGCTATCCGTGCCGCCATTGCCGTCCGAAACGGTGTAAGTAAAGCTGTCCTGCCCATAATAGTCCGGGTTGGGTTCGTAGTTAATCAATCCATCTGTTTGTATCGTTAAGATCGTACCATGGTCAGGCGGGGTTATCGAATCTACGGTCAGGCTATCGCCATCCAGATCCGAGTCATTAGTCAGAACGTATATGGTAACCGGGTTGTCTTCCGTTGTTACCGCCGTATCATCAACGGCATCGGGTGCGCGGTTGATATCCTCGACTACTACCTTCCATTCCTGCAAGACGATGACGAAGCCGTCCGAAACCTCGCAGGCGATATTATACGTGCCGGCAGCGGTATAGCCGGGCTGGAAGGTATAACTGGGACTGTCGGTGCCGGTTTGAGAGCTGTCCTTCGTCCAGGAATACGTTAACACATCACCGTCTATGTCACTGGCGGTGACAGAAAAGATCTGACTTCCCCCTTCGTTCATAGTTACCGGTGCAGGAGGGTCATAAGCGGTAATAATAAAAGGGTCATTGACCGGAAGCACCTTTATATTAACGGTAGCGGTATCACTCCCTCCCTGGAGGTCTGAAATAGAATAGGTGAAAGAGTCGTCGCCGTTGAAATTTGAATACGGGGTATAGGTAATATCGCTAAAAAGACCTGAACCGGGGTAGCTTGCCACACCGTTAGCCGGCTGAGTGACCGTTGTTACGGTTAATGTACCGCCATCGGCATCAGTATCATTATCAAGAACATCGATGATTACTGAAGTATCCTCATTGGTGGCAGCCTTATCATCGGTGGCTACCGGGGGAATATTGGCCGGAGGTTCACCATCGTCCAGATTGGTAACGGTGAGATCTAAAAAGTTAAAACCGCTGTAGTTAATATCCTCGGAAACTACCGGCGCAGTAATGATTGTGTAAACCACGTCGCCGTCGTCGGCGAGGTCATCAACCCCGGTGATGGTGACGGTCTGAGGAATATCCCAGTTGTAGGGTGTAAAAGTGAGACTGGAAGGGGAAACCGTGCCTTCGGAAGTGTCTGAACTGCTCAACCCCACAATTACATCAGCGGCAGGTCTGCCCCAATAAAAATTAATATCGAAGGTGGCGGAGCCGCCGGACTCGGTCGTGGTAAGGCCGGAAGAGGGGTCAATAGAAATAAAGGGGTCTTTAGACTCAAGACCGAACAGGTAATCTTCGCCCTCATGGGCTGTCCAGGTTGCGCCGGAATCACTGCTGGAGTATCTTGCCCCTCCGCCATAGTCCCCGGTGCTATCGTATCTCATGTGGAAATCGCCATCGCTGTCATAGTCTGCCCTTATTACGAAGGCATATTGAGTCCCAACGGTAAGGGGATATTGCACGTCTTGCTCGCCTAATGGTTGTGTAGTAAAGGAACCCGGAGGTTCAGAGGGAATGAAGCTGAATAAGTAAGCTTCATCGAGGGTTCTGGAGCATAAGTCTGCCCCGGTAGGGGCTCCGTTTTCAGTAGCCCTGAGACTAACTGTAATGGTTCCCGTATATTCCGGGTCTGCCCATATTTGAAAAGAAACGGATGAAAGACAGAATGTTTCAGCGGGGGTAAAGGTCTGTGCTTCCCAGTAGACACCATCGAAGCTTGACTGGGTATCGCCGCCTATAAAGTAATGATCCCAGTAGCTCGCCAGCGCCGGGGCTGCCGTGGTAAGAGTTAATATCACTAATAAACCCACTGTCAGGATCAAGGAGATTGCCTTGCGGTATTTACCCCTCAGCCATCCAGCTTTTTCGACTTCTCGACTTTTCACATTTCCTCCTTTAATCATTTACTCGGGACGTCACACCATCTTTTTCACCAAGGTTATAGTACTCTCTCCGAGTGGCGGAGAAATCCTGACGGAGATTTCCGATTCGCGGTACTGATTGGTTTATGTTCACTGATACAATAAAAAACCGGCTCTTCAATGGGGCCGGTTTCGCTACTTGCTCTCTACGGCTCAAGCGACCATATAAGAGTCGATAGATCAACGCATCCGATTCGAGAAACGTTATTATAGTTATATCTGTCAGAAGTTTAGTGCAAAAGTTACTACATGTCAACTGAGGTAGGATGGGAAAAACGTACACCAAACCTTTCAGCCGCCACTAACTCGCTATAGTATTTCCGGGCATATGCCGCTGGTGGCCGATAACCCAACGAACTGTGAGGACGTATCTGAATTATACTGCCGTCTCCACCGCTCAATCAAAATCCTGGCTTCTGCCAGCGTCGTGAAGACCTCTCCATTAAGCAATTCATCTCTGAGCTTACCGTTAAAGGATTCAACATACCCGTTTTCCCACGGGCTACCTGGTTCAATAAACAGAGTTTTCACTCCGACTCGATTCAACCACCTACGTACCGCCTTTGCGGTAAACTCGGGACCATTGTCTGAGCTGATATGTTCAGGGACTCCCCTCAAGAGAAACAACTCATACAGCTGTTCAATGACATTCCCAGATGTAATATGCCGGGCCACCAGCATCGCCAGGCATTCTCGAGTGTATTCATCAATGATCACGAGTATCCGAAAAGTCCTGCCGTCAGACGTTCTGGCTATCACGAAGTCATAGCTCCAAACGTGGTCCTTATGCTCCGGCCTCAACCTTATGCAGGAGCCGTCATTGAGCCACAGCCTTCTTCGTTTCGGTTGCTTCTTGGGTACCTTTAAGCCTTCCATCCTCCAGATCGTGATTCACCGGATATTCCTTTGGATTTTGATTGAGTAATGCCGTAATCCTGCGATATCCGTACCTGCCATACTGGGTCGCCAGTTCAATAATTCGGGCTCTTAGCCTCTCCTCCTCGTCCGTTATATGTTGGGTCCGACGCTGCGTCTTCCTGGCCTGCCCGAGCACCAAACACGCCCGCCTCTCGGAGACACCAAGCTTCCTCTGGACACACAGAATGGCCTTGCGTCTCTTTGACGGGCTTAGAAGTTTCCCTCCGCCACCTCTTTCAGAATGGCATGTTAACAGTCCGACTAACTTGCCATTCTCCGTATTAGTCTCAAAATAGGCAAGAGTTATTGATGGAGGATCGAATACCAATGGAAATCAGATGCATCTTCAGGGAATCACGCGAAGACCGTTTTGTTTACATGAGCACAATACACCCATATTACCCTTAGCTAGGAGGATAGAGGCGACTAAGCGATGAAGGCATATCTTGAACCAGAAGAAGTCGCTCAAATAGAGAAGGCAGCATCCAATCTGAGGGACAAGCTACTTACCCGCGTACTCTTCCACTTGGGATGCCGAGTTACTGAAGCTCTGAGCCTCACTGTGGGGGATATAGACTTCAGCCGGTCACTTCTAACCATCAAACACCTTAAAGTCCGCGTGAAACTGTCCTGCTCTAACTGCGGAACAAGGCTTGGTGCAGCCCATCTCTTCTGCCCAAAATGCGGCGGCAGGATAGAGAAGAGTCAAGCTGAAGAGCAGAAACACCGCCGGCAGCGGGTGCTGCCTATTGATAGTGATACCCTGAAGATGCTTAAAGAATATGTCCGACGTGGCGGTCCAACTCTTCGTAATGGAAGGAACCTGATTTTTGGTGTGAATAGGCACAGAGCATGGCAAATCATTAAGCAATGTGCCGAGAAAGCAGGTCTACCAAAGCTCGTTAATCCCGAAACGGGTCGAGTACACAACGTGAGTCCTCACAAATTAAGGGATGCATTCGCCGTCATGGCGGTAAAACACAACGATTCGGGGGACGGGCTCAGGATGCTCCAAGAGCACTTGGGGCACGCTAGTTTCAACACCACAGCCAAATACCGAAAGGTTTCTGGCAAAGAGCACCATGATTGGTACCAGAAACTATGGAAAAAGAAGGGTTCATGAGAATTTATTTTCACCTGAAGGAGAAGGCAATTGGTCGAGTTATTGAAGCCAGTTAGAGGCGGCTTCCTGCGTCCTTTCGGTTGCGGCTGGTTCATCAGGGAATATCTCTTGGGTAAAGGGCCCTATGGTTCACCGAAGATATACCCCGATGTCGGCGCTCCTCAGGCGGACATATTTCACGAGTACAAAATGGCTCTTATGAAAGCCACGGCGCTGGACAGGGCTACGAAGGCGGAAGAGAAGAGGGCCTGGCGCGAAAAGCGACCAATTAATCCTGACAACATAGAGAGCCTTGCCGAAAGGTATCTGTGCCGAATGCCCTACAAAGCTCAAGGCTGCCGCTTCCACAGTTTTGTGGTCTACTTTTCAACCATTCAGAAATTAGGCTGGGTCAAAGCTACTGGCAGGGAAGAGCCGTCAACTTTCCAGGAGCATTACCCACCCGGTCCACCACGCAAGTATTTTCGCTTGACAAAAGCTGGGCGTGAGGCTAGCAATACTGCTTGGGCAAATCCCCATTTGGCTCTCTATGGTAAGGAATAGCCGCCTTTCATTCCCCTCTTTCTGAAGCTGTGCTAGCGCCGTTTACGATGCGAACAAGCACCGGATAACACTTTCCCATACAACTTGAACTGTGTTCTCCACGCCTGATACCGCTTCCCGTAGCTTCGAGATAAACGGCGTTGGCGCTCTGCTGGGTCACCAGGATGACAATGCCACGCACTATCCCTTAGTGCAGGAGAGCACTAAATACCTGCTATGGGGATTCAACGCTGACACTTCCCACATGACTGAGACGGGCGAGAGTCTATTCGTTAACCTGGTTTCTTTTGCCTGCTCACTATCAGAACAACCATGTTCGACTGGAGAAGTGCCGGAGGAGATCGATACCGATATAAGTGGGGATGCAAAACTCAATGAAAAAGATTTAGTCTTATTACGGGCAAGCTATGGGCACTCAGAAAAAGATGCGGCTTTTAACCCCGATGCTGACTTAAATAAAGATGACCGGGTTGACCTGAGAGATCTGGCAATTTGGGGGGCGTCTTATCCTCGGTAGTGTCAACTATTCACTATCTACTTGCTGCAACAGAACAGAGATAAATGATGCAGGTCTGAGTATTGAGGAATTCAAGAAACTTTTATGAGAGACTATTTGGAGAGCCGGATATCGTTTCCTCCCCTTTTAGCGCTTCCAGGGCTACTTTGGCTTTGAATGACGGGCTGTGCTTCCTGCGGTTCTTTGTCATGTTCTGCTACTCCTGTTTCCCCTTTATTTTAAGAGCAAAATCCGACCTTAGCTCCCTGTCCAAATTTCGGGGACCACCTCATAAGGCATCATTGAAAAAAGTCCGACAGATACTGGACAGAGCCAGGGTATCTAACCGATAATACCCTCGTCAACATATTTTTTATATTCCGTTTCACCTATACCTAAAAGCTCCTGAAATACGTAGCGGTTATCCTCGCCGAGAAGGGGTGCCGGTTTTCCAAACTGGGCCGGCGTACGGCTCAGTATTATCGGTGTGCCGTCAGCCCGGGTCTTGCCCAGTACGGGATGGTTGATGTCAACGAAGAAATTCCGGCTGACCAGCTGCGGGTCTCTGGCCACTTCGCCTGCGTCCTTCACTTCTCCGGCGGCTATTCCCGCCTGCTGCAGCATGGGCACTAGCTCCTGTGGACTGTAATTAGCCATCCACTGCTCAAGCAGCATGTCCAGCTCCTCAAAATGCTCTCTGCGTAGCTCTGGGGTCGCAAATCCTGGCTCACGGGTCCACGGCGGGTTACCGGCTAAATTACACAATGTTTGCCATTCGGCCTCGGTATATACAGCGATAACACACCATTTATCATCACCGCGGCATCTATAGCAACCGCAGGGTGCTGCGGAAATATAGTCGGAGTGGTTACCCTGCGGATGGGGAACAGCCCCGTTAATTGAGCAGTCCATAAGCGACGGGCCAAGCAAGGAGCACATCGTTTCCAGCTCAGATATATCTATATACTGACCTTTACCGGTCTTATCCCGATGCTCCAGGGCAATAAGGACAGCCAGAGCAGCATACAGCCCGGCAATATGATCGGCGTGGGCATAGCCCGTACCTGTCGGTGATTTGGCATCGTATGAGGTAAGATAGGTTAGACCTGAGAGTGCTTGAACAGTAGGGCCGAAGGCGGCATAGTCTCGCTGGGGTCCTGTACCGCCCATACCGGACATGCTGAGCATGATAAGGTCGGGTTTTACCTCTCTGAGACTATCGTAGCTAAAGCCCCAGTTAGCCATCACCCGGGGAGAAAAACTGTTGGCCACTACATCGCTAATCGCTACCAGCCGGAGGGCAAGCTCTCTGCCTTCGGCCCGGTTGAGGTCCAGCGTGATGCCGAGCTTACCCCGGTTCCAGGTATTGAAATAACCCGTAGCGTTGCGCTCGGTACCGCTGGCTATCGCGCGGGACTGCACTTTTATAACCTCGGCGCCGAAATCGGCAAGTATCCGGGAAGCGTAGGGCCCGGCAAGTACCCAGGTAAAGTCCAAAACCCTGATTCCACGAAGAACTGGTGACGGCATCGGCTACCTCGTTTATATAACATTCTGTAAGTGAAGGGCGTCCAGTTTATCCTGAGTAAAACCGAGTTCTTGAGAGTAGAACCGGATATTGTGCTCACCAAGACGGGGCGCCCAACCTGATATGTGCCAGGGCGAACGGCTGAATAGATAGGGTGCTCCGGGATAGCTGAAGGTCGCTCCGGTTTCGGGATGATGTAGCGCAACAAAGAAGCCCCTCGCCTCGAGCTGAGGATTGTGGCATACGTCTTCCAGATTCACTACTGGTGCCCATGGCAGACGCATTAACTGCGCTGTTTCAAAAAGCTCGGTTGAAGTATGAGTCTTCGTCCAAGACTTTAGAATATCAAGTATATAGTCAAGGTGATTCAGCCTGTAATCTTCAGACTGCCACTCCTCGGAGCACAGGTTTCCAGCCATACCTTCGCTCTGGAGCCAGTTGACCAGTATATCCCATTGCATGAATGGTGATAGTAATATCTTCCCTTCCTCACAGGGAAGGAGAAAAAAAGCATTGTTCCAGTGGTGGTTTCCCTGTCTACGGGATATGATGTTCTCATAGAAATAACGGACCATAGCGTGCTCTAAAGTGGAGGCTGTTGCCTCCTGCAGAGAAATATCAATGTGTTGCCCGCGGCGACTCGCTCTCCTTTCCCTTAGCGCGAGCAGAATGCCGATAGCAGCAAAGAGGGAAGCGGTATAGTATGTCTGCTGACCATGTAACTGGAGGGGAGTATTTCCAGCAGTACCGTTCAGGGACATCTGGCCACCGGTAGCTGCGGCTGCAATATTACAGGACTTATAATACCGGTACGGGCCGCTTTGCCCGAAGCCGGTAATGGATGCCATGATTATACTTGGGTTTGCCTGGCTCAGCGCTACGTAATCCAGTCCCAGTCCTTTCAAATAACCGGGAGAGTAGGATTCAATAATTACATCGGTTTTCCGGCTAAGCAGGCACAGGATTTCCTGCCCTTTATTCGTTTCCAAGTTAAGAGTAATGCCCCGCTTACCGGCATTGTTATACCAGAAGGAAATACTCTTCTCCGGGTGCGGCATCTGGCCGTAAAAAGGACCTTCGTAACGTGCCGGGTCACCTTCAGGACTTTCAATTTTGGTTACGCTGGCCCCCATGTCAGCGAGCAGCCTGGAGCAAAAGGCAGCCTCCCTGCCGGCAATATCCAAGATACGGATTCCGTCCAGTGCCTTTATGCCTTCTATTTCCATATCATCGGTCAGTCCGGGCAATTACTAATCTGAGGAAGGCAGGGTTCTGGGCTGTTCGGTTACCATTTCTTTATCGCAGCAGACAAAGGTACCCTCACCTGCCTTGGTACAGAGCACCTGAGTGTCGCAGACCTCGCATTTATATCTTTTCCCCAGTTGGTTCATCTGTATCACCACCTTTGATTACTGGCTACAATGGACCATTCATTACTATTTAGGTTTTTTTAACTCCATCAGTTGACCGCAGCACTTGATAGACCCGTCCCCTCCTTTGGTGACTATAATTTCTGAACCGCACACGGTGCAGATATATCGTTTTCCCATCTCGTTTGGCATGTTGACCTCCCTATATGCATAATTATGGTTATATATGCATTTTAAAGCTCTATGTCTTTTATGTCCGGGCTTATTATTAACCTGGCGTCGGTTACCGACTGGATATCCTCCGGGGTTAACCCGGGATATACCTCTTTCAGACATAGTCCCTCGGCTGTTACCTCGATAACAGCCAGATCGGTGAATACTAGATTGACCTTGCCTTTAGTGGTAGCCGGATAGCTGAGCTCGCGGACAATTTTAGGACGTCCATCCTTGGTGGTATGCTCCATGGTTATAATAAGCTTTCTGGCGCCGGCACACAGGTCCATGGAACCACCTATATTGCCCACTGCTAGGCCGCGGTCGGGGTTCATCCAGCCAGCGTAGTCTCCTTTTTCACTGACCTGAAAAGCTCCCATGACGACAACATCGATATGTCCTCCTCTTATCATACTGAAAGATTCGAATATGTCAAAATATGATGTTCCCGGAAGCTGGGTAACCGGCTGGCAGCTGGCGTTTATCAGGTCCTGGTCTACATCTTCACCGAAGGCCAGTGCCCCGGTTTTAAGCATACCTATCTCAGATTGTAGCACGGCATCCTTACCCTCCATCCAGTCACTGATAAGCGTAGGAATACCTATTCCCAGGTTAACATAGTCCCCGTCGTTTATCTCCCGGCTCGCCCGCATGGCGATCATCTCTCTGGGTAGCCCTTCAAATATCTTTGGCATTTCGTCTCCCGTTAATCTAATCTATGGTTATAGCAAAGGTGACTCTCGGCACCTTCACTACCCTTTGAACGTATATACCCGGCGTATGTATACCATCCGGAGATATTTCACCCGGCTCTACCACGTTTTCTACCTCGGCAATGGTTATCCTCCCCGCCGTAGCCATTACGTGGTTAAAATTTCTGGCGGTCATACGGTACCTGAGGTTACCCTCAGTATCAGCGGTATGAGCGTGCACAAAGGCATAATCTGTCTTCAGTGCGTATTCCAGGACGTAATTCTTACCGTCCAGTATCCGGGTTTCCTTTGCTTTACGATTATCCTGGATACTGGTGACAACCGCTTCTTCCACTACTGAGCCGATACCGGTAGGTGTATAGAAGGCGGGAATGCCAGCACCAGCCGCACGATATTTTTCTGCCAGAGTACCCATCGGATAGACCTCCAGTTCTATTTCACCGCTACGGACCGCCTGCTCGAAGGTATCCTGGGCTCCTTTAGTGGCCGAGCGGAATAGAGGGTAGGAGTCTATGACCTTTTTAATCTGGCGATTCTTTATGAGCTGGACCAGCTCCTCATAGGCGCCCAGCAGCGGACCACAGCCGCAAGCCAGAGTCAGCTCCCTGGTACCTCTCGCTATCAGGGCCTGTAGCAACACCCGCGGTACGCCAGCGGCGAAAAAGCCCGGAATCGCTATTGACGCCCCATCAGGAATATCAGCCACCGCGTCATCAATACTGGAGTAGACCTTATTCATACACTGTAACCCCCCTGCTTATATATAAGTTATCAAATATCTATACCATGTGTATTACGCGTTTTTTCCGTAATGTTTTTCAGTTAACGCCTGTAAGCATCTCCACCAGCCTCTTTTCCAGCGCTAGCCCGTTGATAAGCGGCATATTCAGACCCTCGGTCACCGCACGTTTGGCGTAGCGGATTGCCGCCTCCGGACGGCCTGATATCCTGAGTGCCAGCTCTTTAGCGGTTGGCAGAAGTTGCTCTCTGGGTACCACCTTGTTGGCAAGACCGATATGCATACCCTCTTTAGCATCTATCCAGCGGCCGGTAAGTAGCATTTCTTTCGCTTTAGCTCGTCCTACCACCCGGGGCAAGGTCTGGGTAGCACCAGCGGCAGGTATAATACCGAGACTGACCTCGGGCAGGCCGAACCAGGCATCATCGGCGACGATACGCAGGTCACAGTATAAAGCCATCTCAAAGCCGGAGCCGAGAATATAACCGTGCAGAGCGCCGATAACCGGCTGAGGCAGGCTTAAGAAAAGTCCCCATATGTCACGTTTAAAGCGTACCTCCCGGGAAATAACAGGAGAAGGCGAAGTTAAAAATTCGCTCAGGTCAGCACCAGCACAAAACGCCTTTTCACCAGCCCCTTTAAGTATGGCCACACGTACTTCGTCATCGTTTTTGATAGCGAGGAGCACCTCGTACAGTTCGTCTCTCATGGTAATATTATATATATTTAGAACCTGCGGCCGATTGAGTGTAATATAAGCTATATTGTCTTGCTTATCGTAAATTATCGTTTGGAAGTGGGACATTGATTACTTTCCTTTAAATTCGGGACGTTTTTTAGTCTTGAAGGCCGTGATACCTTCGGTGCGGTCTTCTGTAGTCTGTAACAGGGAGTAAAGGTCTGCCTCTAACCGCAACCCCTGTTCCAGAGTCATTTCCATTCCCTGGTCAATGGTCTCCTTGGCGAATTTGAGTGCGAGCGGCGCACTGAACGTTATACCCAGGGCCAGCTCGTTTACCACGTCGGAGAGTTCCTCTACTGAGACTACTCTATTTACCAGACCTATCCGGTAGGCTTCATCGGCGCTTACGGGCTCACCGAGCAGAATCATCTCCATGGCTCTGGTGCGGCCGATTAAACGGGGCAGCCTCTGGGTGCCGCCATCACACGGCATAAGACCCGTGTTAATCTGGGGTAGCGCCAATAGGGCTTTGTCAGAGGCTATCCTGATATCACAGGCCAAGGCTAGTTCCAGCCCGCTGCCGAAGGCATTACCATTAATAGCGGCGATTACCGGGCAATCAAGCCCGGCAATCACTGTTGCCGGAGAAGTTGTATTATATTCTGTTATCCCTGAAACTGGCGGCGACTCATCGCCAACACAAAAAGTATCTCCAGCACCCGAAATAATAACTACCTTTACGTCCTCGCCCTGTCTTACCCTGGTTAGTACCGTAATGAGTTCCTGCGACATGCGGGCATTCAAGGAGTTGCCCGTAGCGGGACGGTTGAGCGTGATATGCGTAATCCCCTGCGTCGTTTTACATAGGACTGTGTCACAAACCATTGAGAACTCAATTCAAATTACTACTGCCTAGCGATATTTTACACTGTAGCGCGGGCGATAGGCAAACAGAACCTCGTCCCTGATATATTTCATTCTGAATAAGCCGGAAGGCAGTTTGGTGGCGTTAACGGGCATTACAGGGAAGACATTGTGCCAGGCTGTGCTAAGACCAGATATTGTTTAGTCTGGCAATTACCTCCCGGGAAGAGTAAGCTATGCTCTCCACGATATCTCCGGCTTTTATAATATTGGGAATCATGCCAGCGATAGCGCCACAGTATACCTCACCATCAGCAAGATTACCCTCTATCTCGCCTTGCCGTGGCCGGTTAATGCTGGCCAGCACAGTAGCTATCTCATTAGCGCTATAACCGGCACTTTCCATTTCTATCAGTCTTGCGGCCAGTTCATTTTTTAATACCCGGTGGGGGCCGAGCTTACGACAGGTGATTACGGTATCGGTATCGCTGGCCTTCAGTATTGCCTCTTTAACTCTCGCATGGGCTATACATTCGGGTGAGGTAATAAATCTGGTGCCAATCTGTACACCCTCGGCACCCAGAGCTATGGCTGCCACCAGACCGCGGGCATCAGCAATGCCACCAGCGGCCACGATTGGGATTTTCACGGCGTCAGCAATCTGGGGAACCAGAACGAAAGTAGTTAGCTCATCATGGCCAATATGACCGCCGGCCTCGCATCCCTCGGCAATAACCGCGTCTACACCGAAAACCTCGGCCCGAACAGCCTGCTTCACCGAGGCGACTACATGTAGAACAGTTACTCCGTTGTCTTTGAGTAAATAGGTATATGAGGCCGGGTCTCCCATGGAAGTTATTACTACACTGACTTTTTCTTGAAGTGTTACCTCTATCAGCTCATTAATATCTGAGGTGCGAAGCGGCAGGTTGATGCCAAATGGTTTACTGGTGAGTTCGCGGGTTCGCGCTAGCAAATGGCGCAGGTTCTGGACCTTATCGGAATGTGCCGCCATCCCTGCATCCGGGCTAATTATACCCAGCCCTCCTGCATTGGAGACAGCCGCTGCCAGTTCGGCTCCGGCTAGTAGTGACATGCCTCCCTGAATCAGAGGTAAATCTATACCCAGAAGTTGTGATATCCTGGTCTTTTTCATGCCAAACACCCCAGTAAATGTTATAGAACTATATAGTTATACTACCATGCGGATGCAATAGAAAAAACGCTATTGACAGCACGTGTATAATTGGGACTAGTGGTGTACAAAATGACACATGGCGACGAGAAGCATAAATTAATATTTACAGAACTGGTGAATATCCTGGGGCCGGAATATGTAACCGATGATAAAGCCGTAATGGAGACTTATACCCGGGAATCCCAGGCACCGAGTTTTGTCACCAGGGGCCGTGCCGAGTTTGTGGTTATGCCGGGATGCCGGGATGACGTAGTACAAATACTTAAACTGGCCAACCGTTATAAATTCCCCTTCTCGGTTTTGGGCTCCGGCCTTGGTATGGGCATGATAGCAGCAGTTAAACCCTACTGGTGCATGATAGATACCAAAAGAATGAATGAATTAGAAATAGAAAGCCGCAATATGTATGCCGTTATCGGCCCTTATGTAACTCATGCACAGCTACAGGCTGAAGCAATGAAGAGAGGGCTGTATATGGGTACACCAGAAGCTGGTTCCCAGTCATCCAGTCTGGCCAATCATTTTGCCTTAGGTATGCAAGGGACGGCCTACCGAACAGGCTACGCGCCGCGGAATATACTGGGCGTAGAGTGGGTGTTGCCAGGAGGCGATGTATTGCGAACCGGTTCACTGGCGATACCCGGGGATGGATATGAATGGGGCGAGGGTCCGGGCCCCGACGCGAGAGGACTGTTACGTGCTGGGCTGGGCCATATAGGGGCTTTTGGGGTGATTACCGAAATGGCGGTCAAGCTCTATCCCTGGCCAGGACCGCCAATTTTACCCACCGAAGGGTTAGCTCCCGGTAAAAAATGTGAACTGCCTGCTAACAGGTTCCAGTGGTATCTCATTAATTATTCAACCTTAGAAGAGGCCATAAACGCTATCTATGAGATAGGGAAGGCAGAAATCGGCGCCATACTGCATCTCTGGCCACCGGTCTATTATAACTGGTGGTGGGCCAAATCACGCGAGGAATACTGGAGTTCGTGGCTGGATAATTACTGGCAGAAAAATGTAGGGCATACTGTCGCTATCTGTATATACGGTTATGCTTCCGAAAAGCAGGTACTTTATGAAGATACGGTACTAAGGAAAATAATAGAGGAAACCGGTGGGAAGTCAGTTCCTGATGAGATCTACCAGCGCTGGGTTCCCTATACGGCGAACAACTGGCTACGGGACACAAACGGTTGTCGGATGATGCGTATCGGCGGGGGTTATTCTGTAACTAATATTACCTTTGATTCTGTTGATGACGCCGTGAGAAGTTTTCCTCCTTCCTGGGATATATTGAACAAATATACACCCCCATTTTTGGACAGCGATAATCCGGCCTGGATAGCCCCCTATGACTTTGCCCATTATGCTCTGAGTGAGACCGACTTCCCCCGCGAAAAGACAGACGAGAACGATAAAATACTGGGACAGGCGACCGTAGAAGCTCTAATGCAGTGTCTTAAAGGTCAAATAGCAAGCGCTCTGGTAAACAATGTAGCAGCTAATAGAACGGGCCCGAATTTCGCTAATTTTCATCTGATTTTATCCAGTATCAAGAAAGGGCTGGACCCTAATAATATTGCCAATACTACGCGCATCATAGACATGGAGAGACTAGGATAAAATGCGCAATGACTGTCTCTATACAGGTATTGACTTGAATACACGTAAAATGGTAGCCTACCCAACACTAGGAGTTTGCCCGAGTAATAGCTTGCCCGTGCCTGGAAGAAGCAAAAAATCAAGGGCACCCAGGCTCAACACTGGTATTACTCAGACACATTCCTAGTTAGTCTGTAATTTGCAAAAAAAGGAGGTGAGGTATATTTATAGTTATGGTAATAGGTAGGGGGCTAAATATTTCAGGAGGGTTATTAATTAAAATGCTCAAGAGGAAGAAATGGATGGTATCCCTTATCAGTATCCTGGTTTGTGTGATTATGGTGCTGCCTTTTGCCGTTGCTTGTGATGGGGCACAGGAAACAGAGACTTTTGAATTCAGCTATAACAACATTTTACCGCCTGGCGGTTGGAGTGAAGAATGGGCTCAGAAATACTGCGATGATATTTATGAGCTTACCGAGGGCCGGGTGACGATTAACCTGTTTATGGGCGGGGCTCTGGGTAAACCACAGGACGCTGTAGAGCTGCTTAACACGGGTGTTACCGATATAGTCTATCACTCACCGATATTCACCCCGGGGCAATTTCCTCTCAGCGAGGTAGCGGGATTGCCTTACATATGTAACCAGGCCGCTGATGTGGCTGATTTGATGTACGACATTCTTGCCTGGGATAAGACTACAGAGTATGACAATTTCAAAGTGGTGGCATTCCTGCCTACCAACCCGGTAAATTTCTATTTCCGGGATAAGGAAGTGAAGACTACTGAAGATATGGAAGGCATGAAAATCAGGGCAGCGGGTGGTGGCCCTTACGCGGCCGCTATAAGCGCTCTCGGGGCTACTCCGGCATCAATCCCGACAGCCGATGTCTACATGTCGCTGGACCGCGGTCTGGTAGATGGCTTATCCACCAATTCTGCTTTCCTCACCCAGATTAAGGGCTGGGAAGTACTGGAATACAGCATTCGTGACGGTGTCAATGGTGGCCTGCACTTGATGTTGATGAGCAAGGCATCCTGGGACAGCCTGCCATCCGACCTGCAGGATATCATTGACGATTACAATAACCAGTACTGGCGAGACTATCTAGAGTTCAACATTGCCGAGGATGGCAGGGCTTTTGATGAACTCATTGCCAATGGCATAGAAATTTACGAATTAAGTCCCGATGAGTTGGCCAGCTGGCAGGAGCTTACCGAGCCCATTATTACCGAATGGGAAGAAGCAGCCAATGAGGCTGGTCTACCTGGCACGGAAACCATAGCCAAAGCCAGGCAATACGGAAGCCGCTAAGGCTTGAAAATCGTCCTCCGTTGCGTATGGGGTGAGGTCAATGATTACCCTTTATGGCTTTTTGAGAAAAATTGAGGCGGGTATTCATGCGCTGAGCCGGTGGAGCAGTTGGATTTCTGTCGGTGTGCTCATAATACTTGTGATTACTGTAGGTATTGATGTTGTGGGACGCAAGTTCGGGCATCCACTGCTCGGTAGCATTGATCTGGGTGAAGTAATGCTTGTCGTGATAGTATTCTTCGCTCTTGCTTTTGCACAACTGGGAAAAGGGCATGTTCGTGTTAGTGCACTGGTGACACGCCTGTCAATACGTGGCCAGGGCATACTGGATACAATTACACTGTTACTTAGTAGCGGGGTATATGCGCTCATAGTTTACGCTATGACCAACCGGGCCCGGGATATCATTGTCTCAGCGGGCTCGGACCCCGTTACTTCTCTACTGGAAATCCCTATGCTACCCTTTATCATCGTGGTGACAGTGGGTAGTTTATTACTGTGCCTTGAGTTGCTGGTAGACTTCTCGCATGCGTTAGCTAATGCAGTGGGGATGAATACAACAGGTTCCGGTCAGAGGAGCGATAAGTGAGTACGGAGTTAATCGGCGCGCTGTCTTTCCTGGTACTTTTCATCCTATTAGCTGGTGGTATGCATGTGGCCTTCACCATGGCCCTGATTTCCTTTGTAGGTATAGCCATCGTCCTGAACTTCGATGCGGCTATAGGTGTTTTTTCCACTGCTCCCTACACTATAGTAGCCGATTATATTATGAGTACCCTGCCCCTGTTCGTACTTATGGGCAGTTTTGCTTATAGGGCGGGCATAATTACCGATGCGTACACCGCTGCCAATAAGTGGTTGGGCCGGTTGCCGGGCGGCCTGTCCATGGCTACCATAGCTGGCTGTGCCGGTTTTGCGGCCTGCACCGGCTCCAGTGCTGCTTCTGTTGGCTTTATGACAATGAGCACTTTGCCGGAAATGGAGCGCTATAAATATGACCCCAAGCTGGCTGCCGGCACCGTTGCCAGCGGCGCTACTCTGGGTATTCTTATCCCGCCCAGTATCCCCCTCATCGTGTACGGGCTGTTTGCACAGCAGTCGGTAGGACAGCTATTTATCGCCGGTATAATCCCCGGTATAATGCTTACCCTGCTCTTCATGCTTACTATCTATATCTGGGTTAAAATAAGCCCCAGTGCCGGACCGCGGGGGCCGATAACCACCTGGAGCGAAAGGTTCGCCGCATTAATTCCGGTATGGCCACTGGGGATACTGGCTATTCTGGTGCTGGGTGGCATCTGGGGTGGTTGGTTTACACCGGTAGAAGCCGGCGGTATCGGCTCCATCGGTGCCTTATTACTTGCCCTGTTAAAAAGAAGGCTTAACCTGAAGGGATTTTTTGATGCACTTACCGATACGGTTAAGATTACCGGTATGGTCTTTGCCATTCTTATAGGTGCACTTATGCTCAACTATTTCCTCGCCCTCACCGGGCTGCCGACACTGCTGGCCAATATGGTAGCCGAATCAAATCTCAGCCCGGTAGTCATTCTGTTACTGGTTACCATATTCTATATTATTGGCGGCTGTCTAATGGACAGCATGGGGCTGATGCTGCTAACAATGCCCATATTAATACCTATTATGGATGCTATGGGTATAAACCTTATAATGTATGGCATTCTAATGGTCATTATGATTGAAATGGCGGAAATTACTCCTCCTATCGGTATCAACGTGTTCATCTTGAGTGGTATGGCCAAGCATATCCCGATGTACACCATATTTAAAGGTGTACTACCATTTTTCCTGGCCTTATTAATATGCGTTATTCTAATAATAGCTTTCCCTCAGATAGTCACTTTTTTGCCTGCAACTATGATGGGTAATTAAATATATTACTGCTAACAACTGTAATATATTCTGAATATATTAATCCCATTCTATGCTGTCATAAAATTCGTTATATATACCAGTCCAATATATAGTAAGTGAAAGGGGGAGTCGGCAAATGGGTGAATTAAATCCTATTTACAAAGAACTGGCGACAAAGATTGGTGGGGAGAATATGGAGTATGTACCGAAGATACTGGCTAAGGTAGCTACTCTGGAAGAGGCCAAAATACTTATGGAGATGCCAGTCAAGTCTATAGAGGAGTTAGCCGAGAAGGTAAAAATAGATAAGGCCTCTTTAGAACAGAAACTGCAGATACTTTACGAGAAGGGACTTGTTTTACCGAGAAAGAAGGGGGGATATCGGACTGTTTATGCTTTAACTGAGCTAAAAGATACCACTCCTTCAAATCCCAAGTTTGACGAGGAATACGGCGAGGAATTCTTTAGTCTATGGGACGAGTTCTTTGATAGCGACGAATTCCGGCAGTGGTGGGAGAATCTGCCGCGAGACCCCAACCGCACCACACCCACCATGCGGGTCATTCCCAAGTGGAAGTCAATCAAGGACGTGCCCGGCGCTATGTGGTTTGATGATATCAGGTACTTATTGAAAAGGCGCGAAGACAAGCTGGGTATAAATAACTGCTCCTGCCGGAGGGTGTCGCGCAGTCATGTTCCCAAGGAAGTACCGGACGAGATATGCTTTATAGAGGGAGCTACCTCCGATTTTTGCGTAAGTCGCGGTTCGGGCAAGCGCATAACGCTTCAGGAAGCCATGGACATTCTTGAAGAAACAGAGAAGCTGCCGCTCGTTCATCTGACCTATAATGAAAAGCCCATGGAGCACCTGCTGGGCAATTGTGGTGCTTACTGTGTTGTCTGGAGATGGTCGGAGCCGGGCACACTGTATGAAGGCAATCCTAGCCGGTTCCAGGCAACCATCAACCCGGAGCTGTGTCTGCCCGGTTGTAAAATCTGTGTGGAAGCCTGTGAGCCTTTTTTCAAAGCAGTACAAATTAAGGACTACCCGGAGGTGGGCGGGGATCGCGCTTTTATAGACATCGATAAATGCTGGGGTTGTGGTAACTGCGTGGTACAGTGCCCTATAGGCGCCATTTCCATGAAAGTGGTTCGGCCGCCGGAATTCGTACCGGATGAATATGTCGGCAATTATTAGGTAAAATGCCAATAAAAGGAGACCAATTTAACTATTTGGGGGATAGCATGGGTACAGAAAAAAATGAGGAAACCATGTTAGGCTCTTATCGTGTGCTTGATTTGAGTGATGATAAGGGTTTCTATTGCGGTCAGTTGCTGGGTAGTCTGGGTGCCGATGTGATAAAAGTGGAGATACCCGGCGGAGACCTGACACGGAATATTGGCCCGTTTTTACATGATGTACCAGACATGGATAAGAGCCTATACTGGATGGGTTACAATACTAACAAGAGGGGGATTACCCTGGACATAGAGACCAGTGACGGTAAGAAAATATTCGAAAAGCTGGTCAGTAGTGCCGATGTCGTTATTGATACCTTTGAACCCGGTTATTTAAAGAAGATCGGATTCGATTATGACAGTCTGGTTCAGATAAACCCCAAAATCGTTCTGACATCCATCACCCACTTTGGTCAGAGTGGACCCTACAGCGGCTTGAAAGCCTCTGATCTGGTGTGCTGGGGCATGAGCGGTATGCTGTTTGTCACCGGAGACCCGGACAGGTATCCGGTACGCGTGAGCCATATACCGCTTACATATTTGCTGGCAAGTATGGATGGTGCTCTGGCTACAGCTATTGCTTTACATTGGAGAGCAACATCTGCCAAAGGACAGCACATCGACGTTTCCGTTCAGGATAGTGCCAACAAGACGGCGTGGATGATACACGAGCGCTGGGCAGTAACCGGTGAGGAATTTCCCCGGGGCAGCTCTTTTTACAGTGTTCCCAATTCTGATGTCAAGTTAAGGTTGGTCTGGCCAGCTAAGGACGGCCACATCTTCTACATGATATATACCGGCGCCTTCGGGGCTGCCGAAGATGGGCGGCTGGTAAAGTGGCTGGATGAAGAGGGAATGGCTGACGACTACCTGAAAGGGATAGCCTGGTCCACCCTTGAATGGCGTAAGCAGACGAGCGAGGAAGCCAACAGGATACATGACTATTTTGCCCGTTTCTTCGCTACCAAGACCAAGTCTGAATTACTGGAGGAGGCGCTTAAGAGAAGGATTATGCTACAGCCGGTGAGCTCGGCAAGAGACCTGGTGGAGCATCCGCACCTGACCGCCAGGGACTACTGGCAGGATGTGGCATATCCCCAGTTGGATATGACTTTAAGGTATCCGGTTCGTTTCTGTCTGAACTCGGAGACACCGTGCAAAAACTGGCGCAGTGCGCCGTTCATTGGTGAGCACAATAGCGAAATATACGGTGATGAACTCGGCTATTCCACCAGTGAGATTATCAGCTTGAAGGAAGCGGGTATAATATAATCTGGTTAAGGAGAGAGGATATGACTAGCAAGGCACTTGAAGATGTTAAGGTTGCCGGTCTAGTTCAGGGCATAACCGGGCCGCTAACGGCAACGATGCTGGCTGCCTATGGCGCTCAGGTACTGCGGATAGAGAGCCGTACCCGGATAGAATGGCACCGGCAGGCAGGGCCTTTCATAGGTAACGTTTCCATGCCGGACCGCTCGGCGGCTTATCTGTTCGTAAACCCCGGGTCGTATGATTTCACCATCAATTTGAAACACCCTCGCGCTATGGAGGTGTGGACCAGGATTGTTAAATGGGCGGACGTTATCGTGGAGAACTTCGCCGGCGGTGTTATGGACCGTATGGGTATGGGCTATGAGGACTTGAAGAAAATAAAGCCGGATATTATCTTGCTTAGCGCCGCCATATTCGGGCAGACCGGACCCTTTGCCAATGTGCCCGGCTACGGGGGGACCCTGACGGCGATAAGCGGTATGGCACAGATTACGGGTTTCCCGGACCAGCTACCTCAGTTTCCTGTTTTTGCCATAACAGATTTTATCGCTCCCAGAATAAACGTACTGGCTATAGTATCGGCACTTGAATACCGACGAAAGACAGGTAAAGGTCAGTACCTGGATGCCGCACAAATTGAATCGGCGATACCGCTACTTACGCCTGTAATTCTGGAATACGAGGCCAATGGCACGGAAGCGCAACGGATGGGCAACAGGTGCTCCTATGCAGCACCGCATGGGGTTTATCGCTGCCAAGGTGAGAATAAATATTGTACTATAGCCGTATTTAGCGATGATGAATGGCAGAAGTTCTGTGAAGTTACCGGTCATACTGAATGGAATAATTCTGATGAGTTCAACACTCTGATAGCCAGGCTTAAGAATGTTGATCAACTTGATAAGCTTGTTGAACAATGGACAATGGAACACACGGCTGAAGAAATTCAGGACATCCTACAGGCTGCCGGTATTGCAGCCGGCTCAGTTAAGAGCGGACAGGATTTGGACTCTGACCCACAACTCAGGCACCGGAATTTCTACTGGACACTAGACCACCCCGATATTGGTGATTTCACCTACACCGGTATGCCAGCTAGAATGTCAGAAACGCCATACGAAATAAATAGGGCTCCCATGCTGGGCGAACATACTGAACATGTGTGCACCGAATTTTTAGGTATGTCTGATGAAGAATTTGTCGAGCTTATGGCGGATGGAGTTTTTGAATAAAATAAGGAATATATTGTACCAGTTACAATATTTGTAACGAATAGTAGTGGAATTAACCGTATGACTTATTGTTACTCCTAACTAACGGAAGCGCTAGACGAAAAGTAGGACTAGCCATCTGAAGAGAGATGGGATGAGGTACAATACCATGATGGCGACGAGTGGTGAAAAATCGAGTCCACCGAGAGAGGGCATTATGCGCCTTAAAGGCGAGAGTATCGGGTAAGTAAGGTCATTGAGTATGATTACCGGCCAACTGTAGTAGCCAACTCTGAACCACGACAATAGGGCGCGTAGAAAAATGGCAAAGGCCAGAATGCGGCAGAAGTAGCTAATAAAACCAAGCAACCAGGCAATCAGGGCCGGCTGAAACCCTGTGCCAGCTACGGACAGAGCTAGCGACAAACCAACTAACACGAGCCAAGCCCAAGATTTTCGGCTAGGCCATCGGGATCTTCGCTGTCGCCTTTCCTTCTTTTCCCAGTAGCTGTCATACCACCACGGTCTGCCCATTGACTTAATGATAGCTCAAAGAAGAGCTACTCGCCAATTGTTAGCAAAGCCTGAATAGGATGAGATTTTATTGAGAGATACGGAGGGAGGAATACTATGAAATCAGCAACTGAATATTTGTGGTTCGATACCAAAGAGCATCGAGAATTCATCAACATAACTGAAAAGGTTAGAGATATCACGGCTAGTAGTGGCATTCATGAAGGGTTTGTTCTCGTGTCAGCCATGCACATCACGGCCGCTGTGTACGTCAACGATGCTGAGACAGGCCTGATTGCCGATATTGACGAGTGGGTCGAGAAGCTCGCGCCCTACAGGCAGGACTACAGACATCACCGCACGGGAGAGACTAACGGAGACGCGCACTTGAAGAGTCTGCTGATTCACCACGAGGTTATTGTGCCGATTACAGCAAGCAAACTGGATCTCGGTCCATGGCAGCAAATCTACTATGCCGAATTTGATGGCAAGCGCAGGAAGCGCGTGGTCGTGAAGGCGCTTGGCGAGTAAGTAACGAATGTAACGAATTCTTTGTCACCCCCCTCTCAAATCGTTGAGGATAAAATATATCCATAATCAAGGAGGATTGGGGAGGCAGCGTGCACATTAGTTATACTGTTAATAGGAGCCATGAACCAAAAAGATTTCTATGAAATTCTCGGTATAGATAGAGCTGCCAGCCAGCAAGCTATAAAAGAAGCATATCGGAAGCTGGCATTCCAGTATCACCCCGACAGAAACAAGGGGGATCCGGCAGCTACCGAGAAGATGAAGGATATTAACGAGGCCTACGCCGTTCTCTCCGACGTTCCCAAGAGGAGGGAATACGACCTTTTAAGGTCACAGTACGGGTCTTCTGCCTATGATCGATTCAGGCAGACACATACCACCGATGACATCTTCAAGGGCTCAGACATTAACCAGATTTTCGAAGAGTTCGCCAGGACGTTTGGCTTCAGAAGCTTCGGTGATATTTTCAGGGAATCATATGGTTCTGAATATCGGAGTTTCGAGTTTCGAAGACCGGGCATGTTTGGTAGAGGCTTCATCTTTTACCCCGGGTCACAAAAGAGGGTTGGTGAGCAATCAGCACAGGATTCCCAGTTACAGATGCCGGAGATACCTTTCCCGAGTGTATTCGGCAAAGTGATCAAGTTTTTCTTGAAAAAGCTTACTGGCATTGAGATGCCGGAAAGAGGTAAGGACTGGTACGATACAATTAGTTTAAGCCCCGAAAAGGCTCGTGACGGTGCTGAAGTAGAGTACTCCTACAAGAAATGGGGTAGACCTAAAGACCTGATGGTTAAAATTCCATCCAAGGTAAGAGACGGCCAGCGAATAAGACTGAGGAGGATGGGATCTCCTGGCAAAGCCGGCGGGGAACCAGGGGATCTGTACCTGCAGGTGAAAATCAGGAGATCCTTGGCACAAAGGCTGAAAGGCCTCTTCAAGACATAGCAACTATTACTCGTGGTAGAGCTACTAAAATAAAACACTTTTACGAAAATCGAACTAATTAGACAAACGCAAACTCTGCTCTTATATATTGAACAACTTGGGCTACCGGGCTGGATTTGAATTCTGGCGGATTTAAAACCCATCGCAACAGTGGCCGGAATCTATCCAATATTCCGTCAGAATATGACTCTTCACAATACATCTAAACGTGTAGCTTGTTATTTGGAAAAGTATTATCCCAGGCATGCCAGGCAACTATGCTAAAATAAGATCAGGCACTAATTGTCTGGATATCCGTATGGCAAATAGAACCATAATGCATATTGACCTCGACTCTTTCTTCGTCTCAGTTGAACAGGTGCTTAATCCTGAACTCAGGGATAAAGCGGTTGTCGTCGGTGGCAAGCCTGACCGAAGAGGGGTCGTAGCCACAGCTTCCTATGAAGCGCGAGCCTTTGGTATTCACTCCGGTATGCCACTGGTAACTGCCGCCCGATTATGCCCGAAAACCATCTTTATCGAAGGTAATTATGCCCGATACCGCGAATTCTCACGGCGTTTTATGGCCATTCTCAATGACTTCTCTCCGTTCATCGAGCCGATGGGTATCGACGAAGCCTATCTGGATGTGACCGGATTTGAATCGATTCACGGTTCCATACGGCATATGGCAGAGAAGATGAAGCAGCGAATCCGGAGTGAACTGGGACTTTGCGCTTCAATCGGTATCGCCAGCTGCAAGGTAGTAGCCAAGGTTGCGTCGGACCTCTCCAAACCTGATGGTCTCATCGAAGTGGTGCCGGGCGAAGAGCGCAACTTCCTGGCACCGCTGCCCGTAGACAAACTGCCTGGGGTTGGGAAACAGGCCGAGAAGGTCGTCAAGGGTCTGGGGGTTCATACGATAGGCGAGCTATCACAAACGCCTCCTCATACCTTGAAAAGATATCTTGGTACTGCCGGTTTAATGCTGCATCGCCTGGCCAGCGGTATCGATGACAGACAGGTATTGCCACCCGGTGAAGCTAAGTCCATCAGCCGTGAGACCACCTTCGGCGAAGATACCCGAGAACTTTCGTTGCTGGAAGCTACTTTATGGTCTCAAAGCGAGAAGGTAGGTGC